>MDTG01336883.1_pt1 | contig 15356 bp, 21 predicted proteins | sample 811421 | NCBI WGS metagenome assembly MDTG01 (sample SAMN05326645, study PRJNA326480) | marine metagenome | isolation source: seawater | place: Pacific Ocean: South East | collected 2011
ATGTGTATTAAAGTGTTGGGCGGTTCTCACCGTCGCTATGCTCGGGTTGGTGACATTATTAAGGTTACCGTTAAAGAAGCGATTCCCCGCGGCAAGGTAAAGAAAGGCCAGGTGATGAGTGCTGTAGTAGTGCGCACTAAGAAAGGTTTGCGTCGCCAAGACGGTAGCTTGATCAAATTTGATGACAATGCTGCTGTGCTGCTAAACGCAAGCAATGCACCTATTGGTACACGTATTTTTGGGCCGGTAACTCGCGAGCTTCGCACTGAGAAGTTTATGCGCATTATCTCCCTAGCACCTGAAGTGCTGTAAGCGAGGAATTAGAAATGGCAATGCTTAAAATTAAGCGCGATGACGAAGTCGTTGTGATTGCGGGTAAAGACAAAGGCAAGCGAGGTAAAGTGCTTAAGGTGCTTGAGAATGATCGGTTGCTAGTGTCTGGTGTACAGATGATTAAAAAGCATCAGAAGCCCAATCCTCAGGCTGGTATTCCCGGTGGAATCATTGAAAAGGAAGCACCTATCCAGGTTTCCAACGTTGCAATCTTTAATAGTGCAACCAACAAAGCGGATCGAGTTGGCTTTAAGATCCAGGAAGATAACAAAAAAATTCGTGTCTTTAAGTCCAGCGGCGAAGCCGTCGACGCTTAAATTAACAGGTATCTGAAATGGCAAGGCTGAAAGAAGTATATCAAAACGAGTTGGCACCCAAGCTTAAAACAGAGTTGGGTCTGGCCAATGTAATGGAAGTGCCGCGCATTACCAAAATCACTCTGAATATGGGTGTAGGTGAAGCGATTGGTGATAAAAAATCGCTGGAAAACGCGGTGGCAGATCTCACGTTGATTGCCGGTCAAAAGCCAGTAATCAATAACGCACGTAAGTCTATTGCAGGGTTCAAAGTGCGTCAGGGATGGCCGATTGGTACCAAGGTAACCTTGCGCAGTGACCGTATGTACGAATTTTTAGAGCGATTGGTTGGTATTGCCATCCCACGTATCCGCGACTTCCGTGGTATTAGTCCCAAGCAGTTTGATGGCCGTGGTAATTTCTCAATGGGTGTGAGTGAGCAGATCATTTTCCCTGAAATCGACTATGAAAAAATTGATAAGTTGCGTGGATTGGATATCACCATTACCACCACCGCGCGTAACGATGACGAAGGCCGTGCACTATTGCGCGCCTTTAACTTCCCGCTGAAAGGTTGAGGTAGTAGATAGATGGCAAAGGTATCCATGGTTCAGCGCGAAGTAAAGCGCGCTAAGACAGTTGCAAAGTTCGCCGCGAAGCGCGCTGAACTAAAAGCAATTATTCACAGCGTTGAAGCCTCTGATGAAGATCGTTGGCAGGCGCAACAGAAGTTACAAAAATTGCCCCGTGATGCGAGTCCCAGTCGCCAGCGTAACCGCTGCAGAATTACCGGACGTCCACACGGTGTTTACAGTAAGTTTGGCCTGTGCCGAAATAAACTGCGCGAATCAGCGATGCGTGGTGAAGTTCCGGGACTGGTTAAAGCCAGTTGGTAAGTTGAGGAGCCAAACAGCATGAGTATGCAAGATCCAGTTTCAGATATGTTGACGCGCATTCGCAATGCGCATCAGCGCAGTCACCCAGAGGTGACGATGCCTGCGTCAAAATTGAAAGCCTCAGTAGCAAAAGTGCTACAGGATGAGGGTTATATTGCCGGTTTTACGGTTAGTGAAGAGGTCAAGCCAAGCTTGACGATCGAGCTAAAGTATTTTGAAGGCAAGCCCGTTATTGAAGAAATTACGCGCATCAGCAAGCCCAGTTTGCGTAGCTATGTTGGCACGAATGATCTGCCGAAAGTTCGTAGTGGTCTGGGTATTGCCGTTGTCTCCACCAGTAAAGGTGTGATGACCGATCGCGCGGCTAGAGCTGCCGGTATTGGTGGTGAAGTGCTTTGCACCGTATTCTGATAGGAAAGAAAAATGTCTAGAGTTGCAAATAACCCAGTAGAGTTGCCCAAAGGTGTTGAAGTGACACTTGGTGGCACTGAGATCTCTGTTAAGGGCGCAAAGGGTACCCTGGCAATGCCGGTTAACCCGCAGGTAGAAATCAAACAGGAAGACAATGTTCTGACGTTTGCCGCCCGTACCACGGACCAGTTTTCCAAGGCTATGTCTGGTACCACCAGAGCGCTGGTTAACAACATGGTAACAGGCGTGTCCGAAGGGTTTGAGAAGAAGTTAGAGTTAGTCGGCGTAGGTTACAGAGCGCAGGTGCAGGGTAAGAGTATCAATTTGACTCTTGGTTTTTCCCACCCAGTCATTTATGAGCTGCCAGAGGGTGTTACCGCTGAGACGCCTAGTCAGACTGAAGTATTGTTGAAGTCTTCGGATAAGCAGAAGCTGGGGCAGGCCGCAGCTGAGATTCGCGCTTACCGCCCACCAGAGCCTTACAAGGGTAAGGGTGTTCGCATCACTGGTGAATATGTAAGACGTAAAGAAGCCAAGAAGAAGTAATAGGGTAATTCGATGAGCGATAAAAAAGTATCACGTCAGCGCAGAGCTAAGCGTTCACGCATGAAGATCCGCGAGCAAGGTGTTACACGTTTGTGTATCAACCGTACTCCCCGTCATATCTATGCGCAGATTATTGCTGCCGAGGGTGACCGAGTACTGGCTAGTGCATCCACATTGGATAAAGATTTACGTACTGGTAGTACTGGTAATGTTGAAGCTGCCGCTGCCGTAGGCAAGCTGGTTGCTGAACGTGCTGTTGCTGCCGGTGTAACCGCAGTAGCGTTCGATCGTAGCGGATTCAAATATCACGGCCGTGTTAAAGCACTGGCAGACGCCGCGCGTGAAGCCGGCCTCGCATTTTAATAGGTAGACAATATGGCTCTTACAGATCAGAAAGACGCAGCCGCTGAAGGCATGATGGAGAAGCTGGTTCAAGTTAACCGTGTTGCTAAGACGGTTAAAGGTGGACGTATTTTCGCCTTTACCGCATTGACCGTAGTCGGTGATGGTAATGGTAAAGTGGGCTTCGGGCGCGGTAAAGCCCGTGAAGTACCGATGGCAATCCAGAAGGCTATGGAGTCAGCTCGCCGCAATATGATTGATGTTGCGTTAGACGGCTCAACTATTCAGTACCCCACCAAAGGCATTCATGCAGCGTCTAAAATATACATGCAGCCCGCGTCTGAAGGTACCGGTGTTATTGCTGGTGGTGCAATGCGTTCAGTGCTTGAATTGGCGGGTGTACAAAACGTACTGGCAAAGTGCTATGGCTCAACTAACCCGGTTAATGTAGTGCGTGCAACCTTTAAAGCGTTGCGCGATATGAAATCACCGGATGATGTTGCAGCAAAACGTGGAAAATCTGTGGAAGAAATTCTGAACTAAGTGACGGCACAGCGACCGTCAGTTATTGGAACTGGATCATGGCAAAAGCGAAAATTAAAAAAGTTAAAGTAACTCAAACTAAGAGTTCAATTGGACGATTACAAAATCACAAGGCCTGTCTAACAGGGTTGGGTTTGCGTCGTATTGGCCACACCGTCGAAGTGGAAGACACTCCATCGGTTCGCGGCATGATCAATAAAGTTAACTATATGTTGCAGGTTGAGGAAGCATAAAATGCGTCTAAACACCCTTAGCCCGGCCCCGGGTCGGATTAAACAAGGCAAGCGCTGTGGTCGCGGTATGGGCAGTGGGCTTGGTAAAACTGGCGGCCGTGGTCATAAAGGCCAGAAGGCACGTTCCGGCGGTTCTGTGCGCCCAGGTTTTGAAGGCGGCCAGATGCCGTTACAAAAGCGCCTACCAAAATTTGGTTTTACTTCGCGATTGGCTTCTGTCACTGCTGAGATTCGTCTTTCGGAGTTGGATAAAGTAGAAGGTGGGATCGTCTCTATTGAATCACTGCGTGCCGCAGGGATTATCAATAATAGTATCTCGCGCGCAAAAGTATTTAACTCTGGTGCGGTAACCACGGCGGTTACTCTGCAAGGTGTCTCTGCGACCAAAGGTGCCGCAGAAGCGATTGTCGCTGCTGGTGGCAAGGTAGAAGAGACCGCGTAATGGCAACACCTGGCGCTATGCCCATGGGCAATACAAAAGGACTAGGCGAGCTTTGGGCTCGCCTTCGATTTTTGTTTATGGCCATTATTATTTATCGCATAGGGACTCATATCCCTGTGCCAGGCTTCGATCCTGACCTGTTGGCTGATATGTTCAAACAGCAACAGGGCACATATCTTGGCCTATTTAATATGTTCTCTGGTGGCGCCTTAGAGAGAATGAGCATATTAGCTTTGGGTGTTATGCCCTATATTTCGGCATCGATTATTATGCAGTTGCTATCAGCCACTGTGCCGTATTTGGAGCAGCTTAAGAAAGAAGGTGACAGCGGTCGCCGCAAGATAAATCAGTACACGCGCTATGGCACCGTTGCACTGGCGTTTATTCAGGGCCTCGCTATGGCAAAGGGATTTGAATCGCAATCCTACACCGGCGCAGAGTACTTTTTGCCGGTTGCTGTATCGTCTTTGGTTGCTGGTGCAGTGTTTCTGATGTGGCTGGGTGAGCAGATTACCGAGCGCGGTATTGGGAACGGTATTTCGATGCTTATTTTTGCCGGTATTGTTGCAGGCATTCCCGGTGCTATTGGTCAAGCGTTAGAGTCAGCGCGGCAGGGAGATTTAAACCCACTGATGCTGATTGTTGTGTTAATTATTGCGTTGGCAGTGGTGTACTTCGTGGTGTTTATTGAGCGTGGGCAACGTCGACTGACGGTTAACTATGCTCAGCGTCAGGGCAGAAAGGCCTACAATGCGCAAACATCGCATTTGCCGCTCAAGGTCAATATGGCCGGTGTGATACCAGCAATTTTTGCTAGTAGCTTATTGCTGTTCCCGACCTCTATTAGTCAGTGGTTTGGGTCTGGCGCCAATGCCCCTGCTTGGTTGCAGGATGTGGCAATACTGATCGGTCCGGGGCAGCCGCTGTATATTTTGCTGTTCTCAAGCTTGATTATTTTCTTCAGCTTCTTCTATACGGCGTTGATGTACAACCCCAAAGAAGTGGCTGATAACTTGAAAAAAGGTGGTGCGTACTTACCAGGTATTCGTCCTGGAGAGCACACTGCTAAATATATTGATAGTGTGACTACGCGTCTCACATTGATCGGTGGTATTTACATAACATTGATCTGTTTGATGCCCCAGTTTTTGAATGTGTACTTTAATGTACCTTTTTATCTGGGTGGGACATCACTGTTGATTGCGGTTGTTGTGACAATGGATTTTATGGCTCAGGTGCAGTCGCATCTTATGTCGCAGCAATATGATTCGCTAATGAAGAAGGCCAACCTTAAAAATGTTGGCCGTAAATAAAGAGGTGATGCTGTGAAAGTACGCGCATCGGTTAAAAAGATTTGTCGTAATTGTAAGGTTGTCCGCCGCAAAGGCGTGGTTCGTGTTATCTGTAGTGTTGAGCCCCGTCATAAGCAGCGCCAAGGATAATCTGGTTGATTTTTGATAGATCTATCGGTATTCTACCGCGCCTTTTTAGCAGGTCTAAAGGCCTGGTACACAGAGCGGAAATACTGATTAAACCCATAGTAATAGTGGAGTAATGTGAATGGCCCGTATTGCCGGTGTCAACATTCCAGATAACAAGCACACAGTGATTTCGCTGACCTATGTGTTTGGTATTGGTCGCCCAACAGCACGGAAAATCTGTGCCGACACGGGCATTGCAGAAGACACAAAAATTTCTGCGTTAGACGAAGCTCAGTTAGATAAACTGCGTGCTGCCGTAGGGCAAAACGAAGTTGAAGGTGACCTTCGTAGAGAAAACAGTATGAATATCAAACGTCTGATGGACCTTGGTTGCTATCGCGGCCTGCGCCATCGACGTAGTTTGCCGGTACGCGGACAACGTACTAAGACGAATGCGCGCACCCGCAAAGGTCCGCGTCGTCCCATAAAAAGATAATTAGGATTACTTCTAATGGCAAAAGCAGCAACTAAGCCGACCCGTAAAAAGGTCAAGAAGACAGTGATAGATGGCATTGCGCATATCTATGCTTCTTTTAACAACACGATTGTTACCATCACTGATCGTCAGGGAAATGCACTTTCTTGGGCGACATCGGGTGGATCTGGCTTCCGTGGTTCACGTAAAAGCACGCCATTTGCCGCACAGGTTGCAGCAGAGCGCGCAGGTGAAGCGGCCAAAGATTACGGTTTAAAGAACCTTGATGTGCAAGTGAAAGGTCCCGGTCCTGGTCGTGAGTCAGCAGTACGAGCGCTTAATAACGCTGGGTATAAAATTACCAATATTACTGATGTGACGCCTGTTCCGCACAACGGCTGTCGTCCACCTAAAAAACGTCGCGTGTAAGGGAGATAGAAAATGGCTAGATATCTCGGACCAACTTGTAAGCTGTCACGCCGTGAAGGAACTGATCTGTTCCTTAAGAGCGGTGTGCGTCCACTAGAATCAAAATGTCGTCATGAGAGCGCGCCGGGCCAGCATGGTCAGCGTCGTGGCCGACTGTCAGACTACGGTGTACAGTTGCGCGAAAAGCAAAAAGTACGTCGTATTTATGGCGTTTTGGAAAAACAATTCCGCAACTACTACAAAGCTGCAGCGCGTCTTAAGGGTAATACTGGTGAAAACCTGCTGACCCTGCTTGAGACTCGTTTAGATAATGTTGTCTATCGTATGGGCTTTGGCGCCACACGCGCTGAATCTCGTCAATTGGTGGCGCATAATGCCATTCTTGTAAACGGTCAGAAGGTTAATATTGCCTCGTTTAAAGTACAAGAAGGTGATGTTGTGGGATTGCGTGAAAAATCGAAGAAGCAACTGCGTGTTCAAACTGCTCTGCAGTTGGCGGCACAACGTGGCGAAGTCGAATGGATTCAAGTTGATACAAACAAGATGGAAGGGACGTTTACGCGCAATCCAGATCGCTCTGATTTGCCTGCCGAGATCAATGAGAACTTGATCGTCGAACTTTACTCTAAGTAATCGCTTAACAGCTCTTACAGGTAATTATATGCAAAATTCTGCTACTGAAATGCTTACACCGCGCAATATCGATGTAACATCCTATGACCCAAACCATGCCAAGGTGGTGCTAGAGCCATTAGAGCGTGGATTTGGCCACACACTGGGTAATGCCCTGCGTCGTATTCTGCTGTCCTCTATGACCGGCTGTGCGATTATCGAAGCCGAGATTGAAGGCGTTGAACACGAGTATTCCGCGATTGAAGGTGTACAAGAGGATGTGATGGAAATCCTCCTCAACCTCAAAGGCGTTGCCATCGTGATGGAAGGCCGTGATGACACTACCGTGTCATTGAATTTTACTGGCCCTGGCGTGGTTACTGCGGGTGATATTGAAAGCGACGGCCATATTGAAATTATCAACCCAGATCATGTGATTGCTACCATTTCTGGTAAGACTTCCCTGAATATGCAGTTACGCATTGTCCGCGGCCGTGGCTATCAGCCCTCTGATGCCCGCGCCAGTGATGATGAAAACCGCACTATTGGTCGTCTACAGTTTGATGCCACATTTAGCCCTATTTTTAAGGTGTCATACAGCGTCGAGAATGCGCGTGTTGAGAACCGCACCGATTTGGATAAATTGGTACTTGAGTTAGAGACCAATGGCACTATTGATCCTGAAGAGGCGATTCGTCGTGCTGCGACTATCCTACAGCAACAGATGGCAGTATTTGTTGACCTTGAAGGTGAGACGACTGCAGAGCCCGAAGAGAAAGAAGAAGAGATTGATCCAATTTTGCTACGCCCAGTTGATGATCTCGAATTGACCGTTCGCTCTGCTAACTGTTTAAAAGCTGAGAGCATCTACTATATTGGTGATCTGATTCAGCGTACCGAAGTTGAATTGCTGAAGACACCGAACTTGGGTAAGAAATCTCTTACTGAAATCAAGGATGTGTTGGCCTCTCGTGGTTTATCTCTGGGCATGCGCCTTGAGAATTGGCCGCCAGCAAGCCTAAAAAGTGAACGCGAACTGGCCTAAAAAGGGCAGTTTGTATAGATATCATTGCTGAGACAGCAACGAATTAAGGAATAGAAACCATGCGTCATCGTTACAGTGGCCGCAAACTGAATAAATCCGGCTCTCACAGAAGAGCAATGTTTCGCAATATGACCGCTTCATTGGTCGAGCATGAGTTGATTAAAACTACTCTGCCAAAAGCCAAAGAACTGCGCCGTTTTGCTGAACCATTGATCACATTGGCTAAAGAAGACAATGTCGCTAACCGCCGTTTGGCCTTTGATCGTTTGCGCGATAAGGCGACTGTTGGCAAGTTGTTCTCCGATTTGGGTAAACGCTATCAGGAACGTCCTGGTGGTTACATGCGCATACTCAAATGTGGTCATCGCACTGGCGACAATGCGCCAATGGCCTATGTTGAGCTAGTTGATCGTGATATTAGTGACGTTGCTGAAGAAGCAGTGGAAGCGGCGGCAGAGTAAACACTCAAGGCATAAAGTGTCGTTATAAAAAAGCCGGGCTAGTAGCTCGGCTTTTTTTTCACTGCGAAAAAGGTCACTGCCAAATTCTTACCCGTTGATTCTGAGGTAGGTACAGATCATCACCCTCTTTGACCTGATAGGTTTGATAAAACGCCTGCATATTGGCAAATACCCCATTGACGCGATATTTATCTGGAGAGTGGGGATCGGTCCTAACAATTAACTCCAAGATCTGTGGGCGCCACTTAAGGCGACTTGATTGCGCATTGCCAAGAAAAAACCGCTGTTCCGCTGTAAAGCCATCAATAACCGGAGCAGCCTTTCCTTGCAATGACATACGATAGGCCTTTAGCGCGATCGCGGTACCGCCCAAATCACCGATATTTTCTCCCAGTGTGAGCTCGCCATTGACGAAAAGTCCCGGCAATGGCTCAAACTTGTCATACTGCTGTACCAGCCCTTTGGTGCGTTGCTCAAAATTGGCCCGATCTTCCACTGTCCACCAACTTTTAAGATTGCCGTCACCATCATACTTACTACCTTGATCATCAAAACCATGGCCAATCTCATGGCCAATAGTGCTACCAATGGTGCCGTAGTTATAGGCATCGTCTGCACTAGGTAAAAAATTAGGCGCTTGCAAATAGGCTGCGGGAAAGACAATCTCGTTAAGACCAGGATTATAATAGGCGTTGACTTGCTGAGGCGCCATAAACCATTCATCGCGATCAATGGGCTGGCCGAGTTTGGCGAGGTTGCGTTGATGACCAAACACCCGCGCCCGTTTGATATTGCCGACCAAGTCATTCTCCTGTACTGCCAGTGCTGAGTAATCGCGCCACTTATCAGGGTAGCCGATCTTAGGGGTAAACTTGGACAGCTTAAGCAAAGCCTGTTGTTTGGTGGCTTCCGTCATCCATGGCAGATTTTTGATTGAGTCAGCGTAGGCAGCGATAAGATAATCGACCATTTCCGTCATTCGTGCTTTGGAGGACTCTGGAAAGTGTTTCTCCACATACAGCTGTCCAAGTAGTTCACCAAGGTAGCGATTGATGGAGGATACGGCTCTGCGCCATCGTGGTTGTTGTTGCTCGCGCCCCGATAGGGTTTTGGCATAAAACTGAAAATGCGTATCGACATAGTCAGCAGATAAATAGGGTGCAAAGCTAGTCAATAGTCGCACTCGCAAATAGTCTTTCCATACCGCTACATCAGTATCGATAAAAATATTATTCAACGCTTGAAAATAACTTGGCTGACTAACAATGACATAATCAATATTGTTGGCGCCAATATCGCTTAAATACTGATCAGGATTAAGGTTAGACAATAGGCCGATAAACGCGTCTTTACTGTATTTGTTATACACCTTGTCTGCGTCGCGGTTATCCACTTTTGACCATTGCATCGCGGCCAGTGAACGTTCAAGCGCAAATATCTGCTCTGCGGCTTGCTCTCCATCGAATCGCCCGCTGTGGTGTAATATGGCATTTATATAGTTTTTATATTGACTGATGATAAATTTGCCGCGTTCAGAATCGTCAGTATAGTAATCGCGATCAGGCAGCCCTAGTCCGGATTGCATAAAGAACAGGGCATAGTTGGTAGCGTCTTTGTCATCTTGACCGACATAGAGATTAAGTGGTCCGCCGACACCGATAGCATTGCTGCGCCCAAAATAGCCCGCAATATCGGCATGAGTATTTAAGGCATCGATATTGGCAAGGTCAGTAGCGATAGGGGCAATACCCTGTTTTTCAATCGCCGCTTGATCCATAAATGCATTGAAATAGTCACCAATTTTTCTTTTGTCAATATCGCTTTCTGGATTCTCAGCCGCGTCTTCTACAATAACCCTACTTTGCTCAAGGCTCTCCTTGCGCAATGTCATATAGCTTCCCCAACCCACTTCATCCGCCGGTATTTCCGTATTGGCTAGCCAGCCGCCATTGGCATACTCATAAAAATCATCTTGCGGGCGCACTCCAAGGTTCATCCCCTGCGTATCAATGCCCGAAGTAAGTCGCTGTCGAATGGCTGACTGATCACTACAGGCTAACAGTAATATGGCCAAAATCGGGATGATGCATTTACTAAGCATAATATTGCTCCTCTGGCAGTGGGCGATAAAAAGTCTATGCCGACTGATGGAAGTACTGTTGGTTAGCTAAGTTCATTAAGCGTAGAGGACCGCCCCACACACAGCCAGTATCAAGCGCAAAGATATTGTCAGCACAGTGGCGACCCTCAAGTGCTGCCCAGTGGCCGAACAGGATGTTGTCGTCGCTAGTATACTTACGTGGATACGCAAACCAGGGTTTAAAGGGTGGTTCCATGGTCACAGCCGCCTTGGTCTCAAGTTCAAGTTCACCGGTGGCTGAGCAAAAGCGCATTCTAGTGAGATAGTTAGTAATAAGGCGCCAGCGTTCAGGGCCTTGTAACTGGTCACACCAAACGGCAGGTTGATTGCCATACATATGTTTGAAGTATTCTGCGGCGCTATCTGAGCGCAATATATTACTCACTTCGTCAGCAAGCCGATGAGCTGTGGTTAGATCCCAGATAGGTGGGATACCCGCATGCACAACATGGTATTGTCCAATCTGTAACAGGAGTGGCTGTTGTTGTAGCCAATGCAGTAACTCCTCTCTGTCCGGTGCGCTGAGAATATCATTAAAACTGTCGTTAGGATTGGGATCTCTTACGCCTTGAGCAATGGCCAATAGATGCAAATCATGGTTACCCAATACCGTTTTAAAACTGTCCCCGAGACTGTGACAAAAGCGCAGTGTCTCAAGAGACTTAGGCCCTCGATTAACGAGGTCACCCACGGCAACCAGTCGATCTTGCTCGGGGTCGAAGGCTACTGTTTCCAACAACTGTAATAGTGGATCTAGACAGCCTTGAATATCGCCTACAGCGTAATCGGTCATTTAGTGCACTGCATTGGGCATTGATAATAAAAAGGGATGTATGGGGGCGTCAAAGGCGTCCCCTTGCTCATCAATTAATTGATAGGACCCCTGCATCGTACCTATCGGCGTATCCAGTACTACACCACTGCTATAGCGGAAGCTGTCACCGGCAGCGATTAGGGGCTGCTCACCAATAACCCCCATCCCTTTAATTTCTTTACGCTCCTGATTGGCATCTACGATCACCCAATGGCGGCTGAGTAGCTGTGCCGGTGCGGACCCACAGTTTTCAATGGTGATATGGTAAGCAAATGCATAGCGGCTCTCCTCAGGCTGTGACTGTCTAGACAGGTATTCGGTTTCGACGCTAACAATGATTGGTTGGGCACTCATATTGGATGCAGACTCTCGTTAATAGAATTGGTTAATGTGACAAACTCGGCTACAGCTAATTGCTCTGCACGACGCGACAAATCAATGACCTCTGCCACATTGTCCAAGTGCTGTGCATAGGCGCGCAGACCGTTGCGCAGGGTTTTACGACGCTGCTGAAAACATTGGCTGACAATTTGGCTGAGCAATGTTTCATTGTGACAGACAGCGGGCAATATTTTGTGGGGTTTTAAGCGTACCACTGCTGACTGCACCTTAGGCGCTGGCTGGAATGCTTGTGGCGGCACAGGAATTAGCGGGGATACCCTGCAATAGTACTGAATCATAACTGAGAGCCGGCCATAGGCTTTGGTTCCTGGCGCGGCCCCAATCCGATCGACGACTTCCCGTTGCAACATAAAGTGCATATCTTTAATTAGGTGGCCTACCTCAAGAAGATGAAATAGCAGGGGAGTGGAAATATTATACGGCAGATTTCCCACCAAACGGAGCTCGCGACCTTGGTGAAATTGTGCAAAGTCGGTCTTTAATGCATCGCCACTGTGAACAGTGAACTGGTCATTGTGAGCGAATTTTTCCTGAAGAAACGCTACTAGGTCTCGGTCGAGTTCTAGCACTGACATCGCTGGACAATATTTAATAAGGTGCTCAGTGATAGCCGCCATGCCGGGACCAATTTCGATCAGATTGTCCTCTGCCTTAGGATTGATGGCAGAGACTATCTGAGCAATAATTTGCTGATCGACCAGAAAATTCTGCCCAAAGCGTTTGCGAGCCTGATGATTAACAGTCAACGCGATTTTCCCTGTGCCATTTGGCAGGCAACCCTAATAGCGGTCTCTAGACTGCCACTATCGGCTTCGCCAGTGCCAGCCAAATCTAGCGCGGTACCGTGATCAACAGAGGTTCTAATGATGGGTAGGCCGAGAGTAATATTAGCCGCACGGCCAAAACCCTGATGCTTCAAAACGGGTAATCCCTGATCGTGGTACATGGCCAACACCGCATCGGCATTGTTTAGGTGTTTGTCGGTAAATAATGTATCAGCGGGCATCGGTCCCAAAATATTGTCACCGCGCTGACGAAATAGTTTGAGCACAGGCTCAATAACATCGATTTCCTCTCTGCCTAGGTGTCCACCTTCGCCGGCATGGGGGTTTAGCCCGCACACCAAAATTGTCGGCTGTTTAATGCCAAAGACATTTTCCAGATCATCACATAGCACCTTAATAACATCAGTTAGCAATTGCCTATCGATGGTTTGTGCAACCTCTCGCAAGGGCAAGTGAGTAGTGACCAGAGCCACACGCAGTTCCTCGGTTGCCAACATCATCACCACAGTCGAGGTATTTGTTCTGGCCGCCAAATATTCAGTGTGGCCAGAGAAACTAATTCCCGCTTGATTAATCACCGACTTTTGCACTGGGCCGGTAACCATAGCATCACATATCCCTGTCTGACAGGCATCCACCGCTTGATCCAGTGTGGTAAGGACATACTGTGCATTGGCTTGATTTAATGTGCCGGCGATCACTGGTTGCGCGACACTGGTTGCAGCCACCGACAGCACACCAGCCTGACTGGGTTGCGGCGGTTGAATAGGCTCAAACGGCTTGAGTTTTAGGGGGAGTTGGAGCTGTGCCGCACGTTGGGCGAGTAAATCAGCATCGGCAAAGGCAATAAGCTCTACTTGGTGGGGCTTTTGCGCAAGTTGAATTAATAGGTCTGGGCCAACACCGGAGGGCTCTCCAGGTGTTAGCGCCAATCTTATGGTCATGACTTATCTGATCCTTTGATTTCTATAAAGGCTTCGTCACGAATTTCTTGCAGCCATACTTGTAGCTCCTCTTCGTACTTGCGTTGGCGCAACATATTGGCCGCATTATTGCGCAGAATGGTGGAGCTGAAATCTTCATTTCGTCGCTCTGTTACCTGCAGAATATGCCAGCCAAACTGGGAGCTAAAAGGCTCACTGATTTCATTTAATGCAATACTATTCATGGTGTCTTCAAATTCTGGCACGAACATGCCTGGGGTTGACCAGCCCAGTTCGCCGCGTTTTAGTGCTGAACCTGGATCCTCAGAGAATTCCTTTGATAGATCACCGAAATCTTCACCGGCAAGCGCGCGATCTCGGAGCTCGTTGAGTTGGCTGATAGTCGCCTGCTCGTCTCGTATCTGGTTCGGTTTAATAAGAATATGGCGGGCAAAGTGCTGTTCTACCAGACGCTCACCGCCACCGCGACGCTCATAGAGTTTTAATAAATGAAAACCAGCAGCACTGCGAATTGGCTCGGAAACCTCACCCAACTGCAATTGTTCAACTGCATCGATAAATACGCCAGGTAATTGCGCCATTTTGCGCCAACCCAAATCACCACCCTGAAGTGCCGATTGATCTGCGGAGTTAGCTATTGCCAGTTGACGGAAATCTGTACCGTTGTTGATTTGCTCAAGTAAGTTTTTGGCGCGACCCATGATACTGTCGATATCATCATTGCTGGCGCCTGTCGGTACCGACAACAAGATTTGCCCAACATTGACATCGGGACTCGTTAGGAAGCGGCCCTCCTCTGAATTAAGAAAGTTATCCAATTCTTGGTCGCTAATTTGAATGCGCCGCATAACCTTGCCTTGCTGTACACGCATTATAGAAATTTCATTGCGTATATCTTCTCTCACATTGGCCACGGTGCCACCCTCAGCGTGAATTTTCGCGATATACTCTTCCATGGTTAGTTTGTTGTTGGCAGCGATTCGCGCCATGGCTTGATTGACTTCCTCATCAGTAATTCGCACACCAGCGTTATAGGCGATATTCAATTGCAGTCGCTCTGAGATCAGTCGCTCCAGTACCTGTTGTACTAAAATATCTTGTGGTGGCGCTTGGGTTCCCGACGCCTGAATCTGCGCGTAGATTACTGCCAATCGCGCGTCGAGTTCAGTCTGTAGCACCACATCGTCATCCACAATGGCGATGACTTTATCCAATATTTGCACCTGAGCGGTGGCTGCTAACGAGAGTGCCATTGCACTGGCTGCGACAATCGCAGTTGAGAGTGATTTAAAAGTTTTCCAGAGGTTCATAGCCATAGATACCATTTTTAAGCATTGCGTCCACCCGGCTATTAACACTAGCCAGACCTTTAAATTGGATTTGAAAGAAAATACCAGAATTTATTTTTAGGTTCTGCTCCGGTAGCAGTATTTCATCTTGGCGATCCAACCAGCGTCTAAACACTAGGCTAGCGCGCCAGCAACAATTGTTGTATTCGAGGCCAGCAAAGGTCTCTAGTTCCCGATCATTAGTAAAATCATAATTCCAGCGGCCAACCCACTTTAAATTATTGCCTGTTGGCACAAAGGCCGAAATATCCACCTGCTCAATGTCCTGATCTATCTCGGTACTATCAAAAATTCTCGCTAGTTGTCGATTATGTCTGTAAGTGAGGTTGAACAAGCGATTTTGATTGTCATTGTAGCGCATTCCCAAGCTCGCTTTATCCACTTCGTCGTCGCGATCATCATAAATAATATCGCCAGTAAATTGCCAATTGCTGCTG
>MDTG01344727.1_pt1 | contig 15355 bp, 6 predicted proteins | sample 811421 | NCBI WGS metagenome assembly MDTG01 (sample SAMN05326645, study PRJNA326480) | marine metagenome | isolation source: seawater | place: Pacific Ocean: South East | collected 2011
GACGTGATCGAAGTCCGTGTACGGCCGCGGCCACTTCAGCACCATCAACTCGTCGTTCAGCTTCTTTGCGAGCCCGACGTCCCGCGCGAGCTTCAACATCAAGCCCGCGCCCCCGTACGGCATCGCCCGAGTCCGCTCCGAGTACTCGTACTCCGGGTTGCCGGAGAACTCCGGCTGGTAGCCTCTCCGCGGCGCTTGGCCGCCCTTGGCGTCCTTCAGCCGTCGTCTGATCTTCCGCTCGTCACGAGCGAGCGTACGTCGTATGGTTCGGCTCACCTGATAAAACTCCCCGGCGCTGTTGGTTGGCTTCGCAACCCCAGCAACACCGGGCTTTTCAGGTGAATTCCATCAAGCGCGGTTTTTCAGCACTTGGTTGAGGGCTAGTACGATGAGGATTCTAAAACCAATTGCAGCCTTCGAGTTGATCGCAGGGGCCGTTGGCGGGGTGTTGGCGGTTCTTGTCGACAGGGAGCTGGACGGTAAACGGACTCGAAAGGTTTGGCTCAAGTCATTGACCGTCGCCGCCCTCATAGGTGTCATCGCGCTTGCTCTCTTGCCCGACATCACCGGACTTGCGATCGTCGGTAGGGACGAGGAGCAGAAGCTGGTGCTCACGATCGGCGACCTCTTCGCGGCGGCGTTCGCGGCCTTCATCGGCCCGGACTGGTTCCAGAAGAGAGCGCAGGTCGCTGAGCAGCGAGGAGAAGTCCACGCCCTTCGACGTCAAGCGGAACTCGATAGTGGGGAGGCGGGACCGTGATTCGCCCGCGATCGATGGGCGCCGCTGCGACCGCTGCCGCACAAGGGCTGGTGGCCCTCGCGGTCGTGTCACTCGGCTGCGGGGGCCGCGTCGTTCTTCATGACCTTACCAAGCTGGAAAGAGGAGAGTGGCCCGACCGCGCGATCAGCTGGTGCTCGCATCGGAACCAAGATCTCAAGGTAGGACCGGATGACTGGGTCGAGCTCCGATACGCGCCGAATGGCGTCGCTGAGCGCTTTCGGCTGGTGTCGGGGTCCCAGTGGGACATCCTCACGCGCGATGTAGAACGCGCTCGCCTGCCCGTTTCGCTGTTGCGCGCCGTCCGCACGCTTGAGGTACGGCCGGCCACAGCGGCACCATTCATTATCGACCCATGCGCGGGCGGCGCATGCGTGGACAGCTGCGCTTCTGATTTGGTCGAGACGATCGAGCAGGCGAACAGCGACCTGGAAGTGATGGTGCATCGGCGTCCGAGCACCCCCCTCGGACCGGGCGACCAGGTCCGAGTCGTGCGGTCCTTCGATCTGTCGGCGTTGGCCGACCCGGCGGCGACCCCTCGTTGGATCAGCGAACAGTTCACTGCGACGGTCGACGACGACGGCTTCTTGTCCATTCCACCCCTCGACCCAGACCGGGCGCTCGCGGAGCCCCAGTTTCTGCCCGACCTGTATGGTGGCGCCGTTCGATCTCAAGCGTCGGTCCGTGTGTACGATCGACACACGCGTGTGAGCCTGGCCTTGCTCGAGCGATGCCTGGACATCCACGCGAACCCGGACGCGGCCATACCATCCGACTGCTCCCCCCTGCAGCTCGATCCAGGCCTCAGGGGCAACAGCGATCACAGGGTGTCGAATTTGGTCCACCAGATCGAGCTCATCGCTCCCACATGGTGGCTCTCGGTGTCCGGCTCCGGTCGCCACCCGGTCGAGTACCGTGAGGGTGAGAGCGTTGCGATGGGCGTCCACCGTGCGTACCGGCGGGTGACTGGAACCGCCATCGCGTGGCTCGCTGAGCGTCCCTACATCACGGTGATTCCGCGGGACCCGCGGGCGGGTGAGCTCCGGCCGCTGCCATTCTTCGCGCGGCACCACACGACGCGTTGGTCACCCTTTCATGACATTCGGATCCTTCCGGGGGACACCATCCTGGTGACCCGAGGGGCTCCAGCCTACCTCCATCGCTGAAGGGAAGCGTGATGCCGGTCTACGAACAGATCATTCACCTACGCGGACTGCACCCCGCGGCCCAGTTGGTGGCGCTGGATGGAGCAGAAGCCCGACCCTCCGGTGATGGGGTCTCGCTTCACGGCCGTCATTGTGTGGAGATCTTGGGGACCCGCACCGAACCCGTGACGTTCGGGGATGCTGGCGGGGTCGTGGCCCGCGCCATCCGGGACGCGCAAGGCCGACTCTGGCTGAGCTCCCTTCAGCGAGTTGCGCTCTCGTTCGAACCAGCGCTGTCGCTTGGGGCCCCGTCCGTCGGGCCTGCCCTCCGATCGCCGCGGCTTTGGATGCGGCAGGTGGACGCTGAGGCGGATGCTTTGGTGTCCTTGGAGGATCTCGCACTCAGCTTGGCGGGCCCCCCCGCCGAGGACCCGGGGACACTTCGATTGCCTTCCGCCCGCGGGCCCTACACTCGTCGACTCCGGAAGTGGTTCGACCCCGGTAGCGGTGACGCAGGCTACCTCCTGCGCTACCGGGATGGCGAGCTCGTGGTCCTCACCGGAGGTGTCAGCCAGAGCGCATTCGTCAACATTGCTTCGCACGCCGTGCTGCACGTCGATCGTCGCGCGGGCATGGAGTTCCGCGTTGTCGCGCACGATGCGCCGGCGACCGTCGGCCTGGACGGGTCCGGGTCGCCCAACGCGCTCTTCATGCAGCTGTCGAATCACTCACGCCTGGTCGTCGAGACAGCTCGCGGACCATCGCGGAAGTTTGCAGTCGACCAGATCGTTGTCGCGGATCAGCGTATCAGGGTAGCTCGGTTCAGCGACGAAGTGCTTACTCTGGCGAGGGAGCACGGCCCCCAGTCCCGTTCGGGGCTCCGCCCCACATTTCTACGCGCGCCCGGCGAACGACTGACGTTTGAGATCGAGATTCCCGAGCAAGCCGCGTCCGCCCCCGTCGACTCCGCACCGGCGCGCTTCGTGTATCGCGATCCTTCGGTGAGTGGCCTGCGTTCGCAGCTCGCTAGTCATCAAGATCGGTTCTTCGGCCTTCATGTGCGTGGACTGCGGACCACATCGCGCAGGTACGAGCTCCTCGACGCGAGCGTTGCGTCAATCGAGCTGGTCTACTCGACCGACGTGCCTGGTGGGGCGAGCTTCGAGTTCCGAGCTGGGGGCGACATCGGGGTTGGCGCAGGAAGGCAGGAGCCATCAGTCCTAGTCCCCAAGCCGGCCCTGCGGGACGCCAAGCGTCGGCGGAAGCTCGAGGTCCCCCTCGGAACGCTCCGGCTCATGGTGGATGAGCCAGCAAGGGCTCTCGTGACTGGGTTGTCGTTCTCGACCGAGGACTCCGCGCTGCGCCTTCACCGACCCATGCTGCAGGGGCGGCCCCTTGGCTTGTCGGCTGGCGCAACAACCACCCTCGGGCAGGTGTACGAACCCTGGGTGATGCGATGGGACGAAACTCGCGGTCCCCTCTCGCTACAGTCGACGGGTGAAGGCCTAGCGCCCCCGGCCGACAACTGGACCGAAGCATTTCGATCGGTTCCGCGCGCCTACGCAATCCTCGAACGGCCCGGGGCTCGGGTCAGCATCGACCAGCACGGTCCCAGGATGGTCGCACCGGCCAGCGATGCGGAACGCACTATGGTGACCACCCTGCGCGTGGACGAGCCCACGCCTCGGGAATGCCTAGCCTATTCCGCCTTCTTCGCGACACTGTCCTACGTCGCAATCGAATGCATGCCGGACCCGAAGACCAAGTGCCTGCACGACGACGAGATTCAACTAAAGGAGCGCGACCTCGCGGGAGCCGCTGCGGCCGCCTACGTGAAGCGCAACGGGCTCGACGACCTACAGCTCGTCTACCACGGCGACCATCCCGCCCCTCTCCATGCGTTCATCGAAGGCGCGGTACCCAACGCTGATCGAATCACCTGGCCTTTCGCCATGGGCCTGGCCGTCCTCCTGAAGGAGCAAGGGGGTGCTTACTGCGACGACATCATGGCCAGCCGGGGCCGCCCCGCGCCCATCCTCGCGTTCGACCAGAGCAACCTCGAAAAGCTGGCGCTAGCGGACCTCGACTGGACCCAGTGCGAGTTCGACGAGCGAGCTGAGAGGCGCGACGCTCTAGTGTGGCCTAGGGGCTCCGGGCAACCTGGGGCTCGTCTCGACCCGAGCGTCGTGTTCTGGCGCGGAGTGTTCATGCGGCGAATGCCCATGGTGCTCCAGCTGAACGCTTCGGCTCGCGCAAAGCTGGAGAAGTTTCCGTTCCTGAAGAAGCTCGTCGCCGTCATCGAGGAGAGGCTGGAGCTCGAGTACGGCTGGAAAGACGAGACGGGCTCATCATGGGTCGCGTCGGTGACAGCGGAGCAGCCGATCGACTTCACGCCCTCGGCCTGGAGGAACGACCTCTCCTTTGCGGTTACCCGGTTCGTGACCAAGGGCTCCGGCGGCAAGGTGGTGGCGTCGGAGGGAGAGGTGGAGATCCAGTTTCTCCGCTTCACCGCTTCGGACGGTTCGCCGCTGGCGCTGCGGTCGTCGTTCGAGTTCGACGTGGTCACGGGCGAGTTCGCACGCGTCAACGCTGCCTTGGACCTGCCTTTTGCGACGACCAGCATACCTGGTTTCGAGTCTGTTCGCGTCCGGCGGGTGGAGACCGACTTCCAATCGCTCTCGCTTCACGTCTCGTTGACCGCTTCTCCCGAGGTGATGGCTGCCCTCCCCTTTCTGGGCGAGCGAAACGAGATCGACGCATCGTTCGCCTTCGACTTGGGGGATTCCCCCGGGTTCGAACTCCGCCTCTCTCTGCCCTCCGAGATCGAGACGAAGCTATTCGGGAAATGGCCGCTGGTTGTTCAAGGGATCGCAGCCAGGTTTGGCGCCGCGAACGACCTTCGCTTCCGCGGGCAGATCGACCTCGGCCTAGGAGACTTCACAAGGCTGGGGGCGGCGGTGGTGCTCCGTGGGAGCGGAGGGGATTGGACGCTCGACGTCGAACTGAGCGAGCTCGCTGGCCGAATCCAGTTGGGTGCCTTCGAACTCGCCGGAGCCCTGTCGTGGACGAAGGCCCTGCCGGCCTCAGGCACTCCCCAGCGCGACCCAGTTCCCAAGGACCAGCTGGCCGGTGCACGCGACCGAGATCTTTGGGGGTACCTCAGCCTGGGCGGCGATGTGCCCCTCGGCGGAAAGCTCGCGTTCCGCGTCGGCTCCAAAGGCGAGCTGACGTATTGGGTCGGGTATCTCCAGCTCGATACACCTCCGTTGCCCCTCGGGCCGGCCGAACTACGAGAGCCCGGTCTACTCCTTGCCAAGAACGCCTCCGACAAGGACGGGAAGCTGCGCGAAGCACTGGCGAACGTGGAGACCTCGGCCCTGAAGAGGGTCCGCCCGAAAGGCGACCTCGCGGCATGGCTGGCCGAGTGGGCGCCCTCCTCCGATCTGGGCTTGCTAGTCGCGGGGAGTGGCTACTTCCACTTCAACGACGTGGTCGCCAGCTCACCAAAGCGAGCCGAGGGCGAGGGTGACGACTTCCTGACGGGGCTCCTCTTCACCGACTCCGGGCTGGTTCGACTCGACGCTTACGCGCGGTTCATGGAGTCGACGGTGCTGAAGTGGGCGCTCGCCATCGACACCCGTCGCGGACGACTGAACGTGGGGGTACGAATCCCGGCCATCAAAATCCCGCCGGTCGCACCGCACAAGTATGTGATCGATCCAGGTTACTTTTCGCTCGGTCTTGGCTACCGGAAGCCCTACTACTTTCGCGTGGGCATCGGGTGGCCCGAGCTGTTGCCAGACTCGCCCATCGAGCGCGACTGGAGCAAGTCGGTCACCGTCAAGCTGGACGACCTCTGGCCGATCAACACCTTCATCGGCGGCTACCGCGCTGAAGTCGACAGCGAAAAGAAGATGCTCCGGTTCGGCTACGCTGTGAAAGCCGGTTGGACGAAGACGTTCGAAGCGCGCGCACCGGGGGATGTCGCGCGTGCCTCCGCGGAACTCGGCCTCACCGTGGGAGGTGTGGTCGACTTCACGCTTGGGTGGGGGTCAGCCTTCGAGCTGGCCCCCAGCCCATTGCTCACGAGCACTATGAGCGCATCCGCCACGGCTGAGCACCACCTCGTCCGAGAGTCCTCCCACCTTGCCCCCGAGTCCGTACCCTCCGAAGCGCAGGGCGTGGCGGCGCCGCTGCGGGCGGGGGAGCTGGAGGATGCCGAGGCGCTGGCGGTCATTATGAGGGCGAAGAAGCTGGCCGACGCATCCGTGATTCAACTCAACGCAATAGACCCAGGTCTCGACGTCGCGCTCTACGCCGACGCATGGGGGAAGGGGTCTGCTGAGTTCCTGGGCGTCACGTTGACGTCGATCGAGGTTCGCTTCTACGCGCGCTTCCGGGTCTGCGGGACGTTCCGACGGGGCATCTCGATGGCACTGGCTCGCGGAGGGTTCGTGATCGAGGTGAAGATCGGCTGCGTCAGGTTTCGAGCCCACGCGGAGATCGACATCTGGCTCAAGCGCGGGCGGTGCCAGCGGTTCACCCTTCCAACGGAGCTCCTCTTGTCGCGCTCCAGCGCCACCGCAGGAAGCGAGCGATGAACGGAGACGACGACAAGAAGTTGCACCCGACGATGGTTCTTCGACGTCGCTCAGACGATGACCGATTCGAGTTGGTCTTTCGTTGGTGGATGGGGACGACGGAGCGGCTGCCGCGGGACGGAGACCGGTTCCGCATCACCGTCCGCGAGCAGAAGCGCGGCCGCCGCCTCTCTGCGGCCGGAGAGTTCGTCGAGGATCCCCACGCTCACATTCTCGTCGCCCCGATGCGGATGACGATGGCCGACCCCCCTCGACGCGCCCAGCGAATTCCGCTCCCGGGAGCCACGGACCAGTGGTTGGTCGCGGAGCGGCCAAAGGGTCCGGTGGATTGCGCCGCAGCCGATGACGGAACGCTCGCAAGAGGCGACCGCACTGAGGCGTTGGGGATCTGTCATCTCCTGGCGGAGTCGGATCACAGTCGTGTCCGCTGGCGGGTCGCGACCATGCTCGAGCACGGCCTTCGCCAGGCAGTAGCCCACAACCAAGCCGAGGGATTGGCAGCCCGCTTCCTCTCTCCGGAGGTGATTCGAGCGTCCGCGCGACGCATCGCGTCACGGATCGTTGCAGATGAGACTCGACCGCTGGACCTACCGCAGGTCGCGACCCGCGCCTACCGGGCGCTGGCGGACCGCACCTCCCGGGTAGCAGAGAATGCCGACCCCCTCGGCTTCTTCGCGCCCTTCGACGGAGCGCCTCTCGTCGCCGAGTGGGAGCTCGCCGCTGCGTTGATGCGCACACTCACAGATGAGTCCCTGATCCAGGAGCTGGACCGGACCGTCACCGGCGCGAGCCAAGCGCGCCAGCATATCCAACTGACCGCACTGACCGGAGGCGAGCTGATCGACTACTGGGGCGACCCGACTGACGTCCGGGTGCACGAGGCAGCGACGGTAATGGGCCTCGGGTTCCGCGTCGGCTCCTTTTCAGATGCGTTGGTGAAGGGCTGGGAGTCGGACCAACTCCACATGACGGTCGAGCACCTTCCCGCCGAGCGCTTCGAGCCTCAATCGGGGCCGGGGAACCTGCACGACCCAACTGTCGATCCCCCCGACCTCGAGCCTGGAGAGGCCGTTCTCTTTCAAGCGGAGGCTCGACTGGCACGCGAAGTCGGCACGAGTCGTCCAATCCTGCCTCCCCGCCTCGCCCGGGTGAGCTTTGACCTGCTGCAGACGAACGCGGGATGCTCGCCATCGGAGCTGAAGGAGCACGGAGAGTATCTGGCATATGGAACCGGAGACGGACGCATCGAGCTCGTCATCGCTCCGGACCGGCACCCGGCGTATGATTGGATCCCATCGCTCGACTCAGACGGCGTTCGAACGTCATTCGGGTTCAACATCTACGGAGTCTGGGAGGGGGCGAGCGAAGCCACCGATCGCTTCTTCCTCAAGCCCGATCTCGAGCCATCACTCGACGAGCTAAGGCCCTTCTTGCTCACTCGCCGGTACTCGTACCGGCGGGACCTCGAGGGCGGGCTGGCCGAAGGAGACATGACCCGCGCGCGAGTGCTGAGTCACCCTCCTTCGAGACCGGTGCTCGCGCGCCCCGACGCCAGCTATGACGCCGCCGCCGAGGCCCGTGAGGAGGCCCCCGGACTCCCCGACGACCACCACATTGACCCGGAGACGGGGGAGCGGCTGACCACTTGGTCCTTCGACCTGAGGACCGGAATGCGCTTCGGGGGCGAGCCGCCGCCGGGGTACTGGGATCCGGGCGCTGTGGCTGAGCTCCGTTGGACCCCCGAGCTGGACCGAGTCGGCCAAGCATGCGCCGACCGACCCCAGCGTTATCGGTTCTGGGTCACCGCCGTCGACTTCTTCAACCAGGAGAGCGCTCCCGCGCCCGTGCACACGCACGACGAAGATGCAGGGGAACGCGAAGGGGTGGTGTTCGAACCGAGGTATCGAGCACCGCTGGGACCCCCGCCCCGTGACGCGATCGACACGAGATCATCCTCGTTCTCACTCGCAAATGACGAAGGGGGCCTCCTCCTTAGCTTCGAGGCACCGTTCCAGTCAAAGGTGGGTGGTCGGATCGGGACCTCGGAGTCGTCGTCGGTTACGGATCGAGTGCGCACCAATCACCTCGTGGCTACGGCGCGGCTGTTCCGGAGGCGCCTTACTCGGAAGGTCGAGGAGCCACCGCTCCATTCTCTCGATCTGGAGGAGCTGGAGCCGTGGGAGTCGGCGGTGGCCGAACTAAATGCCGAGTCGTACCGCCAGGTCGGCGACGACTATCGCGTACCGCGGCCACCCAAAGGCCACACCTGGACCCTTCGTATCCCGGTCGAAGGGGTCGATCCTGGTTTCGAGTACGTCGCCGCGGTCGGCTTTCACATCGACGAGTCTGCGCGGGCATTCTGGACAGGCGCGGCGACGCTGAACGGCCCCTGCGGAGGCCGACGTGCGCAGGTCATCCTACGAACCGACGAGGGTGAGTATGCGCCGTCCACTCGCCGTGTGTCTGAGTTGCCATGGGCCTCGGAGATCGCGGTCACGGACGCGGTGCCGATCCCGGACCCCGCCAGGCCGCGCGCACCGAGGCTCCAAGCCTCGGATTGCTCCTTTTCGGCGGCGCGCCCAGTACTCGCTCCGCCGCGGATGGAGCGCGACCTCCTGCTGATGAAGCTGATGAGCCGCGGGTTCTCGCGGGCCGGGTTGCCACTTGAACCGACCCTCTGGCGGGACACCGGTGTCAAGCTATCCCTCGGACAGACCGCCATGTGTGAGTCGGCACTCGAACGTTCTGCCGCCGACCCCTCCGACCCCGCCTTGGGAGTTGCGCGAGCGATGTTGGCTCGTGATTTCGTCGAGGAGCGAGAGGGGACGGACTACCGGCAAAATCAGACTGTCGGGTTTCGCGGTCTTCAGAAGCTGGTCTGGTCGTACAGTCCGATCGTGGATCGTCGCTTGGTGGACGAATCCGACGCAGTGCACTTTCGTGTGGATGGTGCGCGGATTGCGCGCGGGGCGAGCGCGCCGAGCCTCCGCGCAGAAGCTCACCACATGGGAGACGGCCGCTATCGCGCGTCATGGGTGGAGGGGGACGACGTGCTCACGTCACTGGTCGCGAACGAGCGGCTGGCGTGCGTTCGCGTCATGCTGGAGGGCATCGAAGTGCTGGTCGGATCCCTTGCGAACGCAAGTCGGTCGGGGCGTGATGTCGAGTTCCAGATCACGCCGCGCTCAGCGGACGTGAGTTGGCCAGAGCAGGCGGAACTCCACTTCTTTGTGTCCCAGCCCCTCGCGACGATCGACATCAAGAGCTACCAAGCACCTACCCGATACGAAGTCTCGCTGCCGGTAGGGGGTGGCCCGGCGGAGCTGTTCGTCTACTGGGTCGTCAGCGTCTCCGCTCAGGGCGTTCAATCGAGCGCAGCGAGTTCGCCCGCCGTGTACCTGGACGTTCGAGCTTCTATTGCGCCGACTCCACCGAGTTCTCTCCGGGCGTTCAGCCCCGGGCCCACGGGTCCCGCCCTCGATCCTGTAGAGCACAGTGCTCATTGCCCGACCGCAATCGATTCAGAGGACAGCGCCCGGTTCTCACCTCGGGTCGTCCTCACGTGGCGGGGGCTGGCCGATGAACATCTCTACGTCGAGGTTTCCCGGGAACAGCGACAAGCGGCGCGCGTGGAGCCTCCCGGGCTGTCCCATTGGGTACTATCGCCGTGGAAAGCGCTTCGAGAGATCGAGCAAGCGGCGGCGGGGGCCCGGCTCAGGGCCGAAGCGCTGGACGTGTTGCGCGATGGATGGCTCCTGGGAAGCACCGTGGTCGTCGACGACGAGCAGGCCGACGCTCGTGGGCTTCTGATCGGCGCCGCTGCGCAGCTCTCCGCCAGTGACGGCCTCGTCACGGTCGGCGAGGACGGAACGCCAGCCTTCGTCGACTACTTTCGCCATCTCCCGCCCGACCGGGAGCGCGCGATGGACGGGAACTGGGAGTACCGGTACCAGGCCGCCTTCGCTCTGGATCTCGATCCGTCCGGCGCCACTCCAGACGAGTGGCGGTACCTGAGCTCGCGTCCAACAGGGTGGACAGACTGGATACTGGCGCGCACGCCGCCGATCGTCGCGAGCGCAGGCCCTAGCGATCTCAAGCTTGTAGACGGCATCGTGCCTCCGCGCGTCCGCGTAAGGGTGGTGACGACCCAGCGCAACGCTCTTCGGCACCTAGCCGTGGCCGATTCGACGGTCGCAGGACGTTGGCGCTACCGCATCGTGCTCCAGCGCCTCGTCGAGCTGCCACTGTCCCAGGGAGAGCCGGCCTTCACCTGGATCGATGTCGGGCGGCCTGCGTCCGTTCTCCCCGACGACCATGTCGGCATCGAGATCATCGACGACGACCTCGAGCGTTCGACTCCTCACGAGACTCTGCGGCTTCGTTATCGTGCCCTCTGCTGTCAGTACGTTAGCCGGAGTGGGGTCGACGGGACGACAACCGAAGCGGTCATGCGTATGGCTCCCGAGCCCGAAGAGTTCGATTTGGAGGTGTGCCCAATGCAGGACGGTCGGGAGGTCGAGCTGACCTGCGTTCTGCATGTAGCCTGAGCCACTGCACCCTTATGGCTATCGGTCAGAGCAGGATCGGAAGCTCCAAGGAAGAGATGGCGGGTCTGCTCTGCCGGCACAGACTGGAGACTCGCGCTAGACATTGGGGAGTTCCGCCATCTGACGTGATGACCCCCGCTCGCCAACTTCGAGATGATTGCGGCTGGATCTGCCGACCGCTGAGGTTCAGCCCAACCGCCTCCTTCCGAGGGCCTCGCTCACAACCGCTCTGGCCGCACGTGCCCCCTCGTCCGGCGGAACTTAGCTCAGTACGTCGCTCCATGCGGCGAGGCGCAGGCCGGTGGGGGGAACACCCACGCACCGGATTCCACGTCCTTCGGTCCATCGATTGGTGATTGCGTAGCCACGACTCCAGTCCCGGAGATCCCCGGTCAATCGGTGCCCCGGTCACATCCCCCCGTGCCTCGGCGCGATGTCGACGGCCTCGGCTTCTTCTCTGCCGTCGGCACCGGCGGCCCAGGAGGTTCACCAGACCTGGACGGTCAGTAGTCCTCGGGCCCCAGCCGGGCCAACTTGGCGGCAGCGACCGGAAGCTCACGCTGCAAGGCTCACCTCCAGCCGCTGCTCGACCAGGTGGTACAAACCGCGTTGCGGGCCCCCGCACCCAAATCAAGACACCGCAGCCCCGAGGGCCGCGGCGTTTTCAATTCACGGCGTTCTCGATTCGCGGCGTCTTCGATCACGACCGAGAGCAAAGGCGTCCTTCCACGAAAGCCAGGCCCTCGTCGCCGAGGATCGGGTCGGAGATGCGCGGGAGCGCCCCACGCTCAGGGGAGGTCGCCGGGACGCGGCTGAGCGCCAAGGCCAGCTGGTCCCGGTAAGCGCGGTCCGAGGCCGTCGCGCTATCCCGCTCTGCGAGCGTCGTCGCTTCGCGGAGGGCCTCGTCCAGCCGGTGGGCGTAGTGGAGCGCGCGCGCTAACAGTGGGCCTCGACGTCGGCCGGGTCGCGGCGGTGCGCCAGGGCCAGTCTTTGACCTCGAGCTCCCTTCCGAGAAGGTGCGCCGCGGTCGCCGTCACCAGCGAGTCGTGTGTCACGAAGACGTGTATTCCGGCCTGGTTCTCCGCCGTGGAGAGCATCGACCGGACGAGGAAGCGTGCGGCGTCGTCCGGTCGCGCCATGCCGGGAAGCGCCGCCCCCTCGGACACGAGGTGCCGCATCACCCCCTCGTGCCCGAGCCGCTCCCAGTTGGTCCACGCGAGCTGAGCGTCGAGGACGAAGACCCCAGGGTCTCCAAGGAGGCGACTCGCGACGATCGGAAGCTCGGCTCCCGCGCCTTCGGCGAGAGCTTCCGCGGTCTGGGTGCACCGGGCGAGCGGGCTGGTGTGGAGCGTGCGTAGGCGGCCGCGGAGCAGGCCACCCAGCTCGCGCGCGAGGCGGCGCCCGGCGTCCGTGATGGGGAGGACGTAGCCCGCGTCTGCCTGCGGAAGCGGGTCGCGAATCGAATGCCGCAAGAGCACGACGACTGCGCGGTCGTGTGGCGCGCTCTCGACGAGGCGAAGGACCGACGGAGGGATCCGCCACTGCAGGTCGTTCATACCGCCTTGCCTTCGATGACCGAGGGGAGAGCGGGTAGCCTCCGGACCGCGACGAGGTCGAAGCCTCCGGCGGCTAGCAAGCGCCCGAAGTGCTCTGCCGAGCGCTCGCGCCCGCCGGTCGCCATGAGCAGGTGCAGGTCGCAGAGTGCTCCCGCGACGCCCTCCTCGGGAACCAGCATTTCCACGATGAACACGCGCCCGCCTCGAGAGAGGGCTGCCCGCGCGCGCGCTAGAATCCGGATGGCGTCAGGGTCATCCCAGTCATGGAGAACGCGCGACAGGAGCACCGCGTCGGCCTCCAGTTCCCATGGCTCGAAGAGGTCCCCGCGTCTCCAGCGCAACCTCGGCGTCGGGGAGCCCTTCATCGCGACCACCTCGGGGCGCTCGAGGACCGTGACTTCGCAGCAAGGATGGGCCGTCAGAATCGAGCGGGCGAGAACGCCCAGCCCGCCCCCAGCGTCGACCACGTGCTCGTCACCCTCGAGCTCTAGCGCCTCACAGACTCGTTCGTAGTCGTGCCGCGCGTAGCTTCGAAGCATGCGGTGGTGGCCAGCCCTGCGCTCCTCGTCGCGCGCCACCTCCCCGAAAGCGTCGGGCGGGCTCCAGTCGGTGTCGCTCCGAAGCGCGTCTGCGAGACTTCGCCACATCTCGGAGAGCGGTCCCGCGTACTCCGTCGCGGCGTCGGCCAACGTGAGGGGGTGGTCTGCCCGTAGTAGCTCGCCCCGCGCGCTGGGCGCCCACTGGTCGCCTCGACGAGCGACGACGCCGAGCTCGCCGAGCGCTCGCAGGAGTCGCCGCGCCCCGTCGACCGTGAGTCGACAGCGGCGCGCGACGCTCGACGCCGTCGCCGGCAACGACTCGAACACGCCAAGGCTGACCGCGGCGCCGAGAGTCTGGGTTCGCCAGAACCCCACCATGTCTGCGGAGAGGCTCGCGAACTCGGAGCGCCGGGCGGGCCGCAGCTCGAGCAAGGCCGTGCCGTCCTCGCCGATGACCTCGAGGGCTCCATCGAACCGCTCGACCCGCGCTTGCCCGTTGTAGAAGGGCTCGACCGCGTGGAAGCGTCGCCCGTAGGCCGGGCGCCCCTGGAGGTCTACGTGCATCCACCCGTCCACGTCGCGAGCACGTGCGTATCCCTTGTGGAAGACATCGAGGTCGACGAACCACGCCCCATGAAGGAGATCTCCATCGAGCCCGATGTGGGTCGAGTGGCCGTCCGCCGCCTGAGCCACCGCGATCCCGTCCCGGTAGTCGCCCGCGTAGCGCCAACGGTCCGCGTAGGCGGCGACGCCTTCGGGCGTGATGTGGTGGTAGAGCCCGTCGTGGCCGCGAACGAGGCACCGGCCCTGCTGGAAGTTGCCGCACCACGCGTGCCTGGCGTCGTAGACGTCTAGTCCGTCCACACCGATGTGGTGCCACCCGTCTGGTCCTGCGACGGCGGCGAGTCCTTCGTAGAAGCCGAACGCGCTGAGGAAACGTCTCGCGTATGCGGCCGTCCCGTCGCTCCCCACGTGCCACGACTCGCCGCTGCGCAGAACGGGGGCGAGCCCAGGCGGATGGAACTTCAGCACCTCGTCGAAGCGCTCGTCGTAGGCCGGCTGCTGCTGCTCGTCGACGTGGTGAGTGCGACAAGGCGAGACTCGGAGAGAACGCCATCTCACGCGGTAGGCTCCCTCGCATGCCACCCGAGCGTCTGCCTCATGCATCATCCACCACGGGCTTCCGCATGCTGCATTCGAGGCAGAGCGGGCGGTTGCGGTAGGTCGAGAGCAGCTCGCCGTAGGCAGGGCCGTTCCAGATCTCCATCAAGCTCTTCTCGTGGAGGCTGCCGAACTCGCCGAGCGTCCGCCGCTGGGCGTCCGGAGCACAGCACGGATCGAAGCGGCCAACGGCGCTCACCCAGGCCTCCTGACCCAGAAAGGGACAGGCTCCGCCGGGGGCCAGTTCTTCGGCGGCGGCCTCGTCTTCGAGGAGGAAGAAGTTCTCGAGCAGGATGTGCCGCCCGTCCGGGAGCGTGCGTTCGCCGGCGGCCTCCCTCGCCTCGAGCACGGCCTGGTTCCATCGTCGAGCCGACTCCGGGTCACGGCGCATGGACTGGTCTCGAATCTCGTCGAAGTGCGCCCACAGGTGGTGGCCCTTCACCCGGTCCACGCCGAGGTCGATCGCGAGCCGGACGATGTCTGCCAACTCGGCGACGTTCCGCTCGATGAACGTCAGTTGGAAGGTGACCCGGCACCTGTTCCCACCCTCGGCGGCGTGCTCGTCACGCACCGCGACGAAGGTTCGGACGTTCTCGAGGACCTTCTCCCATCCCGCTCCGAGCATGATCGCTTCGTGGGTGGCCTTCGTCGCCCCGTTCCAAGAGACCTTCACGTCGGAGGTCACCGGGACGATCTTCCGGGCCCACGCCTCCGCTCCGAGTCGAGGGAAGGTGCCGTTCGTCGTGAGGTTCAGCCTGACGCCGTACCGGTCGCAGAGCTTCAGGATGTCCTCGAAGCGCTCATAGAGGAGGGGTTCGCCCATCGTGGACGGGATGATCTCCTCCAGGCCGTGAGGGGCTGCCTCGGCGACGACGCGCTCGATCAGCTCAAAGGGCATGAGTCGACGAGGGCGCCCCTCGGCTCGCCGAAGCACCTGAAGCGAGCTGTGCGGGGAGTGCTCCTCGCACATGATGCAGCGCAGGTTGCAGGTGTCGGGGTTCGTGTCGAAGGTAATTCGCCACGGCCCA
>MDTG01017873.1_pt1 | contig 15354 bp, 12 predicted proteins | sample 811421 | NCBI WGS metagenome assembly MDTG01 (sample SAMN05326645, study PRJNA326480) | marine metagenome | isolation source: seawater | place: Pacific Ocean: South East | collected 2011
CGGGGCGTGCCGACCCGACCGACAGAGAACCTGCATGCCGACCATCAACCAACTCGTTCGCAAGCCCCGACGCCCCCAGGCCGTGAAGTCGAAGGTCAAGGACCTCGACGCGTGTCCGCAGCGACGCGGGGTCTGCCTCCAGGTTCGAACCGTCACCCCGAAGAAGCCGAACTCCGCGCTTCGGAAGGTGGCTCGCGTCCGGCTCTCCAACGGCAAGGAGATCACCGCCTACATCGGCGGCGAGGGACACAACCTCCAGGAGCACTCCATCGTGCTCGTGCGGGGCGGACGAGTCCGCGACCTTCCGGGCGTCCGCTACCACGTGGTCCGCGGTTCGCTCGACTGCCTCGGCGTCGACGGCCGCCAGCAGGGCCGCTCGAAGTACGGCGTCAAGCGCGGCAAGAAGTGATTCCGAACATCCTTTCATGATTCAAACGGGACGGATGTCCCACCTTCACTTTCCCCCGAGGGGGCGTTCGACGAGCGTTCGTCGCGTCCCGCGGGAACATCAAGACGGCAAGTAATCGCGGTCACCCTGACCCCGGGAATCCCCAAGTCCCCGCCCGCGATGAACGAAGGTTCCGCTCGACCCGATCTCCGGGCGACGGGACGGACGAGCCGCAAGGAGTCGACACATGGCCGGTCGTATCACCAAGGCGGATGCCCAGCTCAAGCCCGATCCCAAGTTCGGGGACCTGGTCCTCGCGCGATTCATCAACTGCATGATGCTCGGCGGCAGGAAGGCCACCGCGTTCCGCGTGGTCTACAACGCCTTCGACGAGATCCAGAAGCGTCTCGACGACGGCAAGGCCCCTGACCTGCCGCCCACCGCCCTCGAGGTCTTCCACCTCGCGCTCGACAACGTGCGGCCGCAGGTCGAAGTCCGTTCCAAGCGGGTCGGTGGCGCGAACTACCAGGTCCCGATGCAGTTGAACCGGCGTCGCCAGCAGTCGCTGACCTTCCGCTGGATCATCGTCGCGGCCCGCGAGGAGCGCGGAAAGCAGATCCACATGCGCCTCGCGAAGGAGCTCTGGGACGCCGCCCACAACGAGGGCAAGGCGGTCACCACCCGCGAGAACACGCACCGCATGGCCGAGGCCAACCGGGCCTTCGCGCACTTCGGCCGCAGCCGCTGATCGGACCGGAACCCGAAGCAGACCATTCCACGGGCCGGCTCCTCGCGAGCCGGCCCGTTTCCATTCCCCGCACGACGCCGTCCAGGCCCCGGTCGCGAGGCATCGATGCTTCGTCGGGGCGCGTTCCAGGCTCGTGGCGATCAGGCGGGGGCCGCGTCGTCCGCCACCTGAACCTCGAGGGTCTCCGCATCCGTTCCTCGATCCGTGCGGACCTCCCGCCGTCGACTCATGACGAGCACGGGCGTCCTCGTGGCCGCCGCGAGTCGTCGCGCCCGGATCCGTCTCCCGGCTTCGCTCGTCGGATGCGGGGCGCCGGGCGCGTCGAGTCGATCGCGGGTCCCGTCGTAGACGACGTAGTGCGGACGCCGTCCGTTCGCGTGCGCGATCCGGATGATCGACAGGTCGCTGCCGTCGGTGCTGTCGGTGAAACCCGCTCCTGCGAGGACCTCCCGCAGCTCCGGGATCGCCATGGCGGGGGCGATCAGGGCGATGCGAAGGTAGCGGTGAGCGCGATCCGCGTCGGCGAGCCTGACTTCGGCACAAGTCGCGGAACCGGTCAGCACGCCCGATCCCGGCGCGGCGGCCTCGAGGAGGGCCTCGAGTTCCAGCACCCGCTCCCGGACGAGATCGACCGCCTCCCGACGACGCCTCTCCGAGAGATTCGCCCCCCAGCCGTGATCCAAACCCGGGGCGCCCGCTTCCGAATTCGCATCGCCGCCGTTAGGCTCCGATTCCCGATTCATCATCCGTGGAGATCCCGATCATGAAGAACACCATGCTTGCATCCGCCGCCATCGCCGTGCTCCTCGGAGGATACGCCGCCGTCGACGCCCTGGATGCGGCGGCCCCCGACGTCCGAGCCGTGGTCGAAGCGGCGAGGTCGAGCGTCGCCTCCACGTTGCCAACGCACTGCGAGGTCCCGTGCGGGATCTACGACGATCACGCCGAGGTGGAGGGAATGAGGCTCGACGCGATGACGATGCGAAAGGCCTCGGCGCAGATCAAGGAGCTCGCGGGCAAGGTCGACGCCACCTCGCTCAACACCATCGCCCGCTGGGCGATGGTGAAGGAGGAGCACGGCCGGAAGCTGCAGCACACCGTGGCCTGGTACTTCGTGGCCCAGCGGGTGAAGGCGCCGGCGGGCGTGGACATCGCGGCGCGGGAGGCCTATCACCGCCAGCTCGCCGCCTTCCATCGAATCACCGTCGCGGCGATGAAGGCCGCGCAGAACCTCGATCCGGGCGCCACCGACGAGCTGCTCGCCGCGATCGACGCCGTGGCTCCGTGGTACCCGGCCAAGAAGGCGGACGCGGCGAACGTGGAGGGACGGCATCTCGCGACGGAGGATGTCTGGCGGACCGCTCCCGGCGGTTGATCGATCTTGAAGGAACGTCCCTCGACGCCTCGATCCTCGTGCGGCGGTGAAGGCGTCGTCGTTTCCGAGGGAGTCCGATCGAGGCGGATACGCTTGGGGGCCATGACGGATCCCGACCGATATCGACGACAGGTGCGATTGCCCGGCATCGGCGAGGAGGGCCAGGCCCGGCTCGGTCGCGGCACGGTGCTCGTCGCCGGATGCGGCGCGCTCGGCACGGTGGCCGCGGATCTCCTGTGCCGCGCGGGCGTCGGGACCCTCGTCATCGTCGATCGGGATCTCGTCGAATCGACCAACCTGCAGCGGCAGACGCTCTTCACCGAGCGGGACGCGGAGCGATCCACGCCGAAGGCCGAAGCGGCGCGACTTCGCCTCGCCCAGGCCAATTCGACGGTGCGGGTCCGGGCCTTCGTCGACGAGATCGATTCGAGCACCATCGAGTCGCTGGCCGCGGGCTGCGACCTCGTCGTCGATGGATTGGACAACTTCGAGACGCGATATCTCCTGAACGACTTCGCGGTCTCGCAGGGCATTCCGTACCTCTACGGCGCGGGGGTCGCGACGGAGGGCATGTCCATGCCGGTGCTCTCGCGACGCGGCCCCGGGGCGTCCGCCCGGATCCGTTGGAACGAATCCGAATCGACTCCGTGCCTCCGCTGCCTCTTTCCCACGCCGCCTCCCGCGGGTACCACGCCGACCTGCGAGACCGCGGGGGTGCTCGGATCGGTCACCATGACGGTCGCGGCCCATCAGGCGACGCAGGCGATCAAGCTCCTCGTCGGCGACGTCGCGGCGGTCGATCGGACGCTTCGTTCCTTCGATCTCTGGAAGAACGCGAATCGATCGCTCGACATCGACGGCGCGATGGATCCCGACTGCCCCTGCTGCGTCGGTGCGAGATACGAACATCTTCACGCGGCACCCGCGCCGGTGCGGATCCTCTGCGGCCGGAACGCGGTGCAGATCCGGACCGGCGACGGGCAGGTCGACCTCGATCCGCTCGCCGATCGGTTCGCGGGCCTCGGCGTGTTCGAACGTGTGGGGACCTCCCTCCGCGGCCGTCTCCGGGACGAGCGTTCACCCGACGGCTCACCGGTGTCGTTGGTCGTCTTCGCGGACGGCCGGGCGATCATCGAGGGCGGCACCGACCCCGACTGGGCGCTCGGCGTGTTCGACCGGATCGTGGGACGCTGACGCGGAAGTCGGCGGGACCGGTCCGACGATCGGATAGGATCATCCCGGCGAGCGGGTCCGCGCCTCCAGTACCCGGACCGACGACGAAAACGATCACAAATCAGAAAAGAGAACCTGAAATGCCGACCATGACGACCAGCGTCTTTGGAAACGCCATCGCCCGTGGGTCCGTGATGAGTCTCGGATACGTCCTCGGCCTCGCCGAGGCGATCGCCGCCGATCAGTGGCACAACAGGTGCATGGACGGGATGAACCACCCGGGCTTCATCTACGGACACCTCGCGATCTATCCCAATCGCGTCCTCGGCGCGTTTCTCGATCGGCAGGACCTCGTCGTGGAATGTCCGTTCGACGAATCGCCTCTCGGCCAGGGCGAGGACGGCGCCGGTGAGGACGCCCTCTACCCGGACAAGGGGCTGGTGCTTCCGTTCATGAAGGAGCGGTACGAAACCGTCATCGGGATCCTTCCCGAGGTTCCCGCATCCGTGTTCTCGGCGCCGAATCCCATGGAGGGCCGCTTCGCGGAGATGCTTCCGACCCGGGGCGACGCCGTCAGCTTCATGATGAACAACCACATCATGATGCACGCCGGCCAGGTCAGCTTCTGGCGTCGCGCCATGGGCATGGGCTCCTTGAACCCCTGAATCAGGTGGGAAATCACGACGCTCCGGCGGCCAGGGAGGTCCTTGGAGTGTTTTCGCGTCCGATGCGGACGGTCTCTCCGCCGGGAGCCACGAAATGCAGCGTCACCCGATGAACGATCTCCTCCGTCTCCTCGTGATCGGGGTCGCGCTGCTCGGGATCCGGGGCGTCGCGTGTGGACAGGGCGCGGCCGGAGAGGTTCCTGATCCGCTCGGTCTTCGGGAGACGGGTGATCTGCTCGAACGACATCTCGAACTCGGCGATTCGGACCGGTTGCTGATCGAAGCGATCCACGACGACTACCTGCGTGACTTCGAGGTGCTTCGGGACGGGCCCATCGCCGACTTTCTCACGATCGGTCGCGAGATCCGGGCGTCCAACACGGGAATGATGCCATCGCTGAAGCGGCTTGAAGGGTACTTCGACGCCTGGAGGTCGGTGGTCGGTCGGGTGCATCGACTCGACGAGCGGTTCTTCGCCTCGATGGCGGCCACCCTCGGTGAGGATGCAGTCGACGGCGTGGAAAGGGCGCGGCTGACGCGCCGGCGGCAGGCCGATGCCGCCGCGGTGATGGGGGGGTTGTCGCTCCGCGACACCTCGCTGGACGATGCGTTCTGGTCGATGACGCCGACGGCCGATGAGGTCGCCGCGGTCGACGACGTCCTGCGGGGGCTCGAATCCTCGACGCCCCGACTGGTCAGGGCGGTCGCGGTGGGGACCGTCGAGTCGATCCTCGAGGTCGCACGACGACTGGACGAGGCGGGATACGGCGGAATCACCGAGGAGGACATGAACGATGGCGACCGCGGCCGGGAGATCATGGCGGCGATATCGGAGGCCTATGCCGGCGCGATGACGGAGATCTACGATTCCCGGGTGAAGCTCATGGATCGCGAGATCGCGGCCGCCCGACTGTTCCGCGACCGGCTCGAACCGGCACGATGGAGGAAGATCAAGCGCCGCTGGGCGACGAGGTCCTTCCCCGAGGCCCACATCGGTTTCGAGATCGGGGGCGAGGGTCCGGGCGTCGAGGAGATCGCGGCACGGGTGCGGGCGTTGCTGCCCGAGGATTCGGGGGATCGTCCGGTCGTCGATGAGATGCTGGTCGCCTGGTACCGGAACGACGATCGGTTGACGGATCGGATGATCGTTCTGGGACGCGACATCATGCGGTTGATCTTCGAACAGGCGGGCCTGAAGAACGGCCCGCTGCTCGAGGACGAGCTCGCGGCGGTGGCGCGCTCGCGACGGGAATTGCAAGCCAAGGCGACCGATTCGTTGCTCGCGCTGCTTCCCGAGGCCTCGCGGGAGTCGATGATGTCCGATCTCGCGGGCGGGGAGGCCGCGGGCGGGGCGGATCGGGACGGAAGTCGCGGCCGGTTCGGTGAGGGTGGCGTCGTGATCGACGAGGCGCGTCCGGAGGCGGGGCGGGACGGATCGACCCTTGGGATCGTGAACGCCATCACGGTCGACGAACTGGAATTGATGCTCGACATTCTCGCGCTCGAGACCGCGGACCGGAACGTGGCCCGATCGTTGCACGCCGACTACCTCGACGCGTGGAGCGACGAGATCGCGCCGATCCTCGAGTCCGCGGCGGCCCGGACGCCGTACGAAAACGACGATGCGTTCGGCCGGGAGGCCCTCCTCCGGAACGGTGAACATCTCGATGCGGTCGAGGCGGCACGTCGTCTCGACGACCGGTTCCTCGACGACGTCGCGACGGCGATCGGGGCGTCGCTCACGCCGGACCGCCGGCAGGCGGTCCGGCTCCAGCGGATCTTCGACCGATCCGTCGATGCGGCCCCGCCCGCTTCGACCGGTCGATTCGTCACCGTCGCCCCGGAGGTGAGTCCGTTCGAGATCATCGACCGCCTCGATTTCGATCCCGCGACCCGCGCCGACGCGATCGCCGCGCTGCTTTCCGAGGCCCCCGGTCTGCTCGACGCCTATTCGGGGGTCGACATGGACCGGATCGCGGTGGCCCGCCGGGAAATCCTCGATTCGATGGCCTACCGCGCGAATGAGCTCAGCTACCTGGAGTTCACGAGGGCTTCGAACCGTCGGGCCCTCGAGGTCCTCGGGAAGCTCGAACGCCGGAAGTCCGAGGTGGAGACCGCCCTGCTCGACGTCGTCGTGCCGTCGCTCGATCCCATCGCCGCCTTCGAACTCGGATTCGAGATCTGCGACCAGAGCATGGCGTCCCGGGGTGACGCGCGGACGACGCGCGCCGTCAAGGATGCGCTGCGGCTGCCGGGTCTCGGTGCAGACCGGGTCGAACTGCTCGCGACGATCCTTCGCGAACACCTCGCACTCGAACTGGAACTGGTGGTCAGGGCTCGAGCGCTTCGAACCGACCCGTCCCGAATGCCCGAGGTCGCCGAGATCGAAGGCGGTGTGTCGACCCGTCACGACGGGGAGCAGGCGATCGCCCAGGAGCTCGGGAAACTGGCGTTCCGTCGGGACGAGCTCCGGGAGCGACTGCGGAAGCGGGTGCTCGCGACGCTGTCCAGCGCGGAGCGCGAGCGAATCGAGGCCCGTCGCTGAATCATCGGGTTCGTCGTTTCGCGAAGCGGCTCGGCCGGCGGATGGACGGGAAGTGCGTACGATGGAGCCGGAGGAACCGCCGATGGCCGGAAACTACGTTCTCGCGCTCGACGAAGGAACCAGCAGTTGCCGGTCGATCGTCTTCGACTCGGATGGTGGGATGAAGGCGGTCGCCCAGACCGAGTTCACGCAGCACTTCCCGCAGCCGGGACTCGTCGAACACGACGCGAACGAGATCTGGGAGAAGCAGATCGGCACCGCCCGCGAGGCGATCGCGAAGGCCGGGATCGATGCCTCCGAGATCGCCGCGATCGGCATCACCAACCAGCGCGAGACGATCGTGGTGTGGGACCGCGCGACCGGCGAGCCGGTTCACCATGCGATCGTCTGGCAGGATCGGCGGACCAGCGAATTCACGGAGTCGCTGCGGGCGGCGGGCCACGAAGCCGACGTGCAGGCCCGGACCGGCCTCGTCCTCGACCCGTACTTCTCAGGAAGCAAGCTGAAGTGGATCCTCGACCACGTCCCGGGCGTTCGCGATCGGGCGAATCGCGGGGAACTCGCGGCGGGCACCATCGACTGCTGGCTCCTGTGGAAGCTGACCGGGGGCGCGGTGCATGCGACCGATCCGAGCAACGCCTGCCGGACGCTGCTCTGGAACATCCACGAGGGCGACTGGGACGAGACGCTCCTCGCGCTGTTCGACGTGCCGCGGGAGATCCTGCCCGAGGTCGTGGCGTCGAGCGGCGTCGCCGGAACGTCCACCACGGACCTGCTCGGAGCGTCGATCCCCATCGCAGGCATCGTGGGCGACCAGCAGGCGGCCCTCTTCGGCCAGCTCTGCACCCACGACGGGATGGTGAAGAACACCTACGGCACCGGCTGCTTCATGCTGATGCACACCGGCACCGTCGCGAAGCCGAGTCCCTCCCGGATGCTCACGACCGTGGCCTGGCGGATCGGCGACCGACCGCTGGAATACGCGCTGGAGGGCAGCGTCTTCATCGCGGGTGCGGCGATCCAGTGGCTGCGGGACGGCCTCAAGATCATCAAGTCGGCGCCGGCGGTCAACGAACTCGCCGGCTCCGTCGCCGACACCGGCGGCGTCATGGTGGTGCCGGCGTTCGCCGGACTCGGCGCGCCGTACTGGAATCCCAACGCCCGCGGCGCGGTGCTCGGCCTGACCCGGGGATCGACCGACGCCCATGTCGCCCTCGGCACCCTGCGGAGCCTCGCCTACCGATCGAACGAGATCCTCGCCTGCATGACCGCGGACAGCGGCATCGCGATCGAGCGGATGCGGGTCGACGGCGGGGCCTGCGCCAGCGATCTCCTGATGCAGTTCCAGGCGGACCTGCTCGGCGTGCCGGTCGAACGTCCGGTCGTGACCGAATCGACCGCGGCGGGTGCGGCGTACATGGCCGGTCTCGCCACCGAAGTCTGGAAGGACATCGCGGAACTCGAGTCGCATCGCGAGATCGACCGGGTGTTCGAACCGTCCATGACGGAGGGGGAACGTGCGAGGCTCATGCACTGGTGGAGGAAGGCCGTCGAACGGACGCTGGACTGGATGGAGGAAGAGGAATGAATCGCGAGGCGATGATCGAAAGGCTGCAGGGCGAGGCGTTCGAGATCCTGGTGGTCGGTGGCGGCGCGACCGGGCTCGGCGTCGCGGTCGACGCGGCGAGTCGCGGCTACCGGACGGCGCTGCTGGAGGCGGAGGACTTCGCCAAGGCGACCAGCAGCCGGAGCACCAAGCTGGTCCATGGCGGGGTCCGGTACCTCGAGCAGATGGACATCTCCCTGGTGACGGAAGCCCTTCGTGAACGGGGGATCTTCTACCGAAATGCGCCGCACATCGTCCGGGATCTCCCGTTCATCGTGCCCCGCTACAAGTGGTGGGAAGGACCCTTCTACGGCGCGGGACTGAAGGCCTACGACCTGCTCGCCGGCAGGCTGAATCTCGCGCCGAGCCGAATGCTCGACGTGGAGGAGACGATCGCCGAGATTCCCAACGTGGAGCGGCGGGCCCTGAAGGGCGGCGTTCGCTACCACGACGGACAGTTCGACGACGCCCGCATGGCGACGACCCTCGCGATGACCGCCGCCGACCATGGCGCCGCGGTCGCGAACCGCTGTCGCGTGATCGGCCTGATCAAGGAGGGTGATCACTGCGTCGGCGTCCGCGCCGTGGACCTCGCGGCGGCGGCCGGACCCGTCGAATTCGAGATCCGCGCGAAGGTGGTGATCAACGCCTGCGGGATCTTCGCCGACGAGGTCCGCCGGATGGACGAGCCGGAGTGCGACTCGGTGATCGAGCCGGCGCAGGGCGTCCATCTCGTGCTGGACCGAAGCTTCCAGCCGTCGGACACCGCGATCATGGTGCCGCACACCGACGACGGCCGGGTGCTGTTCGTCATTCCCTGGCACGGGCGCGTCGTGGTGGGCACCACCGACACGCCGATGCACGCCGCGGATCTCGAGCCGAGGGCGCTTCCCGACGAGATCGAGTTCATTCTCCGGAACGCGAACCGCTACCTCGCCCGCGATCCCGACCCCACGGACGTGAAGTCCGTGTTCGCCGGCCAGCGTCCGCTCGTCCACCCGGGAGGCAACACCGGGGATTCGAAGTCGATCTCCCGCAACCACGAGGTCTTCGTGAGCGCCGCGGGGATCGTCACCATCGTGGGCGGCAAGTGGACCACGTACCGGAAGATGGCGGAGGACACGATGAAGCAGGCGACCGCGATCGGCGGCCTCGACGAACGTCCGTGCGTGACCGAGAACCTGATGGTCCATGCCGCCCTCGAGCGAGACGATCCAAGGCTTCCGACGCACGATCCCCATCGCATGTACGGGAGCGACTCCGAACGAATCGGGGAGCTCGCCGCGGCGGACCCGGAACTCGCGAAACCGCTGCACGACGATCTCCCCTACACCGGGGCGGAGATCGCCTGGGCGGCGCGGGAGGAGATGGCCCTCGACCTTGACGACGCCCTGGCGCGGCGGACCCGGTCCCTGCTGCTGGACGCTTCGGCCGCGATCGAGGCGGCGCCGCGGGCGGCCGCGATCCTCGCCGCGGAACTGGGCCGGGACGAAGCATGGCAGGCCGAGCAGGTCGCCGCGTTCACGCATCTCGCCGAGGGGTATCGAATTGGCTGAATCACCACGCGGCTCCGGATGGCGGAGGATTCGCGACGTGTCGGGTGGGATGGCGCTGGCGTCGTCGATGCTCGTCGTCGGTTCGTCGGCCTGGTCGGATCCCGGGACGAGTCGATTTCAGTCGCAGTCGTCGCCCCCGGGCGTCTCGGCGAAGGCGCCTCCATGGCCGGTGCTCCTCGGGGCGAAGGTGATGTTCCGCGAGCAGAACCGACCGGTCGCATCGCGCGTGGTGCTCGTGCCCGACGAGGCGACGTATCTCGAGCAGGTCGGGAAGTGGTCGCCCGCGGGTCAGTGGCCGGTGCTCTTCGAGGACGATCCGGGCACGCCGCGATTCATCCGGGCCTTTGCGCCCGCGGAGGTCGTCCGGGTTCCCCCGACCGAGCGAATCCTTCCCGACGATTCCGCGATGCGTCGAAAGCTCGCGACCGCGGTGACCAAGATCTCCTTCGGCGCGACCGATGCCGAGACCTCCTACGACGCGGTGTACGCCCGTTTCGGGTGGCGGCCGCCGGGGTTCGTGGTCACCTCGATGGACGATTCGGCATGGACCGCGGCGGTCGCGATCTCCGCCGCCCGCGGCGTTCCGCTGGCGTTCGTCGACGGTGATTTCGGCCGTCCCAACGGCGAGTTGTCGGCGGGCCGGCTTCGTGACTTCGAACTCGAACTGCGGAGGGCGGCGACCGACAGCGGGTATTCGTGGGAGGGCCTCGGCGACGATCTCGACGCGGTCGCGATCTGCCGCGAACTCGCTGGCCGGTGTCGGATGTCGGTGCCGGATGCCGCGAAGGTCCGACTCGGCGGGGATCCGGGATCCGGTCCCTACGCCACCATGGATGCGATCGGACGGCGCGATGACGGGCGTCGCTGGGGATACGCGGGCTGGATCTGGGGGGATCCGGGCCGTGCCGCCGGAATGGCGATGAGTTCGATCTTCCTCGACCGTCGAAACATCTGGATGTGTTCGGGGTACCCGAAGTCCGGACAGTGGAACGTCTACGAGGTCTCGAGACCGGCGGCGCGGCTCGCTGAAATGGGCTACGCCTCGATGTTCTTCGAGGAGGACGCCGCCGATCTCGCCGGCTGGCTCCGGCTCATCCGGGGCGCGATCCCACCCGACGTCCTGTTCCTGAACTCGCACGGTTCGCCCACCGTCTTCCATCTCTTCGAGGACGAACAGGCCTTTCCCCAGGACGTTCCGTTCCTCGCCCGGCCGCTGGCGCTGCACCTCGTCCACTCGTTCTCGCTCAAGCGGCCCGCGGACCGGCGGACGGTGGGGGGGCGGTTCATCGATCGCGGGGTGTACGCGTACCTGGGCAGCGTGGACGAGCCCTATCTCGGGGCGTTCATTCCGCCGGCGCTGATGGTCGAGCGACTCGCCGCGGGCGTGCCCTTCCTGCTGGCCGGTCGGTACTGGCCCGACGGCGGGCCCATGTCGGGGATCTGGAAGGTCACTGCGATCGGCGATCCCTTCATGCAGGCGGTCCCGCCGAGGATGCGGCGGATCCGCGTGATGGAGGACCCGCCCCCGCTCGCCGGGGCCGAGGATCTGCTGCAGGTGGCGAAGTCGGTGATGGCGGCGACCCGTGACGATCCGTCCCGGGGCGCGGAGGCGATCCGGCTGTTGACGCTGCTCGGCCGCGACGAGATCGCCCGGCAGGTCTGGGAGATCATCGAGCGGACCGGCGATCGAGCGGCGATGGCCGACGCGGCGGCGGAGGCGATGGGCCCGCTCTTCCGGGGACGCGACTGGGACGACTTCCTCGCGGCCTACGCGGTGGTTCCGAGGGAGGCCAGGACCGACGACGCGCGCGACATGCTCTGGCATCTCGCGAATCCGAGGTTGGCGGCGATCTCCGATCCGAACGTCCTCGCGACGCTGTCGGGCGAGGTCAGGGACCCGATGCCTTCGGTCGACCTGGGCCGGCTCCTGCCGCACCTCGACCGGGTGCTCGGGCCGGGGGCGGGCCGGGCCGCGGTGCAGCGGCGGCTGGAAGCGGCGAGCACGCCCGCGGCGCGGAAGGCGCTGCGGAAACTGCTGCAGTAGGCGTCGAAGCAGCTCAGTCGGCGGTGTCCGGTCCGGTCGTCTCGCCGGTGAGCCGGTGCTTCAGCCGGACTCGATCGGTCTCGATCTCGGGGCGGACGTCCGCGAGTTCCGCGTCGTTCGCGAGCAGGTCGTCGATCGCGATCACGAGGGCGACGAGTCCGTCGAGCGAAGGGTGCAGTCGATCACCGAGAATCAGTCCCGCGGCCTCCTCGGCGGTCCACGCGTGCGATCCGATCTCGAAGGCGTTCCCGCTGCGGAGCCGCTCGATCAGTTCGGCCAGCGGGAAGACCCGGGCGTTCGGACGGGACGACGCCCATTCGCGGATTCTTCGGTTGGCTCGAAGCCGCACCTCCTCGGGCGCGACCTGGCTCTGCATCATCACCCGTCCCGCGGCGCTCGACATGTCGGGAATGTCGCCCACCAGCAGCGGGCCGTCGAGTCGGTCGAGCTGGGCGAGCCCGACCTCGAGCAGGGCCATCCGATCCTCGTCGGTCCGGATCCGACGGCTCTCGACGCCGACGGTTCCGTAGGTGAACCAGAACAGGTAGTCGATCGCCAGCGTGAGATCGGGCTTGGCCCGAATGGTCCGGTCGACGACCATCGTCCCGATGCCCGAGGGATTCGAGAAGAAGGCGGCGGTGCCGAGATCGACGACCACGATCCGATCGTCGCTGGCCGCACGGTAGAGCTTGGCCAGCGAGATCCCCCGCGGTGCCGCTTCCGGTTCGCCGGCGTTGCGGAAGAAGACGCCGAACCCGGCGGAGGCGCTGGCGCCGATCGCCGCCACCCGGTCGATCCGTTCGGTGGCCTCCGCGTCCGGGGCGGGGGGAGGGGGCGTGGTCGCATCCTGCGACGCGAGCGCGCTTCCCGGTGCGGTCGAGAGGACCGAAGCGAGGAGGACGAGGCGAAGAAGAGGATTACCGATCGTCATTCGACCTTCTCCTCATGGGCGTCCGGACGATCCTCGTCCGGCTCCGGGATCTCCGGGTCGGTGCGCGGCTTGCCTGGTGGCCGCGTCAGGCGTCGACTTCGAGTCCGAGGGCGGCCGCCATCGTGACGCCGAGATCCGCGGGACTCTCCGCGACCGCGATGCCGCACTCGTGCAGGGCCGCGATCTTCGCGTCCGCAGTGTCCTCCGCACCGCCGATGATCGCGCCCGCGTGGCCCATCCGCTTTCCGGGTGGGGCGGTCCGGCCTGCGATGAAGGCGGCCACCGGCTTCGTGGCGTGCTCCTTGATCCAGTGGCCGGCCTCGATCTCGTCGGTGCCGCCGATCTCCCCGATCATCACCATGCCGTCGGTCTCGGGATCGGATTCGAATCGTTCGAGCAGGTCGATGAACCCCGTGCCGCGAACCGGATCGCCACCGATGCCGACGCAGGTGGTCTGGCCGATGCCCAGGACCGAGGTCTGCCAGACCGCTTCGTAGGTCAGGGTGCCGGACCGGCTGATCACCCCGACCGCCTTGCCGGTCGAGGCGTCGGCCTTCGCGGTGTGGATGTAGCCGGGCATGATGCCGATCTTGCAGCCGCCTTCGAAGACGGAATCGGGACCTTCGCCCGAGATCCGCCGCCCCGGGGTGATGATGCCGGGGCAGTTGGGGCCGATGAGCACGGAGCCCGGCCGATCCCGGAGCATCGCCTTCACCCGGACCATGTCCTGGACGGGAATGCCTTCGGTGATCGCACAGATCACCTGCACACCGGCGCCGGCGGCTTCGAGGATCGCGTCCGCGGCGAACGGCGGTGGGACGAAGATCATCGTCGCCTCTGCGCCGGTCTGATCGACCGCATCCCGGACCGTGTCGAAGATCGGCAAGCCGTGGGCGTCCTTGGTTCCGCCCTTGCCCGGCGTGACGCCACCCGCCATCCGGGTGCCGTAGTCGAGACAGCCCTTGGTGTGGAAGGCGCCGGTCGAACCGGTGATGCCCTGGCAGAGAACTTTCGTGTTTCCGTCGACGAGAATGGCCATAGTCCGGGCAGGATAGCGGATTCCCGTGGCTCATCCGAGCCTCGAGCCCGGGATTTCGCGCGACCGGCCGTCGATCCGGCGCCGGGCGTCCGCGGGATGGCTGTGAGGCGGACGGTTCCCGACCCCGACCCCGACCTTGATGCGGTTCGGTGGAGACTCGGGACGAACCGTCACCCGGCTCCCTGGGGAGCCCGACGACCCTAGAATCCGGAGATGCCCTCTTCAGACGGAACCGACGTCGCCGATTCGAAGCCCTCGGGCCTGACCTACGCCGCCGCGGGGGTCGACATCGAGGCGGGTGACGAGGTCGTCGATCGAATCAAGCCGGTCCTCAAGCGGACCCACGGCCCGCGGGTGATGGGCCTTCACGGGGCCTTCGCCGGGATGTTCCGGCTCGACTACAACGAGAGTCTCTTCAAGCGGAACTACAAGGACCCGGTGCTCGTCGCCTGCACCGACGGCGTGGGCACCAAGGTCATGCTCGCGATCGAGATGGACCGCCTCGACACCATCGGCATCGACTGCGTGGCGATGAACATCAACGATCTCATCGTCCAGGGGGCCGAACCGCTCTTCTTCCTCGACTACCTCGGGCTCTCGAGCGTCGATCCGGCGAAGACCGCGGACGTCATCGCGAGCGTGGCGAGGGGATGCGAGATCTCGGGATGCGCGCTGATCGGCGGGGAGTGCGCGGAGATGCCCGACATCTACAAGCCCGGTGACTTCGACATCGCCGGCTTCGCGGTCGGCGTGGTCGAGCTGAAGCGGGCGACGGATCCGACGCGGATCGAGCCGGGGGACGTGGTGCTGGGCCTCGCCTCCAGCGGCGTCCACTCGAACGGATACACGCTGGTGCGCCGGATCATCGCGGAGAAGGGACTCGATCTCGCCGCCACCTATCCGGAACTCGAATCGGAACGGACCCTCGGCGAGCTGCTCCTCGAACCGACCCGCATCTACGCGAAGTCGATCGTCTCCCTCCTCCGCGGCTACACCGTCAAGAAGGTCGTCACCGGCATGGCCCACATCACCGGCGGAGGCCTCCCCGGGAATCTGAACCGCGCCCTGCCGTCCGATGTGGACGCCCGGGTCGACCGCGACTCGTGGACCGTCCCGCCGCTCTTCCGCTTCCTGCAGAAGCATGGCGACGTCGCCGACGACGAGATGGATCGCGTCTTCAACATGGGCGTCGGCTACTGCCTGGTGGTGCGTCCGACGTTCGCGGATGCGGTGGCCCGCAAGCTCGAGAAGTCCGGCGAGACGGTGTTCCGGATGGGCGAGATC
>MDTG01181362.1_pt1 | contig 15353 bp, 14 predicted proteins | sample 811421 | NCBI WGS metagenome assembly MDTG01 (sample SAMN05326645, study PRJNA326480) | marine metagenome | isolation source: seawater | place: Pacific Ocean: South East | collected 2011
CACCCTCATTATGAAAATGAACGATTATATCAGCGACTTTTCTAAGCACCTAGCAGAAGCATTAGAAATAGGTCAGACTACTTTACTTAGCGAACCACATGCTGATATTCACAACGTTCTTATATGTGGTTTAGGGGGTTCTGGAATTGGAGGAACAATAGTCAACGATTTACTATCTGAACATATCAATGTGCCTATATCTGTAACAAAAGACTACATCATACCCAATTTTGTAGATGAAAATACTTTAGTAATAGCCTCCTCATACTCAGGAAACACAGAAGAAACTCTGTATGCTTTGGAAGCCTGTCAAAAAAGAAGAGCGCAGATAGCTTGTGTAACATCTGGTGGCACTTTAGAAAAGTTAGCTAAAGATAAAGGATTTAACTGTATAACAATTCCCTCTGGTCAGCCACCAAGAGCTATGTTTGGATATTCTTTTACTCAGGTGTTCTTTTTACTCAATCATTATGGTTTGATAGACAATTCTTTTATTTCTGAATTTGAAAAAGGGGTAGCCTTATTAGAAAGCGAAGGAGATGCTATTAAATCAGAAGCCAAAGATTTGGCTAATAAATTATATGGAACAACCCCTGTAATTTATACGGCGGCAGGCTTTGAAGGTGTCGGTGTTCGTTTCCGCCAACAAATCAATGAAAACAGTAAAATGTTATGTTGGCACCACGTTATTCCAGAAATGAATCACAACGAATTATTAGGGTGGAGAACAAATACGGATAATTTAGGTGTGGTATTTTTTAGAAACAAATGTGATTACGACAGAAATCAAGTAAGAATAGACATCAACAAAGAAGTCATTTCTAAATTTACAAATAATATTTCTGAGGTTTGGAGCAAAGGTGATTCTCGTATCGAAAATACTCTTTATCATATTCATTTAGGCGATTGGGTTTCGTGGTACTTATCAAAAATGAATGAAGTAGATGCGATAGAAATAGATGTTATTAACTTTCTAAAGAGGTCTTTAGCTAAACTTTAATTTATGCCTAAAGTTGTTTTTCAAGATTTAGGGCTTATCGATTATAAAGAAGCGTGGGACTATCAGGAAAAACGATTTAATAAAATTCTAGATATTAAGAAAAAAAACAGAAAGGAAAACAGACAAGATCCTTCCTTATCCTACCTCTTATTTTGTGAGCACCCGCACGTATATACTTTAGGTAAAAGTGGCAACGAAAACAATCTTTTAGTCAATGAAGATTTCCTTAAATCTAGAGGGGCGACCTTTTATAAAATCAATAGAGGGGGAGACATAACTTATCATGGACCAGGACAAATAGTCGGCTATCCAATTTTAGATTTAGATAATTTTTTTACAGATATCCATAAGTATCTGCGTTTCCTTGAAGAAGCAGTTATCTTAACTCTTGCTGAGTACGGAATAAAGGGCGCACGTTCAGATGGTGAAACAGGCGTTTGGTTAGATGTAGGCAATGAAAATGTCCGAAAAATATGCGCCTTAGGAGTCCGTTCTAGCCGATGGGTAACGATGCACGGCTTTGCTTTTAATGTCAATTGTGATTTGTCCTATTTTGGCAATATTATTCCTTGTGGGATAGTCGATAAATCGGTGACTTCTATGCAAAATGAATTGGGCAGGGAAGTTGATATGCAAGAAGTACAGCAGAAGCTAAAAGATCATCTCAAAAAGCTATTTGACTTTCAGTTTGTAAATGAGTAACATTTTTAAATTTAAAGTTGAATTTACAGAGCTTTATTGTTTTGCCGACTATATGTATGAGTTTATATCTTGCTATAGTCCAAAGAAATAAATTAATATCTAATTTTATTTCAATTTATCAGTCTATATGTCTGTCTTTGATTTTTATATACACTCTTATTTTATCGATATATTTTTGACCCATCTTATCCCACGCTCATATCTGAAATCGGTAAGTCTAGGACTTTATTGATTTTAATTGTAATAATAAAATAGATAAAAGGCACAAAAGATGAAGAAAAGAGTAGAGAATATAAAATGTTATTGCATTACACTAATCTTATTTTTTTTCAGATATGTCTTCTAATAGTTTCTTATTATGCCGTATTATTATGATGGGATATTCTTATCTTTGAGCTTGTTATGCTCGAAAACATTTCCATTCATAAAATACTGTTCATTGACGTAGAAACAGTGCCTGTAGCCCCTACATTTTCTGAGCTTTCAGAAGATTTTCAGTCGTTGTGGGCTGAAAAAACACGTTGGCAGCGCCCAGAAGGCCAAACCCCCAATGAGTTTTATGTTTTAAAAGCGGGTGTAATGGCAGAATTTGCTAAGGTAATCTGTATTTCTTTGGGTTATATTTATGAGAAAAACAACACCTCTTTTTTTAGGATTAAGTCCTTTTATGGTGATGATGAGCAGTTACTATTAAATGAGTTCAAAACACTTTTAGACGACAAGTTTTCTACTAAAAATCATTATCTCTGTGCTCATAATGGAAAGGAATTCGACTACCCCTTTTTATGTAGACGCATGATCGTGAATGGAGTAAGCCTGCCCAAGATTCTTGAAATAGCGGGTAAAAAACCATGGGAAGTCCGCCACCTAGACACCATGGAGATATGGAAGTTTGGGGATTATAAACATTACACCTCTATCAAGCTGTTGGCGGCATTATTTGATATACCAACACCTAAAGATGATATTGACGGCAGTAAAGTAGCTAAAGTCTATTGGCAAGAACATGATTTGGAACGTGTTCGATTATATTGTCAGAAAGACACACTTACCGTAGCACAAATTTTATTGAAATATATGGGCAAACCCATATTAACAGAGGAACAAATAGAAGTTGCATAATTAAACGATAACTCCTAAATTGAAGCCATAAATATATCTATCATGAAAAATACCTTATTAGAGTTTAAAAATCTTGTTACAGAGTTTCATACAGAAGGAAAAGTAGTGACCGCTGTAAATAATATAAGCTTTATACTCAATAAAGGTGAAACTATTGGTATTGTTGGTGAATCAGGCTCTGGAAAGTCGGTGACCTCATTGTCTGCTATGCGTTTAGTCCCTTCCCCTCCGGGTAAAATTGCTGCTGGCGAAATCCTATTTCATAAAAAAGACGGAGAAACGATTGACTTCTTGAAAATTTCCGAAAAAGAAATGCGTCAATATAGAGGTAATGAAATAGCTATGATATTTCAAGAGCCTATGACATCTTTAAATCCTGTATTTACATGTGGCGATCAAGTAATGGAAGCTATTATGCTTCACCAATCTATCAGTAAGCTTGAGGCTAAATATTTAACAATTAAATTATTTGAAGAAGTTCAATTGCCAGACCCTGAAAGAATATTTAATACTTACCCCCATCAAATATCTGGAGGACAAAAACAAAGGGTAATGATTGCGATGGCGATGTCTTGTCAGCCCTCCGTATTAGTCGCTGATGAACCGACAACAGCATTAGATGTTACTGTTCAAAAAACCATTTTGGAGCTCATGCAAAAGCTGCAAAAAGAACACGACATGGGCATTTTGTTCATTACTCACGATTTAGGTGTTATTGCTGAGTTAGCTGATAAAGTGGTAGTGATGTACAAAGGAAATATCGTAGAACAAGGCAGTGTTTGGGATATTTTTAACAATCCACAACACCCCTATACCAAAGGACTATTAGCTTGTCGTCCTCCATTAGATAAGCGATATAAATTTTTACCGACAGTTAGCGACTTCATGCAAACCAATGAAAAAGGCGTGAGTGTAGCTAATGACATTTCTGTTGAGGACTTTACTAAAGATTTAGTGGTCTCAAAAGCAGAAAGAGATAAACAACAAAAAGTATTGTTTGCTCAAGATCCTTTAATTCAAATTAAAAACCTTAAAACCTATTTCCCAATAAGAAATGGCTTTTTTGGGGGAATTACGGATTATGTGAAAGCTGTAGATGATATTAGCTTTGATGTATATCCTGGAGAAACCTTAGGCTTAGTTGGAGAGTCAGGTTGTGGTAAAACCACCACAGGAAGAACTATTTTAAGACTTAACGAGCCGACTTCTGGTCAAATGATTTATAAGGGTAAAGACATAGCCGCTTTTAATGAACAAGAACTTAGAGAGTTTAGAAAGGAAGTTCAGATAATTTTTCAAGACCCTTATTCTTCACTGAACCCTCGTATGACTATAGGGAATGCTATAATGGAACCTATGCAGGTACACGGAATTTTAGCTAATGATGAAGAACGTAAAAAGAGAGTTGAAGACCTATTAGAAAAAGTAAGTTTGGGTGCAGAACATTTCAACCGTTATCCCCATGAATTTTCTGGTGGTCAACGTCAGCGCATTGGTATAGCAAGGGCACTAGCAGTTAACCCTAAATTTATTATTTGTGACGAATCAGTATCAGCCTTAGATGTATCTGTTCAGGCTCAAGTATTAAATTTGCTCAATGATTTAAAGCAAGAATTTGGATTAACTTATATTTTTATTTCTCACGACCTTTCTGTTGTTAAATACATGAGTGATAGAATGGTAGTTATGCAAAACGGAAAAATTGAGGAAATGGGTGATGCAGATCAAATTTACTTAGAGGCTAAAACACCTTACACACAGCGATTAATTTCTGCTATTCCTGAGGGAAGAAAAGAAAACATAAAGAAAACTAACAAGGTTTAAACCTTGTTATATTTCATTTGAACTTTTTAAAGCAATTTATTAGCATCTAAAGTTTGTTTTTCTGAAAAACACGTTTCTAAACAAATTTTTCGTCTCAACTTTAATTTTTTAAACATGAAAACTAATACTTTTATTAACAAACCTATTAAGGTTTTGTGTTATGCTGAAGTTAACGGTTCTCTATTTTTTGTTTAATTTTAAACAACAGAATTCAATTTGTCGCGTTATAAAGTTTAATAACTAGTCGAAAAACACTTTCCGCATTAAATTTTTGTCTCACATTAGACATAATTAAGACATGAAAAACTTATGTTTCATAAATGAAATTGTTAAGGTTAAGTAGGATACCGAGGTTGACATCTCGGTATTTTTTATAGTACCATCTCTGGAATATTACCCTCAATAATTAATTTTCCTTCAGTAGCATTTTGGATATCTTCTTCTGTTACTCCCGGAGCTCTCTCTAATAACTTAAAGCCATTATCTACCACTTCAAGAACAGCTAAGTTGGTAACAATCTTTTTTACACAAGCTACTCCTGTCAACGGAAGATTACATGTTGTTAGAAGCTTACTTTCACCCCTTTTATTAGTGTGCATCATAGCAACAATAATATTATCAGCAGAAGCTACTAAATCCATCGCACCCCCCATACCCTTAACCATTTTGCCTGGGATTTTCCAATTAGCAATATCACCTTGTTCAGAGACCTCCATTGCCCCTAAAACTGTCAGTTGAACGTGTTTTCCTCGAATCATTGCAAAACTAGTAGCAGAATCAAAAAATACAGCACCATTTAATGTTGTAATAGTCTGTTTCCCAGCGTTTATTAGGTCAGCATCTTCTTCTCCTTCAAAAGGAAAGGGACCCATACCTAAGACTCCATTTTCAGATTGAAACTCTACATTTATTCCTTTGGGAATATAATTTGCTACAAGAGTAGGAATACCTATTCCTAAGTTTACATAATAACCGTCTTTTAGCTCTTGTGCAATACGTTTTGCAATACCTACTTTGTCTAGCGCCATTATTCTTAAGTTCTTACGGTTCGTTGTTCTATTCTTTTCTCGTAATCTTTACCCTGAAAGATACGTTGTACAAAAATTCCAGGCGTGTGAATACTAGCTGGGTCAAGCTCACCAGCAGGAACTAAATGTTCTACTTCCGCTACAGTTATTTTGCCCGCCATAGCCATCATGGGATTGAAATTTCTAGCAGTCCCTTTGTAAATTAGATTACCTGCGGTATCTCCTTTCCAAGCCTTTATGAATGCAAAATCAGCTTCTAGTGCTGATTCTAATATATGAGGTTGACCATTAAATTCTCGAACCTCTTTACCTTTTGCTACCTCTGTACCATATCCTGCTGGAGTGAAAAATGCGGGGATTCCTGCTCCACCTGCTCTACAACGCTCTGCTAATGATCCTTGAGGAATCAAATCAACCTCTAACTCTCCACTTAGCATTTGTCTTTCAAATTCGGCATTTTCACCTACATAAGAAGATATCATTTTTTTGATTTGTTTTTTTTGGAGAAGCAGTCCTAAACCAAAATTATCGACACCAGCATTGTTAGAAATGCATGTTAAACCATAGATGTCAGAATCCGATAAGGCCTTGATTGCATTTTCTGGAATACCACATAAGCCAAACCCTCCGAGCATAAAGGTCATATTGTTTTCAACACCTTTAATTGCATCTTCAATATTTTTTACTTCTTTGTTTATCATACATGTATAATTTAAAACTCTTCATATTCTTCAACGCTTTCATTGTTAGAGCCACAATCTAAAAGGACATCTATGGATTGAGGTATTTCAAAAGACTCTCGATAAATACCAAGCGCCAGGCTATCGGCATAAACCCTTTGCATATATTCGGCCCAAACAGGCAAAGCCATATTAGCTCCCTGGCCATAAAAGGTGCTTCTGAAACGCACACTTCTATCCTCGTTTCCTGACCAAACACCAGTTACTAAATTCGGAGTAATTCCCATAAACCAACCATCAGAGTTATTTTGAGTAGTTCCTGTTTTACCACCAATCTCATTTTCAAACTCATATTTTCTTCTTAGCCTGACACCCGTACCCATAGTTACATCAGCATGAGGGTTATAAACTCCATCTACTACGCCTTGCAACATTCTAACCATTAAATCGGCTGTTTTTTCACTCATAGCCTCGTTTGTTTTAGGATTAAAATCTTGAAGTAAGATGCCATTTTTATCTTCGATTCGGCTTACAATAAGGGGCTCTGTCCAAATGCCTTTATTTACAAAAGTAGAATAAGCTCCTACCATTTCATATACTGATAAGTCGAACGTTCCTAAGCATATTGAAGGAACAGGCTCAAGCCGACTTGTAATCCCCATTTTCTTTGCCAAATCTAAAACAGAATGAGGACCAAACTGTTTCATGATATATGCGGTAATAGTATTTATTGAGTTAGCCAATCCGAATCGCAAACTCATTAACATCCCCTCGTATTTATCATCAGAATTTCTAGGCACCCAATCTTTATCAGGTAATCCCCATTGATTTTTTTCAAAAACTACAGGCACATTTGGTATCTCGTAACATGGTGAGTACCCCTCTTGCATTGCTAAAGCATATAAAAATGGCTTAAAAGTAGAACCCACTTGCCTCTTCCCAACTTTAACATGATCATATTTAAAATATTTGTAATTGATCCCCCCCACATAAGCCTTAACATGTCCAGTATTGGGGTCCATACTCATCATACCAGAATGAATGAAATACTTATAATAACGCACAGAGTCTAACGGTGTCATTATTGTATCTCTCTCGCCTTTCCATGTAAAAACTCGCATAGTTGTTTTGGTCCTAAAAACTGAATTTATCTCTTTATTTGTGGTATTTCTACTTTTTAATTTTTTATATCGATCTGAGCGTTTCATGCCTTGCTCAAGTATTGCATAAATTTGATCTTTGTCAAAGTCTTTGGGAAACGGTGCGTTTGTGTAGCCTTTCCAATGGTTAAAAAAGTCCTTTTGAAGTGAAGCTATATGTGAACGAACCGCCTCTTCAGCATATTGCTGCATTTTAGAGTTTATCGTGAGATATATTTTTAAGCCATCGGTGTATAAATTATAATTTGAACCATCAGCCTTTTGGTTGTTTTTGCACCATTCTTTAAGCTCGCCCCTAAGGAATTCTCTTAGGTAAGGCGCTAAACCTTCGTTATGACTTGCTTTTTTGAAATCTAAAATAATCGGATTAGCAGAAATAGAGTCATATTCTGAAACAGTGATAAAGTCATATTTTTTCATCTGTGAGAGGACAATATTTCTTCTTTTCCGAGTTAGCTCTAACCTTCTATTAGGGTTGTATAAAGATGGGTTTTTTAACATGCCAACAAGCATAGCTGACTCCTCAACTGTTAGTTCGCTTGGAGTAGTGTTGAAATAAATTTGAGAGGCTGATTTTATTCCCACAGCATTATTTATGAAATCAAATTTATTTAGGTACATGGTTAGGATTTCTTCTTTAGTGTATTGTCTTTCCAACCTAACAGCTATTATCCACTCTTTAAACTTTTGCATTACCCTTTCTAATCCAGACGCAGGTTTTTTTGTAAAGAGCATTTTTGCTAATTGTTGTGTTATAGTACTAGCGCCCCCTGAGTTAGAACCTGTTATAACACCTTTTACTGCTCTTAACAAAGCTCTGACATCAATGCCAGAGTGGGATTTAAATCGAATATCTTCTGCACACAATAGAGCGTTTACTAACACAGGAGACAACTCATGATATTTCACATTACTTCTATTTTCAAAATAGTACTTTCCTAATACTACTCCATCAGAAGAAATAATTTCTGTAGCTAAATTACTTTTTGGGTTTTCTAATTGTTCAAAGCTTGGCAAATCGCCAAACAAACCCAAAGAAGTTAGGTGTAGGATTACTAAAAGAATTATTATAGGACTAAGCACAAATAGCCATACCGAAAACATTTTTTGGTTTTGCGATGTTTTTTTTATCATTTATACTCTTGTTTTTCTATTCTTATACCTATTTCCATTATTCCAGGCAATTGCTCAATCTTAGCTAAATCGCTATGCCTCATCGCTTGTTCAATTTCAAAAGTATATATACCTTGTTTAAGAATAAGGTTGCTTTTGAATTGACATTGAATGTCCCAAACATCACCTAATCCACTGCCTAGCCATTTGCCATCTTTTTGAGCCAGAATACACTCTAAAGTATCTTTTTTTAATACACCCGCAGGGTCTATTGTGTTTATAAATAACCAAAGGTTAGAAAAAGGATATGAACTAGAATGCCTGACATTCACTTTTAAATTTACATTTAAAGCGGTATCGGCATTATTATATTTAAAATGAGGTTTATTCGATAAATCCCATACGGTATTTTCGATGGAAAGATTTTTTTCATACAACATTTTTGAATCGCATGATAACAACGAGAATATTATAATTGCTACTAAGTAATATTTCATGTCGAATACTGATAATTTATTACAGCTAATACTACCACAGCTGCCGTTATTTTTATAACCTCTTGGTAATTCATTACCACAACCTACTAAAGAGCATCTAGAGCAACCCATAGTTTAGTTTATAGTTGTTTGCAAATTAATACTTTTAACATGAAGAAGTACAACCATCTTTAGTGTCAAATCCATAAAAATGATTTTTGCACTTCCATTTCTAGAAATATGTTGATATGCACACTCTAATTCATCAATAATTTCTACAGCATTATTTTGATGAATAAAGGGCGCAAACTTTTTGGTAAAAATAGCCTCTTCTTGTCTTACTTTTTTGATATTATGGTGTCCAAAATTTTGAATTAGACTTTCTCTAACCATGTGTAGAGCGTACTGTAAAAACCCCTTTTGTTGTTCTCTGCCCCAAGAATTAGCAAAATCTACCCAACTAGCCAAATCAACAACCTTAGCTTTATAACACATTCTCATCCAGTTTTGAAACTCTTGTGTATTTAGTTCTAATAAATCATTGCCAAATAAAAAATGAACGCACTTACCAATATTTCCCTCAGATATTTTTGCTGTTTCATCCGCTCGAGCTTTTTCAATATTATATTTATCTTGAAGAAAGGCTGAAAGACTAAGCTCGTCCAGCGGCCCTATTTTAATGCTTTGTAATCTAGAAACTATAGTTTCTAGTAAATTTTCAGATTGACTTGTTAGCAGTATGAAGATAGTTTTTTGTGGAGGTTCTTCGATTAACTTTAACAGTTTATTTGCTGATGGTCCGTGCATTTTTTCACTATGCCAAATTATAACTATCCTATACGAACCTTCATATGGTTTTAGTATTGTTTTTCTAATTAGTTCATTAGCTTCATTTACACTTATAAAGCCTTGTTTATTGGTTGTGCCAAGGTGTGAATACCAATCTTCTTCTGAAGGGAATGAATTATTCTCTAAAAACTCTCTCCAATCAGACAGAAACATATCACTTGTTGGATGAGACCCGCGGCCTGTAACAACAGGAAATACCCAATGTAAATCTGGGTGGCTTAGTTTAGCACTTTTAAGACAGGATGGACATTGACCGCAAGAATCTATTTCTTTTGGCTGAGCGCACATTAAGTATTGAGCAAACGCCCATGCCATTGCTAAACTGGAAGAACCATCGTCACCTAAGAACAAATGGGCATGACTTAATCTATCGTTATGGATGGCTTTAAGTAATTTCTGTTTTGCTCTGGCATTGGAAGGAATATCTCTAAAAAGCATAGTTGTGTCTTTCTAACCCCTCAAAGGTAATGAATAAATCTTTTTTAGATTACTTAAAGATAATATACATTTGCCTAAATTTTCACCAATGAAACATCTAGATTCTTTTCCTTTTCAAAACCAAAGATTTCTCATCAGGGTAGACTACAATGTACCGATGGATTTAGATTTAAACATCACTGATGACACCAGAATGAGAACAACTTTACCCACTATAAATAAAATTATTTCTTCGGGAGGTTCTGTTGTTTTAATGTCTCATAGAGGCAGACCAAAAGGTCAAGACGATAGTTTGTCAATGCGTCATTTAGTAGCACACTTAAGCAACTTATTGTCACAAGAGGTTATATTCATTGACCAATGTGTTGGTGACAAGGCAACAAGAGCCAGTAAATCTTTAAAAAGCGGAGAGGTTTTGTTAGTTGAAAATTTACGTTTTCATACTGAAGAAACATCTGGAGATGAAGACTTCGCTAAACAACTATCAGAGCTTGGTGATATTTATGTAAATGACGCTTTTGGAACAGCTCATAGAGCTCACGCATCAACAGCAATTATTGCTCAGTTTTTCAAGAAAAATAAATGCTTTGGCTATGTTATGGCCAACGAAATAGAAAACATTGATAAGGTCGTTGATGGAGCAAAAAAACCCTTTACAGCCATAATGGGTGGAGCAAAAGTTTCATCCAAAATTACGATAATACTAAGAATGCTTGAAGAAGTCGACAACTTGATTATTGGAGGAGGAATGACTTATACTTTTGTCAAGGCTATGGGGGGAGAAGTTGGTAATTCATTAGTTGAAGAAGATAAATTAGATTTAGCCCTTGAAATTATTGAGGCAGCTAAATCAAAAGGCGTTAGACTTTGTATTCCTACCGACTCTATGAATGCGGATAGTTTTGATAATGACGCTAATAAAGAATATTCTTTAGTGTGTAATGTTCCAGAGGGTTTTATGGGTTTAGACATAGGTCATCAGACAGCTCAACAATTTACAGAAGTAATAGAGCAGTCAGCCACAGTATTATGGAATGGTCCAATGGGTGTTTTTGAGATGGAAAATTTTTCTCAAGGCACAAAAGCTATTGCCGATGCATTAGTTAGTGCTACACAAAAAGGAGCGTTTACATTAGTAGGAGGAGGAGATTCAGTTGCAGCTATTAACAAATATAATTTGTCTGAGAAGGTTAGTTATGTTTCAACTGGCGGAGGGGCTATGCTTGAATATTTAGAAGGTAAAGCACTACCAGGAATTGCAGCTATAACTCAAGATTAATTTTTTCTTCCGCGCCCTTCCACACTTTATCCGCTTCTTTAATTAAGGAGTCGCCGTCTTTAACTTTAGGTATAATAGAGGGAATCATATTAGAAATAGGCTTATACAATACAGATTGTTTCTTTTGCTCTGAAGGAATTAGCTTTAGGTAGTGGTCAACGGTGTTGACAATTAGTAGTAAGGCACTAAGTATAAATGCGGTTTTCAATACGCCAAAGATGCCTCCCAACAAGCGACTAATTGTTCCTAAAGCAACTGCTTTAACAATCTTATCAATAATAAAACCTATAAGTTTTACAGCTATAACAATACCAATAAAAGCGATAGCAAAAGAGACTATTGGCAGAAAAGAAGATTCTATAGCAAAATGTTCTTTTAAATAAGGGTGAAAATTGTCTGCAAAATGAACAGCACCATAAATACCAGCGACTAAAGCTATCAAAGTAGCCAATTCATTAACAATGCCTTTACTTATTCCTTTATAAAAGCCCCATAGTAGGGGAATAGCTAAAATGACATCTAAATAATTCATAAGAGTTCAAAAGTAGTATTTTTGTGCGATGGAGAGTAGCTTAGATAAAAATTGGAAAGATTTAGGTGTAAAATTAAGACATAGATTTGTTGAGGGCTTAGAAATACAAGCTATACTATTTCTTATTGGCTTACAAGAATTGGGTCAAGGCTATTAAAAACTAATGAAAAATCAAAAGTTAGACGTTATACATGTAGCGGTTTGCTAAGTCAGTGGGGGATTTATGAATTTGCAGGATACGATGAAGAAGGTTGGCCTAAATGGAAAGCCACAGATAAGCTGCCAAGCAAGAATGCTAAAGCAAGATGAAATGGTAAAAGAGGCCATTATAGAACACATTTACTAGTTCAGAGGTCGTATTTCTATGTTTTTATAAATTGTTTTTCCTCGCATTAAACGAATAACAGTAGTACCATACAGAAGGGTATCAGCTGACGCAGACTCAGATAATGTGTATGCCTCAACATTCATTAAGGCTTCAAGTTCAAGAACATGTTCTGCCTGTCCATTGAAGTCAGAGACTAAAGCACTAACAACATTCGTTTGGGTTACACCAACTATGTCTTCTTGATATAGTTTTACGATTGCACCACTTACGCTATTACCTTCCGAATCATATACGGTAATAATACCCTTAGTCAAGGGTTCTTCGTAGCATGACGAAATAGAAAATAGGGTAATAATAATAATCAGCAGTCTACTTATTTTCATTATGTAAATGATTATTTGTTAATTTGCTTATACAAACAAAGATAGTAATTATATGAAACCAATATTAATAACTGTATTTGCTTTAACGTTTAGCCTTTTAGCACATTCGCAAGAGCGAGTAAAAGTAAAAATATCAACTAAATATGGTGATATGGTCGCAGAGCTTTATAACGAAACCCCAATTCATAGAGATAATTTTATAAAGTTGGTAAAAGAAGGCTTTTATGACGGTACTCTCTTTCATAGGGTTATCCCTGGATTTATGATTCAAGGCGGTGACCCCGCTTCTAAAGACGACGCCCCTAACACAATAATAGGAAATGGCGGACCAGGATATACTTTACCAGCAGAGTTTAATCCCCAATTTTTTCATAAAAAAGGAGCCCTCGCAGCGGCACGAATGGGCGATGCTGTTAATCTTAAAAAGGAGTCTTCGGGATCACAGTTTTATATAGTTGAAGGTCAAGTATATGACAACAACACCATTGATCTTTTTGCAAAAAGAATGGGGGTCGAATTTAGTTCTTCTCAGAAAAAAGCCTACACCACTGTTGGAGGCACACCTCATTTAGATTCCAACTATACAGTCTTTGGTGAGTTAGTGGAAGGACTAGAGATTATCTCAAAAATATCTAATGTTACTAGAGATAAAAATAACTTACCCAAGGATAAAGTAATTATGAATATAAGCATTGTCAAATAGATGTTAGATAAAGTAAAGATTTTACTAGAAGAGGTCTCATCATATTCTCCTAATAGCCTAGAAGAATTAGAGCAATTTCGTGTCCAACACCTTGGAAAAAAAGGTAAAATGAATGATTTGTTTGCTGCTTTTAAAGAAGTGCCAAACGACCAGAAAAGAGACTTTGGTCAAGCTTTAAATCAGCTTAAACAAGCTATTCAGGATAAATTAGATGAAGGAAAGACTCGTTTTTCTGAAAACACTCAACAATCTTCAGGCTTAGATTTATCTAGACCTGTGTCTATAGATCAACTAGGGAGTAGACATCCACTATCATTGGTGAAAAATGAAATTGTTCAGGTTTTTAAGCGGATAGGGTTTACCCTCTCTGAAGGTCCTGAAGTCGAAGACGATTGGCACAATTTTACTGCGCTTAATTTGCCTGACGAACACCCTGCAAGAGATATGCAGGACACTTTTTTTATTCAGCAAAACCCAGATGTTTTATTGAGAACTCATACCTCCTCAGTTCAGGTTAGATTTATGGAAAACAACCAACCTCCCATCAGAATATTATCTCCTGGTAGAGTATATAGAAACGAAGCTATATCGGCTAGAGCACATTGTATCTTTCATCAAGTAGAGGGCCTATATATTGATAAAGATGTTTCTTTTGCCGACCTTAAACAAACGCTACTTTATTTTGCTAAAGAGATATTTGGGGATAAGACAGAGATTCGTTTACGACCGTCATATTTTCCCTTTACAGAACCCAGTGCTGAAGTAGATGTTTCTTGTAATATATGCTCAGGTAAAGGATGTAATGTGTGTAAACACACGGGGTTCCTAGAAATATTAGGGTGTGGGATTGTAGATCCTAACGTTCTTAAGAATTGTGGTATTGACCCCAATGTATATACAGGTTTTGCTTTTGGTATGGGGATTGAGCGTATAGCTATGCTCAAATATCAAGTCAAAGACCTGCGTTTGTTTTTTGAAAATGATGTTCGTTTTCTAGAACAATTCAAATCTATGTTTTAGTTAGATGAGTATAAATCTTTTATTTCTCTATCCTTAAATTGTTTTTGACAAGGAATTGCCCATAAGCTTTTTGATTTAAGCAAATCAATAAACAATCGGTCACTTTGTCCTTTGCCAAACGGAAGTTTTTGGTCATTACTTTCTTTTTCCTTAGCCTTTTGTATTGCCGAAATTATATCTTTTTTGTTGTGGCTAGTGTGTATAATACTTTCAGACTTTGCTCTATTAAGCTGTCGGTTGCCAATATCAATACTGCTCACCCCATAATATGGAGCCTCTCTAACACCTGCACTACTATTGCCAATAATGAAATTACAGTATTTTAATATCACTAAAAAATATTCAAAACGTAGAGAAGGAAAAATAGTAAACCTGGAGTTATTCTCTAGCTCTGATAATGCTTGATTAACTTCTTTACTCCCCATATCATTATTTGGCTTTATTACAATATAGTTGCCATCGTCTTCTAAAACTGCTTGCACTAAACTAGTTGCGTACTCCTTATTGTTTTTTTCAGTCGTTATTGGGTGATACATCAATACATTATAGTTTTCATAAGGGATATCATAATAGTCTAATGTTTCATTAATTGTTGGCAGCTTCTCAGAAAACATAATATCAACATCAGGTGAACCAATAACATAAATTTGATTTTCTAATTCACCCATTTGCAACAATCTATTTTTAGCCTCATCATTAGCCACGAAATGAATATG
>MDTG01332432.1_pt1 | contig 15353 bp, 14 predicted proteins | sample 811421 | NCBI WGS metagenome assembly MDTG01 (sample SAMN05326645, study PRJNA326480) | marine metagenome | isolation source: seawater | place: Pacific Ocean: South East | collected 2011
CCCTCTGCTGAGCTCACAAAAGATAAGTGTAGTTAAGATCAAAACAAAAGTTAAATACCTCTTATTTTTTGTCATTAAATACATAAAGAAAAATCCAGCCCCCAAGAAATTTCTAATCATATTGCTAAATCCACCCAAAATTGGCAGACCAAAATCTGCGTAAGTCTTTCCTGAATCAGTAAATAACCATAACAATGGAAAACCACCTTGAATTATGCATGTCAAAAGAAATAGCAAGAGCCATAAGGAAAATAGAAAATTAAGATAAAACCTAAGATTGGAGTCAAAGCTAATCTCAAAACCTGAATTAGTAGTATTCTTATCAGAGCCTAAAAGATTTTTGAGAAAGAGGTAAACTAAAAGAAAGGAAATAATTGAAGCAACAATCAGGCCATTAATAGTAGGATTGGAATCTACCAGAAAAGAAAATTCAACTAATGGAAAAAGAACTAATGCGACTATCCAGATTGCGCTGTAAACAAAAACAGGGTTCGAGAAAATAGAGCTATAAATTTTTTTCTCTACCAAACCTTCCATCTTGCATCACCTGCTAGCCATTCTTTATTGAGATCGTTCTTATCTTTAAGAGTGTCCATACATCTCCAATAGCCTTTATGTGGATAAGCGTACAAATTTGAGTCAGAAACAAGGTTTTTTAAAGGTTCTTCTTCTAAGACACAGTCTTTATCTTCATCTAGATATTCTTTAATTTCTGGTTCAAAAACAAAAAATCCTCCATTAATTTCTTGTCCATCATTTTGTGGTTTCTCAGAAAAAGAGGTTACTTGCATGGAATCATCTTTTTCAAATACACCGAATTTCTGATCCGGTACTACAGAAGTCATCGTTGCTAGTTTTCCATGGTTTTTATGAAATTCAATCAGTTTATTTATATCTACGTCAGAAAGACCATCTCCGTAAGTTAGAAGAAAAGATTCGTTGTTTGTGTACCTGAGTGCTTGAGCTACTCGGCTTCCAGTCATAGAAGATTCACCTGTTTCAACTAGAGAAACCTTCCATTTCTCTCTGTTTGACGTTAGTAGAGTCGTGTCACCTGATTCTAAGTCTAAGTGAATATCATTTGAGTAATTCTCTAGATTTAAAAAATAATCTTTAATTATCGAACCCTTGTAACCTAGAAGGATTATAAAATCATCAAAGCCATAATGAGAATATATCTTCATAATATGCCAGAGAATTGGTCTATCTCCTATTTCAACCATAGGCTTTGGTTTAATAACCGTCTCTTCAGATAACCTTGTACCAAGGCCACCTGCCAATATAACTACCTTCATAAAAATCTATTTACCTAAATTTATTTAAAACATCATAAAGCAAATCTGATCTCAATAAACCTAATTCTTTCATTTCATCAATATCCGATTTTGAGTTTGCGACTACCTCTAAAAAATTTTCACATAAATTAGGAATATAGTGATTTGATAAAATAAATTCTCTTGAGAGATTGCTCATTTGATCAAAGTCATCGCTGGTTAGAGAGACAATCTCTTTCATGGTTTTACCATAAATAACTTTTGAAACTTCAAGAAAGTTACCTGCTGAATAACTATCAGCTTCAAAAATCATTTTGTATAGATAACTAGGTGGAATCCTTTTATAAGAAAAATCCAGCAAAACTGTAGGGATTCCTCTTACAGCGGCTTCAAATGCAGATGTTCCCATGGCAAACATTACGTTCATTTTATATTCCAACATAGTTTCAAGTTCTTTAGGGGATATCGGATCAATAAACTCAAAATTCAAATTTTTGTATGGGTTTAAATTAATATCCACAGAATCAGAAATTAAATAAAAAACAAAATCTTTAATACTATTCTTAGCTACTTTATCTAAATCTCTCAAAACTCTAATTAAAATAGTATTTTTAAAACCCGTTGATCTACCTAACCATCCAGATCTGAATACTGATGAGTCTATATCGTACTTAAGAGGAGGATCAATAGAGCCCATTATCCCAATAGGCAAAAATTTGGGATCTTTAATTTCATAATCAAGATAAGCTTGAGTGGTTTCTAAGTTCGTAATGTCCATGAAGCAGATTGACTGTTTATTTTCGAGATAGCTTAATAACTTCAAAATACGAGAACGGTAAGAAAAAAGTAATGATTTTGAAATTAGCCTCCCCAGAGTTGGATGCTTCTCAGTTAACCATCTAAAACCAGGCAGCATTGGTATAAGGTTCATAGGATGTAAATTCCAATAAAAGAATTTTGTCTCATCTCCGAAAGACAAATTAGGAAAAATTGACCAGGGGGTCATGGATTGAAAAATAGCTACTGAATTGGATGGCAATTTAAGATTTTCTTTTTCTGAGTAAGTGAGCAGTTGGAGGTTTGGATTTAAATCGATATTTTTAGAAATATATCCATTCTTATAATCAACAACACTTACTTTAGTATCATATTCTCGAGAAATTATCTCAGCCATATTCATAAATAAGGTAGAGACACCTCCTATTCCCTTATAAGGAAAAATAAAGATCAATTCTTTATTTTCCAACTTTGTTTTTGTAATCACTTAATGTATCGGGGAAGTTTTCAAAGAGATGAGGGAATTTAAATTCTTTAAGTAAATTTATCTTACTTAAGGAAGGGCTAAAAAATTTAAACTTATCACAATGATCCTCTTTATTCAGATCAGCAAATTTAATTATTTTTTCTAATTCTGCGGGATAATCTAAAACATATTCTTCAAAGGATATATCGAGACAACGTGGATGGCCATGAAAGTGCCTATTGCTAATTTGATGATATTTGTCATACCTTTCAATAAATTCTCCTATTCTTCTTGCATGCTCTTTTTCAGAAAGAGTTAAGTGAACAATTGAAGACAGATAAGAATCAATAGGATTTCTATCAACTCTTATAAGTTTATAGTTTTCGAAGAGATTCAAGGAAGTCACAGGATCGAATACTTCCAAAGCATTGCTAGTTACAATCAGCTCAGCTTTCTTTTGCTGTAAGGTTAAAACTTTATCTAAGTAGTTTGAAGTTATTGAGCAAAAATTAGAATTGTAGGCAGGCTCGTATTCATTATTATTTTTATTTAAGATGTTAAGAATTTTTATAAAGATACTTCGAAAAGGGCCGGCGTAGAAATCAGGAAAAGGCCAATAGGTTTTATAGCGACTGGTCGAAATTAAGTTGATATATTCATTTGACAATGTTTCAAATTCTTTTCCTAGAATCACATTATAATTTTGACCGGTTGGAGAGAGCAGCGATAAAGGATTTAGGAATGAGGTTTTTGGAGAAGCAAGGACTTTTACAAGGGACCTAAATCTCTTGATAGCAATATCAGCCCGAATAGGAGACCAGTTTGCGTAAACGTTCTGGTGCAGATCTAACAATCCTCCGGACATACGAATTAATGCAAACTCTATATCTTTGGGATGGTATACATGAGTTGAAGAAAACTCCTTTAAGGAATCTATAATAGCTGCTTTACCGGTATAGTTGTATCCCGAGACATCAAGTAACTTAGGTTTTTTTATAGGCTCTTTTTCCAATTTGCTATGTATTCAGAAACCTCCAAAGAGGGAATCCAATTTGTTTGATTTTTTAGTTTATTATTATCAGCTAACGTTATTTCTGCCTCTCCTGACCTTTCGGGTATGAACTCATAGCTATCGGAAATTTGTTTAGCCACTTCAAGAACAGAAATAGCTTTTCCAAAACCTACATTGTAAATACCATAATCGATGTTAGATTCAGCAATTTCAATGTTAGCTTTTGCTAAATCACCTACATATATGAAATCTCTTAATTGAGAGCCATCACCAGTAATTGTCAATTTAGAATTATTTTCAAATTGATTTTGAAAAATTCCAATCACTGATGAATATGCATTATCAGGATTTTTTTCATTGAAAGATCTGGGACCATACGGATTGAAGTAGCGAAGCGACACAAAAGCTTGAGACCAAAAGCGACCCAGTAACAATCCATATTGTTCAGCAGTGTATTTTTGAAGGGCATACGGGTTAAGGCAATTTACAGGCTCATTTTCAGATGTAGGTGTATTGATAGGATTGCCGTAGACTGCTGAGGAACCCGAAAAAATAATTTTTTTTACATTTTCTTCCTTTGCTGCCCTTACTACTTTGACCGTGTTTTGTATATTAGCAATATCATGATCTTCTGGAGAAACGAAAGAAGGCTGTATTCTGGGAAGTGCAGCTGTATGAAAAATAAAATCTTGATCTTGAAAAATCTTTTTTAGATTAACTGTTTCAATGGATTGTTCAATTAGATGAGCGTTTTTGTTCAAGTTTGCTAAATTTCCAGTTGAAAGATTATCTACAACAGTGACTTCGCTCCCTAATTCTAAAAGATGATCAACTAAATGGGAGCCAATAAAACCAGCTCCCCCTGTAACTACAGACTTCATTTTAAGTTTTCATACAATTCATGAGCCTGATCTATAGCATCGCAAATTCCTGTGTATTTAAAATTACCTAGCCTTCCAAGACAGAAATAGTTATCAGGGAAATCATCTTTATACTTAGCATATTTTGTCAGCTCAGATTCTATCTGCTTAGGATATAAGCGATTTACATCAGCGGGTATCTCAATGGTAAGAAGACAATTGGGAGATTTGTGTTGAGTGACTTTTTTGAAATCCACTATCCTAGTGTATTCCTCTTCTCCACTGTAATGCACCCACTCATAATCATTATCAAAAGCATATTCAGAGGGTAAGACGACCTTTATCAGTTGCCTGCCAGAATAAGATAGTTCTCCGTGCTCAAAGTTAAAAACTTCATCAGTATGTCCGGTATTTATAATGATATCTGCATCGAACTTACCTTTATTACCATTTTTTTTATAAGTAAGTTCTAATTTATCTCTATCAATATGGACTACTTTTGTTGAATAATATACTTCCTTATCCTTTAGGATTTCAGTAAAAAAAGAATTGTATCCATCTATGTTATAAGGATAGCCAGTTAATTGATCTCCAAAAAGTCTTTCGTCGCCATCGCGAATTGGAGTCCCTTTATTGATCCATTCGAAATTTGCTGAAAGTTCTTTATTCGAATCTATTGACCACATCTTCTTAGAGTAGTTATTAACAAACTTCTCATACATAGTAGGACCTATTGCACTTAGCCAATAAGCTTCAAAATTCTCAATCGAAATATCAGCAGGGTTTAAAGAATCAAGCTCCACTTTTACTTTATCTTTATCTGGCATTCTTTCTATGTCTTGCCACTGAAGCGGGTAAGAATAGAAATTATCATCAGCCTCCACATAAGACAAAGATTTCGTAATATATTGTCTAATCTTTACTTTAGAATCCAGGTATTCAAAGGTCTCAGATTTAGGGGTATAAAAGATTCTGGGGCCAAGAGTATAAGGATGACCTCCATAATATTTTGTCCAGCACCCTCCTCCAGGGTGATCATTAGACTCGAATAAAGTTATAGAATTATCAGAGTCTTTGGAAAGTAGATCGGCAATTGTCGTTCCGGAAAATCCTGCTCCAATTATTGCAATACGTTTTTTCATGAGTTTGTTTAAAGTTTTTCGAATTATACTTAGAAGTGGTATCTTTTCATAAATTATTAAACATTGTACGTATTACTTTAAAATACTAGAAATGAATCCCAAAGAGACTTTAATGTCAGCATTTTCGAATGCCTTCACATATAAAATATTTTCATTCATTGCTTTCTTTGTTTCTTCTGCGTTAGTTTTTCGTTATTTCGGTCCGGAAATGAGAGGTGAAATAGCAATATTACTTGCTCCAATTCTAATCCTGCAAGTTGGTCTGTTTGACAGCGGTACAAAGGTACAAGACCTTATGTCAAAGGATATAAGAAATAATACGGACATAAATTTTTCTTCTTTATGGATTAGTTACTTACTCAAACTACTATCCTGTATGCTTCTTGCATCTATCCTTTATTTTTTTGGGCCTGATATAGCTACTTATTATGGACTTGAAACCAGAAAAGAAATTTATCGACTTTGCTCTTTTTTACTTATTTTAACATTTCTAAATGGACCTATAGATTTAAATGTTCTTCAGGCAACAAACAAGTTCTCGGAGCTAAAATATTTTGGCATTATCGAATCTTGCGGGCCTCTTTTTGCCATAATGGCAACTATTTTACTTAAGGGCTCTCTTGTGACTTACATCTATATTTATATAGTTGCAAGATTGGCATTACTTCCTTTTACTTGGTTTTTACTTCTTAAATCCAGTTACTTTAAATATATATGGAAAGTGACGTTCTCTGACGTAAAAAGTATAGTTTCTTTTACTTCACCCTTATGGATAGCTTCCTTTTTAGCTTTTGGTTCGTCTCAATTTATTCCTCTTTTATCAGGCTTATTTTTTGATTTTGCCACTATTGGTATCATGTCTCTGGCTATTGGAATAACTTTTATGTCAATATCGTTTTTAAGCGTAATCGACGGTTTCGCGCTTCCCAAGATAAATGAGAATTCTAGATTAAATAAGAATTCTCAGAGGTCTAAAATAACCTATTTATTGAAATATTGGCATTTACTTTTTAGTTTCTCCGTATTATTTTCTTTATTTATTTTTATATTTAGTGACTATGTCGTCCTAATCATTGGCGGTGAAGAATATAACGAAGCTTCAAGTATTCTTAAATGGCTTACTATTCTAATAAGTCTGAAGCCTTTAAGCGTCCTCAGAACAACCATCTATACATCTCAATCAACTGAGAGAATTTTATACTACTCTGCAATAAAATTTATATTAGAGCTTGTTTTGTTGTATCTATTTTTTGCTCTTTTTGGACCATTGGGAGTAAGTTTTGGCCTTTCGGTCGCATTTATATTTTATGGATATCTTCTTTCTATAAACATTAAAAATGAAGATGGTATATTTAAAAAAATATTAAGAAAAGTTCTAGCAGGTCATTTGATAGTCTCATTTGGTTTAGCGGGTTTAACAATCTTATGCCTAAAATTTAGTGCAGGCATTTTTCTAGCAATAATTTCTTTCGTGATATTTTCTGTTTATACAGCTTCTAAAAGGCGTAAATACCTGAAAATTCTCAGTACCTGATTTAGCTAAAGATTTTATTACTTGCATAACCAATCTTATCTAAAAGATTGGTCAATTTGTACCTAGCTAATGATTTATTTCCGTCATGATTTATTAAGAAGGATCGTGAGCACCAATCTTGATAAGGGACATTATAATCAATGGTTTTGTTTAAAATAGCGCTTGAAAGCAAAAAAATCTCTTTTGGATCAGGATATTGCACAGGGTGAAAAATTGTTTCTATGTCTAGTTGATTTTCATCATGAAATCTTGAACTATCTCTGAGTAATCCCCATGTGATTACTGGCACATCACAAGATCTTGCAACTACCATAGCTCCAGATAAACTTCCGATAGCAAGATCAGCTTGTTTCAAAGCTGCTACTTGAATGTTCATCCTTTCGTCAGCAGGAAGATTAATAAAGTCTAAACATCCCTTTGGGCAATGATCATCAAAAAAAGCTTCGCCTGGAGATCCAAATAAGCCTATCTTATGGTCAGGAAATTTCTCAAGAAGCATATTTATCAAGCTTTCGTAGTTCTCTTTGTTCCAGTTCTTGTCAGGCCTTCTGTTTTCTCTATTACGAGGATAAATAGCAATGATACGTTCTCCTGGATCGAGATACTCTTCTAAATAAGAAAAAGTTAATTTAGGGGGTTCTAGAATTAAAAATTCTTGTTTATCAAAAGGAATGTGTTTTTGTTGAATGTCTTCATCGGTCCGAATAATATCAGTAATGGATACCCCAAACCTCATGTTGTCAATAGAATTTAAAGAAAAGGGGACAAAATATTCTGTCTCATCTGGTAATTTTGCTTTATATAATGATAAGAGTTCATTAGCTTTATCTGACACGTCTACTTGATCCTGCTTAGGTTCAAAAAATTCCCAAGTCTCATACTTAAAAATACCTAAAAATTCTTGTTGAACAGATTTATTACCCCTAGGAAATCCATCTTTCCAATAATCAGTAATGTAGCCATTACATGACTTAAAGTATTTATTAAATTCTTCTGGATGTTGCCAATACTCATCTGCATTAGGATAAAAACTTTGCCGACCAGGAAATGAAGCCACTATTTTTTTATAATCTTTAAATTTATTTTTACTTACTTTATTGACCCAAGCATGCCAATAAAGCATTTCCCATCCAAATTCCCCTACAAAAGGTCCAAAAAAAACAGTTTTCATTTTTGGTCTTCAAGATAAGATCTCAATTCAGAAATACCTTCTTCCAGGCTTATTTTTGGCTCTATACCCAAACTTTTGAGTTTTGTATTGTCTCCATGAATGTGCTCAACCTCTCCATAAGTTCTTGGAATATAAGTCTGATCACCGCTAATTAAATCAGCAAGTTCTTGTATAGTTATTCTTCTACTTGAACAAACGTTGTAAATCTCATTCTTTATTGAATCGTCTATCGCAATTTCATAAAAAATTCTTGAAGTATCTTTTACGTTAATAAAATCTCTTGATTGAGAACCATCTCCTGTTATTGTTAAGGGCTTCTTATCAATACTCTGCTGTAAGAATATTCCGATAACTGGACTGTAAGTGTTTGCTGATTTTGTATTATCTAAAGACCTAGGACCATAATTAGCAAACAATCTTAGTGAGACAACAGGAATATTGTATCTCTCGCCCAGAAGGAGACTAAACTGCTCGCCACAGAACTTTTGTATAGTATATGGCCTTGAAAGCAATTCAACTGGTTCATCTTCTTTAATGGGAAGGTTTTTGGACTGCCCATAAGCAGCACAAGAGCTGGCATATAGAAATTTCTTTACCTTAGTATCTTTTAAAGATTTAAGACATTGCATAGTGCCAATCACATTAATTTCTTCATGTTCAACTGTATCCTCGAAAGGAGGTTTAACAATCGGCATAGCTGCTGCACAATGGAAAAAATAGTCGCAATCCTTCGATATTCTTTTTAAACCTTCCAAATCTCTAATATCTAGATTTACAAAATCAGATTTCGAGTTTACGTTTTCAATTATTCCTGCAGAAAGATTATCAACCGAAATAACATCCATGCCTTCCGAAATCAGCTTATCTACTATATTCGACCCAATGAATCCTGCAGCACCAGTGACTATAGCTTTCATATTCAATCCTTTATTTATTTTTGAGGATTAAAGCAAAGCCTCTTGGTTTAGAGTCTTTTGTGATAATAGCTCTAATGACTTCACTTATTTCTTGCTTATTCTTTAATTCCCAATTTCCGGAAGGAACTCCTTTAAAAGATCCCCAATGGTTGCGATTAAACTCTATATGATCAAACTTATCATCCAGAAAATCTAAAAACTCATAAGGGTCTTCATTAAAATCACTGATTATCTGAGGAACATGAAATTCAAGATACAAGGTTAGATTTTTAAAGATTTCATCATCTAAAAAAGGCAAGATCTTAGATTCAGCACCTTCAACGTCAAGTTTGATAAGATCTGGATAAACGTTATTCTCTCTACAAAACTCATTAAGGTTTGTGAAGTTTTTACCATCCTCAATACCTATAAAATTTTTTGAAAGGAAAAAGTTTTTCAGGGATAAGTTGTTGAGATATTGATTTAAAATGTGTAAAAATCTGAAATGAGTTACCGGCTCCCAACAATAACAACTACCTTCTGAAACTTTTCTGTATAAAACGCTGTAATTTCCAATGTTTCCTCCAATATCAAAAAATACTTTAGACGTTTTGGCATCTTCTTTGAACCTAACAGACATTGCTTTCTCATAAATACCATCTTCCCTAAAACAATCTAATTCTGAAGTATTTGAAGCTATTCCAAAATATCTTAGTTTTGTATTGCCGACGAAAGCCTTCCTAGCTAAAAAAAAGGTAGAAAAAATTAGGTTCAATTTATCTAGCATAATTAGAGAAATTTTTGTATTTGAGATGTAATTGAAGAAATTGAGTTGTAGAACTTCTCGAGCAGACCTTCTTCTCTGTGCACAGTGACGATGAAAGCTGGACGCCCAAAATCATCCTGAGTCTTGATAGGATTAACTCCATGCCAACTAGATTGAGAAGGTTTAAAGACAAGTAGCCTATTGGGCCTCGGAAAAACTTCGTAAGCTAATTCCATATTCTCGAACTCTGAGGAGTCATTAAAAACCTTTAGATTAAGCATTTTATTTTTTGGATTATAAAATTGAGTTCCTCCATATTTATTATTTATGTGCCAGTTCTCTGGTACAAAATAAAAAACAAAACTTAAGAGTTTCCCATACTTATCTTTGTGTGGAACAACTTCTGATCCATCTCCTAAAACAGAAAACTCGTAGCCAACTCTGAGATTGTCTATATTAAATTTTTCTTTAGAACTGGAGTTATGTGTTAGAAAGGTTTTTGCCAAATTCAAAAATTCTTTGGAATTAATGTAATCGACAAAAATTTTCCAAGGTTTATTTGAAGAAAGGAAATTGGTCATTTCTATAGAATTGTATTTATTAAGGGCAACTTTTTTATGAACATCTTTTCTAGCCATCTGATCAAAAGGAAAAGATGAGAGAAGATTTAAATACTCATTACGTTCTATAACTTCTTCCTGCACAAAAACTTCAAGTCCATTAAGTCCTTCAACCCTATTTAAAGAATCTATCTTAAGCATATAAGTATGTTAATTAATGAGTAATAAGTGAAAATTTTCAATGAGTGTATACTACACATCAGAAAATGATAACTTAAAGCGTTAATTTTTTTAATTTAAATTATTATTAATTTGAGAAATATATATTCAAATTTTCACTCGCCATATAAAATTCAAAATGAATCAATGTAGAATATTTATTTTGAAAAATAAAAGTAGTTAAATTAATAAAGATTAATGAAAAAACAAGTAAATGCCTATTTGAGCATTAGTCCTTTTCATAGGTGATAAAGTGAAGTGTGATAGCGCTGTTATAAAAAGTTAAGGAAAAAGTAATGGGATTAATTAATAAAATCTATTCAGAAAAAAAAACTACACCTTCTTCAAGGATGTATTCTGATCATTTTACAATTGAGAGAACTGAAAATTTTCATGTACATCTTAGAAATCTTAGAATTGAATTAGATAAAAATGAATATAGGATTATGTCTACAGGATTTATCTTTGGTTTTATAAAATGGATATTAACTGGGATGAAAGAAAAAACTCCAGGAGAAAATCAATTCCTATTTCTTGACAAGGTTCCCAACTCTCCTTCTTTATTAAATGGATTTACTACCTCAAATGAGATACGTGTTGAATTACAGCAATGGTCAGATTTTGTTCACATTCACTATAAAAATATAAGGTTGGAATTTACTATTGATGAAGCAAAAGAATTTGTAACGACAATTTCTGAAAGCTTAGAGGGCCTTGAAAAGACAAGCTCCCTAGAAGATCGGGTAAAGAGAGTTGGTTTTAATAATAGAGCTGTACCAAATTTGATTGAAGGAGATGTTAAAAATTCTGAGTTTTGGAATGATTGGTCAGATACAAAAAATCTTTCAAATCCATATCTAACCTCTATCGTTGGGAATAATCAAAATGAATATGTAGATAAAGAAAAAAGGAAAAGCGGTAAAAATGGTATTTTTGGATTCTATCTAGATGATCTTTATTACACCAGTTTATATAAGAAAACACATAAAAATGAATTTGGATTTGTAGATAATAAGTTTATTCCTCTTGAAAATAGATACAATTTTGCCCGATTGGTTATAGAAAAGAATTATGAATTGAGTGATCAAGAGATCAAAAGTACTCCTTACTTCAATCTTCTTGCAAAGAATTTTACAGATCACCCTAGGGATGGCTCTATGCATACTGTTTATAAAGATCCACTTAAACAGTCAAAAAGATTCATACGTCTTATACATGATCTAAGCGAAGGTAAATTTAATTCAAAACCAGATATAGATACATACCTTTCAGAATTAGGTTCTTCGGAACAACATTTTAAGGATGGGATGGAGCATTTTCATGAAGGAAAGAATGAAAACGGGCATAAGATGGTTACCTGCCTTTCAGTTGATACTTCAGTAGTAATAAATGATGGTCAGCATAGAATTGCTGCACTTAAAGCACTAAAAGATACCGGAATCTTGGATATTGATATTGTGGATTGTTATTTAATTAATAGTAAAAAGATACACGGAAATTCCTTTCTTGAGATTATCAAGATGATACTCAGAAATTTAGAGCCAAGAAAGGGTTTAGGTTTGGGCCTGAAATTTAAAATGAAACGTCTTTTTAAAATAAATTAGAAATCTATTCAGCATAATAGCTATAGTTGATAAAAATCAAAGCAAATAAACGAGCAAGAAATAAGAGATATCTTTATTTAAGCCTAAATCAGAGAATCATCTCGAATATAGTTAAACATAAATACTAAATAAGACCTTTAATTGACCTTACTATTTCACTATTTGAAATAGGTCTTTCATTCCCCTGAATTAATGTTCCTAACATGCCCATTGTAGCTGAAATTAGACAAGTCACTTCTGGATCTTCTTGAAAACATGATGCTAAAGAGGCTCCTACAAATAAGGCATCCCCAGCTCCCACTGGATCAACAACTTTATTTGCTAATCCAGGTGCATTATAAACTGCTCTATTACTATAATATCTAAGACCAAACTTTCCTCTCGTTATCATTAAATCCTTGATATTTTGTAATTTCATTATTTTTTTTGCTAGATGATCTATGTCTGAGCGCCTATCACTCATCAAGAGTCTAGCCTCCAATTCATCTATACAGAAGAAGTTACCTTTTTGATATTTACTTAAAAGATTAAAGCCAAAATTGGTTGAATTAGTTTGGGTATTGATAGAAAGTTTTTTAGCAGAACGTATCAAGAAATTTATAATTTTTGGGGTCATTAAACCATGACCAAAGTCTGAAATAATTACCAAATCATAAAATTTAATATTCTCTTTTAGGAAATCTAAGATTTTTTTTTCTGTGCTTTCCTTTATTAATCCCATTGGTATATAGCCTAATTCAAATAATCTTGTTTCAGACGTCTTATTTGGAACTTCTCCTATTCTATTTGACAAAGGGTTAGGATAACCTGAAGAAGATATGAATCGAGTTTTAACAACACTGAAATCTCCAGCATTTTTTACAATTTTCGACCTCACTCCAGACGATTTTAGTGAGCTTTTTATAAAATCAAGATACTCTGAATTTTCAGAACCATAGGAAGAAAGTAGTTCTGCTTTATCCACGAACGAACTTAAGTGCCTTGAAGTTGCTAAAGAACCACCAGCCATTTTCAATGTGTCAATATATGATGCTGAAATTATAGGATGTTTAGTCACTGTTCCCCTAACCGAGGTATAAACATATTCATCAATTATTATTTCGCCAATATTTAAAACTTTTTTAGACTTTACTTTTTCAATGAATTCTAATGCTTTTTCTGGTACTTTCCTTTTTCTTATTTGATCAATATATTCCTGTTGATCAGAATCTCTAATATCTAGTGAATTATTTATTAAATGAGTTGAGCTATGAACTTCTTCATCAATAATTTGAAGTTTTCCTCCAACAGATTCAATGGCTTTTTTTTCTAGAGATATCTTGCCAGTTATGTCTTTACTTGGATCCTCATATTCTTTGCCTCTGAAAGTTATATCGGGTTTCAGCGACCTTGATAACTCTATTGCATCTTCAGCATCATTTAAGGCAACGAAATCAATACACTCTAGCTCAGAAAGAAATCTGAGCCTCTTCTTTTCGTCAAAAGCTGGACGTCCTGGCCCCTTCTTTATGAATCTATCCGGGGTTACTGTAACAATTAAAATATCGCCATGTGCCTTTGCGGCTTCAAAGAGTTTTATATGGCCATAATGAACCAAATCAAAGCATCCATGACAATGACAGACTGTCTTTCCACTAGCCTTAAGAGACTTAACCTTACTAACCAGATTAGGTAAAGTTAAAATTTTTGACATGGTTTAATCCTGTTCTTTTATAAACCTATCAAGAATCTGATGTATCAAAAGATGATGCCCTGATTCTACATAACCGTAGGTTTCTCCAGGGTAGTAGATATTAAAATCCCCTAATGTTCTTAGTTTATTGTCAGGCTTCATCCCTGATAAAGTTAAGTTTGTTATCCTCATCTCTTTAGCTTTTTTAACTGCTTTGAGAACGTTAGGAGAATTTCCTGAAGAGCTGATTGAGATTAGTATATCGCCCTCATCTCCAAATTTTTCAACTGGAAAGCTAAATACACTTTCGTAATCAATATCATTGCCAATTGCTGTTAAGGAAGCATGATCATTAAAATTAATTGCTCTAATCTTTCCGTTCTTCCAAAAATCTAGGGTGTAATGACTGGACATAGAGGCAGAAGCTCCATTACCAATAAACATTAATTTCTTACCATTTAACTGACAGTTAGAAAAACACTCTTGTATATCATCAAAGTAACCTTGACAATTTGTGGAGCCATTAACTTCCAAGCGGTCAAAGTCCTTATAAAAATTATCTATATATTCTCTTGATGTCATAAGTTTTGTAGTAATATTTCTGCTCGATTGAAATCTTCTTCTTCATCAATATCAATAGCTTCTTCGTTAGAAATTAAAAAGCCCTTTGCATTTTCGACATTATAGGTCTTTGGTGGTATTTCTGAATTTAAATTTATTTTTTTAAAATAGTCTACTCTAGATATTCTACAAGCAGGGGAACCTTCATAACATTCAGGCCAGTCTTGACTCATCTCAAAATCATTTATGTTTTTACCATTTATTGATACTAGACTGTTATCTAAGAACCCTTCACCATCAATTGAGATACTCTTAAAAGGATGGGAGATAGGTTTAGTTATCGATACTATTGACGACAATAAATTGTCATTCTTTATGGTCTCTATCATTTTATTTATTGAATCTGACGAAATAAACGGATTTGTTGGAGGTTTAAAAATGACTAGTTTAGGCTCATATTCTTCATTTTCCTTCAACCATTTTAAGGTATGCATGATGACGTCTATTGAGGGAGAATCATATTTTGAAAGTTTATTTGGCCTTTTAAATGGAGTTTCTGCACCGTATTTTTTTGCAACGGATATTATCACATCGTCATCACTTGAGACAATTACTCTACTATTTGGAACTTCAAGGGAGGTTACTATAGAGTGACAAATTAAAGGAACGCTACCCAGAAGTTTTATATTCTTGTTCTTTACTCTTGTAGAGCCTCCTCTTGCTGGAATAAGTATTAAATTATCCATAGTTGCTAGGAGGTCTTAAACTCATTTTTATCCTTTATTTCCTCAGCTTGTTTGGCGTCTTCTATTTCAAATACACTTATCTTATTTCCAACA
>MDTG01034323.1_pt1 | contig 15352 bp, 13 predicted proteins | sample 811421 | NCBI WGS metagenome assembly MDTG01 (sample SAMN05326645, study PRJNA326480) | marine metagenome | isolation source: seawater | place: Pacific Ocean: South East | collected 2011
GATAGAAGTGTTTATAGGATAATGAAAGACCATTCACCAAATGACAAGAGCGGTAAAAATCGCGCCGCTGCCAATGAGATTAGGGATGCTAACCCAAAATCGGCTCCTACTTACCAAATAAATGACCGTCGGCCGGTATCCGTGATGCAGCGTAAGTTAAGGAATCTTGCAAATGGACTGGCATCGGCAAACATTATTCAGAACCAGTCTAAGTCAGAACCTAAAGGTTTTGAGTCTAAAGCGAAACCGATTATGCAGGGTCCCAAAAATTCTAAGTAGTGGGCGGGCAGGAGGTCAGCTAATTTAGAGTGATATTGCGGTTATGGTCAATAAGCAACCGCCTGATTAGGTCGGTACTCTCTTCGTTAGGTTTTATACCTAGTTCCACACCCAGCAAGTGACTGAGATTATTATAGGCTTCTATGGCCTTGGTGTTTTTTCCAGTCACAGTTAATATCTCTATCAACTTGTGATAGCCGGACTCATCCAGTGGGTCTAACTCAATGAATCGATGTGCATGGTGCAGTGCTATTTCGTATTCTCCCTCGGCGGCATATTTCTCAATCAGTCTACTAAGTAGGATCAGAGCATAACGATGGAATATCTCCCTCTTGTTGCAAACCCATTCATAGAATAGTTCGTTCTCCGTGAGCGTGCTCTGCTCCATGAAGTCACCTCGATAAAGCGTTATGAGGTGCTCCATTTGTTCGATAGGCATAGTAAAGCGGGATTTAAGAGCCTTGTTCAGTGCGCCTCCGAGTTCTTCTACATCAAGGTAGTAATCAGACTTTGTGTTGAACCTTATGTTTGTGCGACTCGCCTGCAAGTAGGCGGCCTTGTTGCTCTTTTCTCTCAAGCCTTCTCTTAACTTAAATAGTGCGTAGCGTAAGTTGCTGCGAGCGTGGTCGTCGGAGAGCTCTGGCCAGAACAATTCTGCTAATACTTCCCTGCGATGGGGTCGGTTGCTCTCGACGGCGAGGTAGGCTAGGAGCGACTCTACTTTTTCGTAAAAGACATCGTCCAATGACTCTTCGTCCAATGAAAGCCTAGGCGTACCTAGCAACGACAAACTCAAATGAGCCATTCTGACCTAATATTCTTGTTGTTTAAAAAAAGCGAGAGTAGATCATAACCGACATCAAATTAGTAGGTCAATCAAACGAATACTAAACTGAGAACAAACGCTCACTTAACGCAATACAAATGGTAAAAAAGCGCGCCGTATGCGCTTTGCAAACAGCTATCTTATGACCTGACAACGGATAATTAACTATGGACTTCTCTTCAATTAATGCAGTGCGAACGCAACGCAAACGAACGAGTGATAGTGTCTCACTAGTTTTTGATGAGAGCAGCTACTTGCTGCCGTGAAATGAGAAATTGATTAACTCTGCGATCAATCAGCTAGCTACGGAACTCGACTACATGTTGAGGAAGCAGTTCCGTTTGGATGAAAGGATTGTGGAGATTGCGAGTACTGTTGAACATGATGGAAGCCTTCCCCTGCAGGCCAGTAATAAAGTAGTGCTTAGTTTAATAAATATAGAAAGAGAAACTCATGCACAGAGTGGTGGTGGGATTGGTGGAAATTTCACGCGTTCTCCCATAGGCCATGAGCCGATCTACCTTAACCTATTCGTTATGATTTCGATCTGCTTTGCAGGTAACAATTATCTCGAATCGATGAAGTTTCTTTCAAACGCAATCTCCTTTTTTCAGCGACGCCCAGTTTTTGACCATAACAATACGCCTGAAATGGATGATCGCATAGATAAACTGGCTCTCGAGATTGAGAATTTGTCTATTCAAGACTTGAGTAATCTTTGGGGTGTTCTAGGAGGACATTACTACCCATCTGTTCTCTATCGCTGTCGAATGGTTGCTATGGATCCTGGTGACGTAACTGATCAGTCTGTCAACATTACCGGTGCTCCTGAAGCTGCGGTTGGAGCGTAGAGTAAGCAAATGGGCCAATACCGACCAATGTTCAATATAGCCTTAGAGCACACTTATTTTGATGATGGAATGTTTCCTGGCGTGAGCCTTACTCCAACCGCGGACTCGGAAAGGCTTATGCTGAACAATAATCTGATAACGCGTAAAAGAACTGATGGTATTACCGTATTCTTTGATAATGACTACATAGAAAGCTTGCAACTCTATGCTGCGGATACTGAAGACCCATTGAGGATAAACTTTGAATGCGACTCGGAACACAATAACTTTCAAAATTTTACCACTTCTTCTGTATTTGAGGAGAACAAAATTCTCTTCTTTGATTCAACAAATACTGACGGATCGACTTTTGGAAAAAAATATTTGCATGTTGATGACGTGGTGTCCTCAAAAGACTTAGTTAAATACTTCAATGGCTCTGGTGAATTCGGTGAAGATCAAGTGAGTGTCATGGACTTTTCGGGAACGCGAAAGCTAATTTTTGACTCACAACAGACTAAATCAAATCCTTACGGTAAGAGACGCATAGAATCATCGGATCCATCTAATACTGAACAACTCAAGAAAAATATGCTCGCTTCCAGAAGAGCGTTAAGCGATACAAGGCATTCATCACTGGGGCTCTTCAGTATTTTGATTACGCCTGACGAACTCAGTGCACTCCATCGAGATGGCACTCAGCCATACAACGACTATCACGTCAGGTTTCAGGCAAGAGAGACCTATTGGAAATACTACCTCGTCGGAGATGCCAATCAGCCAAGTGCCTATATTCATGATGTTGATGGCAAGATCGAGTTTGAAGACCTTGGAGAAGAGTTACTTTCAAACGGCAGTTCTGCTCGAATTTTTATCTCTAAACAGGCATTACCTTTGCGTGCTCGAGCGAAACAAAAATTTCAATTGTTAGTGAAAAAAAACGGACGCTCAAAAGTTTATGTGCGTCGTCTTGCTGTGGCTTCGGCCAAGCGAATTAATAAACAAATAGTCAACGGCAACGAGCTATTTGTTTCCGAAATATATATTAATTTCTAATCTTAGGAGTAAAAAAAATGGCCGCACCAATGAAGACACCTGGCGTCTATATCGTAGAGAAAAGTGCCTTTCCAAACTCAGTAGTTGAAGTTGCAACAGCTGTTCCTGCATTTATTGGGTATACCGAGAGGGCGGATAACAAGGGGAAGTCGCTTTTGAATAAGCCCTTCAAAATATCTTCAATGACTGAGTTCCATAACTACTTTGGGTATGGCTGTAAACCAGTTTTCGCCGTACGAAAAGCAGATGAGGGTGAAGAGTCAGATTTCACCCAGCGTGTTGGTGCGGGTGATGATGCCGCAATTGAGGAGTATGTGATAGAACAGAAGGAAGGAAAGTATCTGCTGTATAACAGCATGAAGTTGTTTTTTTCCAATGGTGGAGGACCTTGTTACATAGTTGCGGTCGATACTTTTGGGAAAGAAGATCAGACCATTGATGCAGCCAAGCTCTCTGGTGGAATAGAGCCACTAGTTAAAGAACAAGAACCAACCATGGTTGTAATTCCGGATGTGTGCGGTCTCAATGAAAGAGCAGACGCTATAGCTGTTCAGCAGGCTACCTTGATGCATTGCGGTGACAAGATGAAAAATAGAGTTGCTGTTCTTGATGTCTACGATGGTTACAAAGACCGCAGACATCCAGATGGTGATCCTATCGATAATTTCCGAAACGAGTTGGGTACGGCGAATCTTGACTTTGGTATGGCTTATTACCCTTGGATTAATACGTCGATAGTCCAGGACAATGAACTTGACTATCGAAATTTCGAAGCTGACAGTGTTGACTTGTTAAAGACAATTATCGCGAACGATCTCGGTCTCGGTGACCCTGCAGGTCAGACAGATAAAGAAAAGGAAATGCAGGCTCAGATAGATCAGCTTAATAAAGTCAATATGCAAGACTGGGTTACCGGTGATGGAGACGAGGCAGAAGAACTTTCGGAAGCTCCAATAAAAATACGACTTTTGCATTCAAGTCTGATTGAGAATTCGTATGCTTTTAAGGTCATCATGGATGAGTCCAAGAACAAGTTAAATTTGTTGCCACCAGCAGCTGCTATGGCTGGGATATATACGCGGGTTGATAACGCGGTTGGTGTTTGGAAAGCTCCTGCAAATGTGAGTGTAAACGCAGTTATTTCGCCTTCGGTAAACATTTCACAAGATGAGCAGCAAGACCTTAACGTGACACCACAAGGTAAGTCCATTAATGCAATAAGAAGTTTTATTGGGGAGGGCACACTTGTCTGGGGGGCTCGAACCCTTGATGGTAACAGTCTGGACTGGCGCTACATACAAGTCCGTCGAACCATGATCATGCTCGAAGAATCCATAAAATTGGCGGCGAAGGCGTATGTCTTTGACAACAATGAAGCAAACACGTGGATTGCAATGAGAAGCCTGATCAGAAATTTCTTAACGGGAATCTGGAAGCGCGGCGGCTTGGCCGGCACCAGTCCCGACGATGCGTTCGCTGTGATGGTTGGTTTGGGTGAGACGATGACTCCTGAAGATATTCTGGAAGGGGTTTTAAGAATTACTGTTTTGGTTGCTCTAATTAGACCAGCTGAATTTATTGAAATTACATTCCAGCAGCAAATGCAGAAGTCATAGAAATATTGAATTTTGCTTACTATAAATTTTTTTAACTGACATAAAGTTTGGAGAAAGATTATGGCCGATGACGGTTCAGCGCAATCAACTAATGTATGGCCCCTTCCGAAGTTCTATTTTCAAGTAAAGTGGGATAGCGAAGAGATGTCATTTCAAGAAGTATCGGGTTTGGATATTGAAGCCCAGCCCATTGAGTATCGACTGGGCGACAGTCCTGACTTCTCGACAATTAAAATGCCGGGGATAAAGAAATCAGGTAACGTCACCATGAAGAAAGGAGTTTATAAAGGCGATAACAAGTTCTGGGAATGGTTCAGTGAGATTAAGATGAACACCATAAAGAGAGTGCCTGTCACAATCAGTCTCTTGGATGAGACAGGTGCTGGAACAATGGTTTGGACTCTAGCTAATGCATGGCCCACCAAAATAACAGGAACAGACTTAAAGTCGGACGGAAATGAAGTGGCAATCGAGACTATTGAGATTGTTCACGAGGGAATAACGATAGAGAACGCTTAAGATCATTCTCTAAAATACGGCTGAGTAAATGATGGTGATATAGGTGCAAGTAACCAATCCAATGAGTGGGGAATACTATTTGCCATCGTTTTACTTCAGGGTGGCATTCTCGGGCGTCCTTGGTTCGGCTTTACCATCAGATAATTCCTTCTTAGAAGTATCTGGTATCAAAGCGGAGTTAGAAACTGAGTCATATAAGGAAGGGGGCGAGAACCGCTTTGAGCATTCTCTCCCAAAAGGAGTTAAATATAGCCCTCTAGTTTTAAAAAGAGGAATAGCAAAAATGAGTTCTCCTTTTGTTATGTGGTGCCAAGAAGTTTTTGAAGCGGGTTTTGTTTTACCGATTCAGACTATGGAGCTCACGGTATCGCTACTGGATTCTGCTGGAGCCCCTGCTCGGTCTTGGTCAATCGTTAATGCCTATCCTATTTCATGGGAAGTGGAAGCTTTTAATTCTGAGAAAAACGAAGTAGCCATTGAAAAAATTGAGCTGAAATACAATTATTTTGAAAGGATTTTATAGTTGTCATGACAATTGAAGTAAAACAATTGGTGATAAAGTCGACCGTGGCCGAAGATTCAAATAATTTTCAACTGGAACCAGCGAAAAACTCTGATCTCCGGTCTTTTAAAAAAGAGTTGCTAGCCGAATGCAAGCAGATTATTACTGAGTCATTAAAAAGTGGGAGGGAACGTTAATGGCCTCATTGGCTAGCGCGTCTCTCTCGGCTGCAAAATTACCACTAACGATCACAGAGTGTTCGGTTAATCGTGGCATCGTTACTCCAAAACCTTCTAACACTTTCGTTGCCATGCTAAATCCAGATAAATATCAACGTGTTTACGAAATCGAGTACAGTGATAGCGAGGAGAGTTTTGGTGCGTTAGGGTCGGACAAAAAGTTCTCAAGGTTTAAGGCGCAGAGTCAATCATTCCAACTTAAGCTTGATGGCACTGGGGTTGTCGGCAATGCGGTGTCTGATGCGATGGGTATGGGGTTGTCAACAACAAGTGTGACGGATCAGATTAATGAGCTCAAAAAGATAGTCTACAACTACGTCGGAACAAAGCATGAACCGAACGTTGTCCAGCTACTCTGGGGTACCCTCATATATATTGGCCGATTAGAAAAAATGGATATCACTTATACCCTATTCTCTCCCACTGGGGCGCCATTGAGGGCAGATGTGGTATTGAATCTTGAGGAGTATCTCAGTGCTGCCGAGGAGAATCTTAGGGCAAACCGATCCTCGCCTGATTTGACGCACTCTATCGAAGTCAAGGCAGGAGACACTCTTCCCTTACTATGTGAAAAAATCTATAACGATAGCTCTTACTACCTAGCGGTTGCTCAGGCAAATGGACTTGATCACTTCCGTGATATCAGGCCGGGTCAAAGCTTATTCTTTCCACCACTGGATTAAGTTATGGCCGACTCACCGGAAAAAAATAGCGATGGCGTCATAAAGCTGACCGTGTTCAGTGAGGGGAAGAAGTTGGATGAATCTATCAAAATCGTTGATATCTTAATAAGAAAGGCTATCAATCTAGTGCCATCGGCTCGCCTAACAATTCTTGATGGAGACATGCCTGAAAAAGACTTTCCGATAAGTAACACTAACGATCTTGCGCCCGGTAAGACTTTAAAAATCAACGCAGGTTACAAAGATAAAGAGGACACTATTTTTGAAGGTGTAATCGTCAAGCACAGTGTTGCGATTACTGGAGATAACTACTCGAGACTTCATATAGAGTGCCGTGATAGTGCGATAGCCATGACTATAGGTAGAAAAAGTTCAAATTTTGTAGACGTAAAAGACAGCGACGTTATTAAAGAGTTAATAGGCCGTTATAACGGACTTTCCTCTTCGGTAGAAGATACCGTAACTGAGCATAAGGAGCTTGTGCAATATTACTGCACTGACTGGGATTTTATGCTTTCAAGAGCAGAGGTGAGTGGGATGCTGGTTATTGTTGATGACAATGAAATTAGTGTAGCGCCCCCACAAGTTGATGGAAGTGCCGTTCTGAAAGTTACTTACGGAGAAGATTTGAAGGAATTCCATGCCGAGATAGATGCCAGACATCAATACAAAGAGGTGAAGGGTTCTTCGTGGGATCCAGGCATTCAGGAAGTGGTCGAGCAAGTTGCGACGACAGAATCACTAAATAAACAAGGTGATCTTGATTCAGCTACTTTATCAAAAGTAATTGGTCTCGAAAGTTTCCAGTTGCAAACACCCACTATGATGGAAACCACAGCGCTCAAGGATTGGGCTGGAGGCCAACAGATAAAATCAGGACTCTCTAGGATAACGGGTAGTATGAAATTTCAAGGCTCTTCCAAGGTAAAACCCGGCACCTTGATCGAGCTGGAAGGAGTGGGTAATCGATTTAATGGAGATGTCTTTGTTAGCGAGGTTGTTCATGAAATTTCAGAAGGTAACTGGATATCGTCAGCTGGGTTTGGTATGTCTCCAGATTGGTTTGCCGAAAGAAGAGATCTAGCGGCTCCTGTGGCCTCCGGGTTAGTTCCTGGTGCTGAGGGACTGCAAATAGGAGTCGTAATGAAACTAGATGAAGACCCCGAAGGTCAGAATAAAATACAAGTCAAGGTGCCACTTTTACAGGCTGATACGGAAGGCGTCTGGGCTAGACTGGCTAACTATTATGCATCAGAGGGAATCGGAGAATTCTTCATACCTGAAGTCGGTGATGAGGTAGTTCTTGGCTACCTTAATAATGATCCTGCACATCCCATTATTCTTGGTAGTCTTTACAGTTCCCAAAAGCAACCCCCATACCCGCTTACTGCTGACAATTTCATTAAGGCGATAGTGACTAAAAGCGAGTTAAAAGTTGAATTTGACGATGATAAGAAAATAATTACGATCATAACTCCGGAGAAGAATAAGATCGTCATAAGCGATGAAGACAAGTCTATCCTTATTGTGGACCAATCCGATAATAAGTTGAAACTAAGCGATGACGGTATTGTAATGGACAGTCCAAAAGATATAAGTTTCAGCGCTAAAGGTAAGATATCTATCGATGCGATGGGGGAGATATCTATTTCCTCCAAGGCTGACTTGAAAGCGGCTGGAATGAATATTGAACACAATGCTGATGTTGGACTTACTTCTAAGGGCGGTGCATCGGCTGAGCTTTCTGCGGGAGGAAATACAACGGTCAAGGGGGCGATGGTGATGATTAATTAATTCTGATCTTAATAAAAAATTAATGAGTAATTTTTAGGAGATATTATGCCACCTGCAGCACGAATAGCTGATTTGCACAACTGCCCAGCGACTACTGGCGCTGTACCTCATGTTGGAGGGCCAATCCTTGGTCCGGGGGAACCAACAGTTTTGATTGGAAACATGCCAGCGGCAGTTGTTGGAGATACCTGTATTTGTGTTGGCCCCCCCTCTTCGATATCGCAGGGCTCAGGCACTGTAAATATTGGAGGAAAACCGGCTGCGCGAATGGGAGACAGCACAGCCCATGGCGGTACTATTGCCATTGGGTATCCAACTGTAATGATTGGTGGATAAGAGTAGCTGATTATGGCAAATGAACAGACTAAAGAATTCTTAGGTCGGGGTTGGAGCTTTCCGCCTAAGTTTGAGCGAAACGATGAAGTCTTGGAACTTCAAATGGTATCCCTTGAGGAGGATGTGAGAGAGAGTCTATCAATACTCCTTTCGACTTTGCCTGGTGAGCGAGTCATGCAGCCTACCTTTGGTTGCGGATTGAACGCTCTTGTCTTTGAAAACATTACTGAAAGTTCGGTCACCCGAATTAAGGATTTGGTGGAGAGAGCGGTTTTGTTTTTCGAGACACGAATTACACTTGAAAATATTGAAGTGCTTGCTGAGGAAGTAAACGATGGTCTGATAAAAATCCAGCTCGAGTACACAATTAGAACGACGAATACACGGAGTAACTTTGTCTATCCATTTTATTTTCAGGAGGGAACAAATGTTAGCGTTTAGTTCATTTCTGTTAATTTATAAATCATCTGATCAAATCTTATGAGTAACTTTGACACGATAATTCATGCGGACGGTATCGATCGACAGAATCGATTAATACCAGCGCTAAGGGAAGGGTACTTTAATGTTGACGAGATGTCTTTTGAAGATTTGGTAGAGTTAAGTGTCGACTTTGCATCAAATCTTTCCTACTACAATAAAGATCTAAGAATAGTTGGAGACTGGGGCCCTTTCCTTACTTCAAATGAAATTGTAATCATGGCGCTAATTATCAATAAGAATATTAAGCAATCAATAAATCAGATAAGAAAAATTCTCAAGGAATCGGAAAGCCTCGCCCTAAGATTAATATTTAAATTTGTTGTTGAAATTGATAAGTGGTTGACTGACTTAAGGCGCTCAAGATCGACACCCGGTCAAGAACTAACCTCCGCAATAGAAAGAGTAATTCGTAACACTATGGCGGTTGCCGTAAACGATATAGGTAGAATAAATTCCAATCTAGCACTCGAGAATGATGCCCTGGTGGACACTGATTTCCTAAAGTTAGGCAGTATTTGGGGAATTATTGCTGAAGGTGATGTCATCAATTTTGCAAAATCAGAGATTAATCCTACTGATAGTAGTTTAAATCAGAAGACTTTAATCATGAATTCCGCGCTACGTATTGTTAATGGAGTTGAATACCTACAAAATTTTTGCAGAGCGCTACTTCCCCAATCATTAAAAACACAGAAAAATGATCCGGCAGTTGGTTTGTTTATCTCATTCATTTCTCTATATAAGCATGCTCAAGATAATGTCAATGGCTTTACGCAGCGACATTTGGATTTTTACTACCGAGATATTTTAAAAACTCAATATAAGCATAAAACTCCAGAACACGTAGTTTTGAACTTTGAAATCTCTCCAAGGTCCGACCCGATAACAATCCAGAAAGGCGCTAAATTTTCTTGCATGAAGGATGAAGACTCCAGGGACGTTACCTTTGAGCTAGACAACGCAATAACTGTTAGTGACGCAAAAATTCGGCAAGTTCATTCTTTGAGATTTTTAAGAGAAAGCATGATAACGCCTGCTTGCGATATGAACTTCGTAACAAGGATATATAAACAAAGTCTCATCGATGCAGCAGAAGAAAGCATGGATAACACAGAAAAGAGGCTGGCGATTTTTGGTTCTGATGGCCAGAAAAGACAAGATGAATTCACTGCCGATTCTGAGATTGAATCTGGCATCGCTATTGCTTCCAAAGACTTGTTCTTGGAAGAGGGCGAACGAAGAATAGAAATAGAATTTTTGCTAATTAGGTCAGTGAAGCCTATTTATTATCATATCCAAAATTTATCCAATGCGTATGGTCCTTCCCGGTTCAAAAAAATAATTTGTGAATTAATGATTAGTTGGCTCAGTGAAGGCGTGAAGTATAATTGGGACGGTTCTGAGTACGCCCAGGACCTCGCCAAGTTAACTGATTTTGCTTCGGAAATAGATTCGTCTGCAGGGACGATGCTAGAAGCAGACGATGAAGAAGATTCTCAAGATTTCTCCTGCAAGTCCATGCTTCTTCAAGCCTCTGAATTTCTTCTAAAAGTAGATGGTGGATCAAAAAATTCTCAACCCTTCTATAATTACATTTTGATTTCTGATTCTGATGATGAGTTTCGAGACCGTCTTGGCTTGCTAGTAGGACATGTGTTATTGGAGAAAGGTTCATCTTCAGAAATCATAGATGGAGAACTCGACAATAAAGCAATTCAACTAGGCATTGAAAGTACTTTGGAAGCTGTGAAACGAGAATTGAGATTAGGTCGGGGTAACTTATTCAAAAAATACTTTGGAGGGGCATTCCAAGTTGACTTAACTACGGAAGATGGATGGTTGGCTCTTGAGAGATTTGATACCTCAGAACGCGGAGACGGAAGGCTTGGACTAACTTTGGCTCTAACAATACCTTCGGAATCTCCCTCTATAGTTGGGTGCATTCCCAATGTGCATGGCGAAAAATGGAAGACCAGATTACCCCTGATGAAGCTTCAGGTTAATAAAAATGCATCGATGAATCCTTATTCTTTGCTGGAGAAATTCTCCATTGAAAACCTCACTTTGACAGTTGGTGTGAGCGGATTGAGGAATATTCGTGCCTACAATAATATCAGTCAGTTAGACCCATCAAAACCGTTTTACCCCTTTGGTCCATCTCCCACTACTAGTTCATATTTGGCAGTTACTGCTCCTGAAATCGTTAAAAAGAATCTCAAAAAGCTGTGGGTTAACTTAAATTGGGGAGAGCTGCCTGCTGACGATAACGGATTTACGGGCCACTATTCGGGTTACTTGTTAGGGTATAAGAATCATAGTTTTAGGGCTAGGGTAAATGTCTTAAGCAACGGGACCTGGCAACCTTCGTCACTGAGTCATTCTCAGACTGCGAGTTTGTTTAACTATCAAGGAGTCGCGCTAAACGAGAATCAATCAATTCAGGTTGAAGCGATCGACTTGTTAAAACCAATGAGTGTAGATGCGGGCGAAAATGAATTAGATCTTGGACTTAAAACAAGGAATGGCTTTATTAAATTGGCATTGACTAGTCCAAAAGGGGCGTTCGGCCATAAAGAATACCCATTTCGTTTAACAGAAGCGATAGAGGCAAATCATAAATTCTTTGTGAGAAAGAAGAAAACAGTGCCAAATCCTCCCTACACTCCCTTACTAAATCAGCTATCTATTGACTATATTTCCTCTAGTTCAATAGGTGGTCGTCCTATAAATAATGCAGAAACTGAAGAGATTTCAGACAAAATATATCGATTGCATGAGTTTGGGATAGAACAGTTTTCTCCTAATTCTTCGGGGAGACCAATTGATTTTTTAAGGCCGGTTGATTTTGATGGTCAACTTTTTCTTGGTATTTCTGCCTCTCGACTGAGCGGGTTAATTACTCTCTATTTTTCGCTATTTGATGATTCGAAGAGAACCAACTCCAGCGACTATTTTAGATGCGATTGGCAATATCTTTCATCTAGTGGTTGGGAAAACTTGTCAGACAGCAGAATACTCTCAGACGAGACGAGTGGATTTCTTCGTTCTGGTATCGTGACAATTGAAATCCCGGATGATATCTCAAATTCTCACCCAAGCATGCCGGGGCATCTTTATTGGTTAAAGGTTTGCACAAACGCAGCTTCGTCAAATTTCTGTAGTGTTCGGAACATAACTACGCATGGAGCGAGCCTGATTCGTAGCGAAGATGATCTGGCAAATTTTGAATCAGATAGCGTGGATATCTCAAAACTAAAATGGCGCCCAGTGAAGGCGATCGCGGGACTTGATGGGATATCCCAAATCGATGGTTTCTCGGGTGCTGGCAAAGAGGAAAAAAGACTAGAATTAGTAACGCGAGTCAGTGAGCGTATTCGGCATAGAGCTCGTGGAGTAATAGCATGGGACTATGAGCGTTTAATCTTAGAGGAATTTCCATTAGTTGGTAAAGTTAAATGTCTGCCTAACTGCACGCAATTCAGTCTTCAGAGTGTGCCCGGCAATTTATTGATTGTGGTCACACCAACGGTTTCCAGTCATCTTGAGGCAGTTGGAAATGCTCCAAGGTTAAGTGCTACACACCTTAACGCTATTCATGAATATGTATCTAACCTCAGCTCCCCTTTTAGTAAGATTGAAGTAATTAACCCCTCGACCGAATGGGTACAAGTTCGGTGTAGAGTAGTATTTGAGGATTATGCTAGAAATGGAAAATACATCGAAAAACTCAATACAGATATTGGAAGATATCTTAGTCCATGGGAGGAGATTGGGTATAGCTTGGTTTACGGGCAAAAGGTTAAACAGGAAGATGTGTACTCGTATATTTATAATCTTGAGTACATTAAGTATGTGACTGAATTTTCCATGTTACACATCACATGTGACGCAACTGGTTTTTATCGATTAGGAGATACCGTTCGCTACGGAGATGCCAATCGAAATACGGGAGATATAACTCCCTTATATCCCTGGAGCATGCTAATGCCGACTAATCACCACAACATAGATGTCGGTACTGAAATTTTGCCGCGCGACCCTAAACTCACTGGCATAAGAAAATTAGAGATAGGTAGCACATTTATAATTAACGGAAGTATCCTCGATGGCTAAGCAAAGTAGAGAAACTTTAAAGCGATTTTTTAGCGCGGGAAAACTGCCTTCAGAAGAGCATTTTGCTGATCTCATCGACTCATCGTTAAACGTAAACGATGAAGGCTTCAGTAAGTCAGAAGATTTTGGATTTGAAGTTACACCACAGAAACCGGATGAAGAGACAGGAAATCTAATTAGCTTTTTTCGTAAACTAACCGATAATCTGCCTTCTTGGTCTATAAGTTATTACGGAAAAGAAGAGGCACTTCAATTTATCCACACAAATCCAGCTGGCACGGAACATAACACTGTTCTTTCCTTAAATAAGGAGGGAAAAGTTAGTATAAGTGAGCCAGGAGTTAATTCAGATAATTCTCCAGAAGACTCAATTAATAGTGATGACATTAAGCTGTCGATAGGTGGGGCAATTCGGGCACCCGCTCGTATCGGAGTGGGTATTGATCAAAAGTCATGTGTTCCAGCGGATGGTCTGTTTCATCCGATCACAGAAAACTTATTTGGAGTTCAAGCTTTAGAAATTGTAGCCAAGGTTGAAAAAAGAGATTCAAATAGATTCGCCATAATGCATGCGATTGCTTTAAATGCTTGTGGCCCCCCTAGAAGGTTATTGAATTTTTTAAACCGCAGGAATCGTATACGAGTTCACCAGTCTTACTTCAGCAGTCCGAGAGATAGATTGAAACTACGTTGGGAGTCTGTAAAGGATGATGACGATCCAGGTGTCTCTAAATATCGGTTATGTATTAAGTCAGCTTTTAAATTTCCAGAGGAAATTAAAATTTATTACCACGTCACAAAGCTCTGGTGTAATGATCTTGGATCAAATCAAGATATGGTTGATCCAAATACAGAAGATTTCGAAGATTAAATGTAAACTAAAATTGTTGGTATAGAAACATATGGCAGAAAGTAAAACTATATCCAGACAGATCGGTGATGGAGATAGATATGGTTTCACAAATCTTAGAAAAGAAGGTATTGAGCTAGCTCAAAGCCTATCTGGTTCAGAGTGGACTGACTATAACTATCATGATCCCGGAGTCACTATACTCGAACAATTTTGTTTTGCATTGACTGATTTGATCTATCGAGCAAATTTCGATGTTGCAGATTATCTCTGTGATGAAAATGGAAGACTAGATATATCTGATTTGGGTTTTCTCGAACCCCAAAATGTATTTTTCTCTAGACCTATATCTGAGTTAGATTATAAAAAGGCTTTAATAGACTCGTCGAACGATCTCAGTGATGTACAATTTTTGACGGAGGATTCTTTTGAGAAATCAAGTTTAGGCCTTCATAGTATATCTATCAGAAGAAGTCAGGGTGTTAATGGGCTAACTCTTTCGGATAGTGATCTGATTGAGCAAACTTATGAAAAGTTTCATTCGAAGAGAAACCTTTGTGAAGACGTAATAAGCATAAGCGTGCTGCGTGAAGTTGAATGTCAGTTGGAACTTGATGTTACCCTCAGTTCAGGTTTTCAACCTGAAAGTTTGTTGGCTGAAGTCTATCTAGAGGCTTCTGAAGAGCTTGCAATGGAGGTCTCATATAAAAGCTACAGTGCGGATTTGGAGCACGGAACGTCCCTTGATGATGTTATGTCTGGTCCATTTACAAAGAAAGGTTTATTAACAGACCATGAGATTACAAACATGGGCACTACGCGAGACCAAAGCCTTCTTGAATCGACCATACTGGCCATTGTTCAAAAAATTACTGGAGTTGAGTACATAACTTCGTTGCGTTTAAAAGCATCAGAGACTATATCAGCATCTGACAGAAGATTACGATTAATTGAGCCGAAAGACGAGAATGATATTTCCGCTATTATAGTACGTTCTGGTGGCAGGCGTGTTCAGATCTCATTCGAAGAATTCAGAGAGCAATTCCAAAAGTTTAAGCTAATCAGAGAAAGTCAAACCTATGATTTAAGTGAAGATATCTATTTGTCAAAGCCTATAACAGGCAGAAATAGAAAATTAAGTGATTATCAGTCAATACAAAACCAGTTTCCTGCTACATACGGAATCAATCAGATGGGGATTCCAGAAAACTATCCGGAAGAGAGGA
>MDTG01165834.1_pt1 | contig 15352 bp, 14 predicted proteins | sample 811421 | NCBI WGS metagenome assembly MDTG01 (sample SAMN05326645, study PRJNA326480) | marine metagenome | isolation source: seawater | place: Pacific Ocean: South East | collected 2011
CGAAGCGCGCATCCCACCCACGCTGCGGTGTCCCTTCAGGGCGCTCATCCCGTGTTCCTGGGCTTCCTGGATGAATCGCTTGTCGAGTTCCGGGTCGGAGGTCCTGAAGTTGATGTTCATCATCGAACGGGAATCCTCCCGGGCGTGGGGGATCCAGAACCCGCCGGAGCCGTCGATCGCATCGTAGATCAGGCCGGCCTTCTCGCGGTTCCTGCTCGCCATCCGGTCGACCCCGCCCTGCTCGCTGATCCAGCGGAAGGCGAGACCCATCATGTAGACGGTGAACACGGGGGGGGTGTTGAGCCGCGATCCCTTGGCCACGTGGTCCTCATACCGGAAGATCTTGGGCAGGCCCTGGTTCGTCCGTTCAAGCAGCTCCCGGGAGACGATCACGCACGAACCCCCGGCGGGTCCCAGGTTCTTCTGGGCGCAGGCGTAGGTCATCGCGTGCGCCGAGTAGTCCCACGTCCGGGAGAACATCTCCGAACTCACGTCCGCGATGAGTGGTGCCTCGGTCCGGGGGGGTTCCGGGTAGCTGGTCCCGTAGATGGTGTTGTTGCTGCAGTAGTGCACGTACACCGGGTCATCCGAGTAGGTGATCTCCTCGGGGGTTGGAACGTGGTCGAACACGCAATCCGTCCCGTCATAGGCCGCATGGGTGATGCCGTACGAGTCGGCGTAGGATCGGGCGGTCTTGGCCCAGTTCCCCGTGACCAGGTAGTCACCGGTCCGTCCCGGGGTCAGGAAGTTCATGGCCAGCATCGCGAACTGCTGGCAGGCACCGCCGCTCAGGAACAGGACCGCGTGGTCGTCCCCGATCCCCGCGAGTTCGCGACAACCCTTCTCCGCATCCTCGAAGACCCGGTCGATCGTCGCGTCGCGGTGGCTGTGCTCGAGCACCCCGATACCGGTCCCGTCGATGTCCCAGAGGTCCCGCTGGGCCTGCCGAAGCACCGCTTCCGGGAGGACCGCGGGGCCGGCGGAGAAGTTGTAGGTCCGTTCGGTGTTCGACAGGGTGTCGACCGCGTCGTTGGCTGATTGGGTCTGGCTCACAGCAGCTCCTTGCTCGAGTCCATGCTGGACACCGAGATCCCGAGCACCGCGTGCTCGTTCTCGATGGCCTCGATGTCGTTCATGGAGGGTGACTTGCCGACCTGGATGCGCGCGCACGCGGACTTGCCGCCCTCGTATATGAGGTTCTCCATCTCCTCCACGTTCACTGCGGAGCGGCTCAGGATGTCGAACACCTTGGCCAGCACCCCGGGCTGGTTCAGGTGGCGGACCGTCAGCAGCGCCGCTCCGCGGCTGGCGCTCGACTTGTTCACGCAGTTCGGGACGTCACCCGTGTCGCGATAGGAGCTGATGATCCGGACCGCTTCCATGGCGGTGGATTCCTGGGCCTGCTTGGTCGAGGCCCCCACGTGGTGGGTGCCGTAGACTCCGGGCTCCGCGACGATGTCCGAGGTGAATTCGCCCTTGCCGCCCGAGGGTTCGTTGGCGAACACGTCGAGCCCGGCCCGGATGCCCTTCTCCCGGATGCCCTTCCTCAGGGCGTCCTCGTCGACGATCGACCCGCGGCTGGTGTTCACCAGGATCGAACCCGGCCGCATCGCGTCCACGAACTTGTCGTTGATGAGATTCCGGGTCTCCTCGACCGCGGCCACGTGGATCGAGATCACGTGGCTCATCTTGGCGAGGTTGATCAGGTTCTTGCACTGGGTGACCCCGAGGTCGTACGCCATCTCGTCATCGAGGAACCGGTCCCAGACCGCGACCTCCATGCCGAACGCCTTGGCTCGTTCGATCATCGCCCGGCCTATGCGACCGGCGCCGAGGATCCCGAGGGTGCGTCCCGCCAGACCCGAGGTCTGCGCGAACTCCTTCTTGTTCCAGACGCCGTTCCTCAGATCGGCCACCTGGTCAGGTATGCGTCGGTCGCAGGCGATGATGAGGCCCCAGGCGAGCTCGGCCACCGCCAGGGAGTTCTTGCCCGGACAGTTGGCCACGAAGACCCCGTGGGAGCTTGCCGCGGCCAGGTCGATGTTGTCGTAGCCCGCACCCGCCCGGACCACCAGGGCGAGGTCCTGCGAGGCCTCGATGCAGGCGGCGCTGACCTTGGTCGATCGGACCACGATGACCTGCGCACCGAGCTCCGCCTGCCGAGCGGGGAGGCTTCCGGCGTCAAGCTCGGGCTCGAGGAACACCTCGAACTTCCTGTTCTCGAGGGCTTCCAGTCCAAGTGACTCGAACTTGTCTGCAATGAGTATTCGCATCGGGGTCCTTCAAAATCTGTGGACGAAGAGTCCGCTTCTGAGTTTCGGCTCGAACCAGGTCGACTTGGGCGGCATGGTCCGTCCGCTGTCCGCCACCGAGAGGAGTTCCTCCATGGAGGTCGGGTGCATGGAGAAGGCGACTCCGTCCGCCCCCGCCCGTTCCACGAGCTCCTCGAGGGATCGTATCCCCCCGACGAACTCGATTCTCCCGTCGGTCCTCGGATCCCCGATCCCGAGGATCGGATCCAGCACGAGCGACTGCAGCAGGGCGCAGTCCAGCGATTCCACGGGGTCCTCGTGGTCGATCCTCGAGTCGTCGATCACCACGGAATGCCACGAGTTCCCGACCCACATCCTGAACTCGCCCCGTGACGCGGGAATGCCGTCCTCCACCGGGGACACGGCCCCGATATCCGCCACTCGGGCGACCAGGCGTTCCGGGTCGAGTCCCGCTCGATCCCGGACGACCCGGTTGTAGGGCAGGATGTTCAGTTCACCGGCGGGGAAGCAGACCGCGAGGATGCGGTTGTATTCCTCGTTTCCGTCATGATCGGCATTCCCCCCCATGCATTCCTCCGCGGCCCTGGCCGCCGCCGCGGACCGATGGTGGCCGTCCGCGATGTACATCGAGTCCAGGCCGGCGAAGCACTCCACGTATCGATCCGGGTCTCCGACCCGCCAGCATTCGTGCCGGACTCCGTCCCCTGCAGTGAAGGCGCAGTCAGGTTCCCGCCCGGTGTCCCCGGCGACCAGGGACTTGATTCCGGGGTCGTCCTGAAAGGCGAGGAAGATCGGTTCCGCGTGCGCCCGGGAGGCCATCAGGTGCCGGGTCCGGTCGTCCTCCTTCTCCGGTCGCGTGAATTCGTGCTTCTTGATCAGTCCCGATCGATACTGCGCGGCGTCGCAGCAACACACGATCCCGGTCTGGGTCGCGCCTCGCCAGGTCAGCCTGTAGAGGTAGATGCCGGGCTGGTCGTCCTCGACCAGCAGGCCCTGTTCCCGGAATCGATCCAGGTTCATCCGTCCCCGTCGGTACACCGCATCGGAATACGGATCAGCTTCCTCCCCGAGCTCGATCTCGGGTCGAATCACCCGCAGGAAGGAATCGGGCTCGTCGGCGGCAAGCTCCCGGGCCTCCGCGGTCGAGACCACGTCGTAGGGCACCGAAGCGATCCGGTCGGCGTCCTCGCTCCGTGGTCGCTCCGCGGTGAATGGGTGGATGTTGATCATGGGGGTCGACCTTCTGGATTCGATCGTCCCATGGTACCCAAGCGGGGGGGAGGGTGGCAGTTCCCGCGGCATCCCTCCGGTCACGGGCTCTGGGACCTGAAAATTCGAACCAAATGGGCCAAATCACTCAAACCGCCCTTTTGATCATCCGACAAGTACGGTCCGTCGGCCATGAGGGTCGACCCGACCCAGAGGTACTCCAGATGACCACGCTCGCGATCAACGAATCGATACCGGCCGAGGACCACGTGATTACCGGTCCCGAACTCTTCGAGGCACCCACCGTGACGGTGGTGGACGGGATGCGGATCTTCCCCCGACGGCAGTCCGGCCATGCTCCGGTCGGCCAGGCCACCCTGTTCCGCCTGGCCGGGGAGTGCTTCGGCCAGATGCACGAACTGCAGGAACTCAGGCTCCATGACGGTCGACTTCACGGTACCAGCCGGCACTCGATCGAGATCGGCGCCCTGGTCACCATCGGCTGGGAGGATCCCTCGATGACCGCATGCCGCGGGGTCGTCACGATGTGCGTCCGAGGTTCGGACTGCTGGTACGCCACGATCGAGCTCGACCGGGCGATGGCCGCCTGACCCGGCCTCCGGGTGGGTCGGCTGTGCGGATTGTACCGGCCCTCGCCGACCCATCGCCGGGAATTCGGACCCATGGCTTCAGACCGACACGAACCAACCCGATGAACACGCTGCAGTGGAGTGGTGCCGAGCGGAGGGGGGCACCACCCACTGCAGTCGTTCACGCTCGCGGGTTCCAGCGAAATCGCGAGTGATTCGGATGCGGGCATCGACCCGCCTCATTCCGGGGCCCTCCGGGCCCCGGACTCCAAGAAGGCACCGCCCTCGAGGGGGCGGTCACCGGGACCGGGGGAACGGGACCCCCTTGCAGTTAAGGAACCACCCACATGCGTACAACCACCAGGCACCACCGGGGATTCACCCTCATCGAGATCCTGATCGTCGTCGTCATCCTCGGCATCCTCGCCTCCATCGTCATCCCCCAGTTCACCAACGCCGCGAGCGAAGCGGCCGAGAGCCAGGCCCGCACCCAGCTGCAGTCGATGCGGAGCCAGTGCCAGCTTTATCGAGCGCAGAACAGCACCCTGCCGGGTGGTGACGACGTTTCGGACTACAGCGAGCTGTTCGATGCATTGATGCCGGAATACGTGCCCGAATCCACCGACGATTCCGGCAACTTCGCACCGGTCCTCCAGGATCCCTACGAGTGGGGCGTGGTGGACGGTCGCCTGGTCATCACCTGCGACAGCTGCGACGAGGCCGACAGCTCCGGGGTGATGCCTTGGTGAACGTGGACCATCCGAACCACTTCGTCGTGAAGGGCCATGGAACCCATTCCATGGCTGCTTCGCGCCTGCACCACCGGTACCACCCGTCCCGGGTCATCCGGTTTTCGAACAAACCCCCTCGCCGGCTTGCCCGGACGGGGGCCGGACCGCACCTTGCACCCGGCACCGAACCCGATGCCCGACCGGATGGACCAGGACATCCCCTCGATCCTCGGGAGCACGCCATGGCCACCTCCCCCTTTCCGGGCCCCGTGGAGACAGTGATTGATGGAACGATTCGAATCAAACGCCCCTGGACGCGGATTCACCCTGATCGAGATCCTCATCGTGGTGGTGATCCTCGGTCTGCTCTCGAGCATCGTCATCCCGCAGTTCACCAACGCGACCGGGGACGCCGAGCGGACCTCCGCCCGTTCGCAGCTGAACATACTTCGCGGACAGCTGGGGATGTACTGGGTGACGCACGGTGCCTCGATCGACGTCGGCCGCAGCATCGAGGACGTCGTCACGACCCTCGACGGATCCGGACTGCTCAGCGCGCCGGTGCCCGACCCCGACCAGGAGAACAACAACGAGATCATGCTGCCCGGGGACTTCTCACTCTCCTGGGACCCGAACCTCAGGATCGTCTCGGTGAGCGAAGAGGGCACCCCGACGGGGTGGTGAGGAGGACCGACCCATGACCAACGAGGTCATCGAATCCCGAGGGCGACTGGTGCCGCGTTCCGCGGCGGCCCTGCTCGGACTGCTGATGCTGGGATTGCTCATCGAGTTCTCCCCACGGTCCTCCTCCGGCGATCCCATCGCCGGCGAGGATCCCCACGCGTCCGCCACGAGCTACACGATCGTCGACCGGGTCGCGGTCAGGGATTCAGGCTGGCTGGTGCTGTCACGGGACTTCACCCCGAGCAGCCCCGACTGGTCGCTGGTCCTCTGGCGCGACAGCGCGACGCGGCCCGGCCATCCCGATCCGGATGAGATACTGGTGCTCGACCACCGCTGGTCCACCAGGAGCATCGTGGCCACGATGTACGTGCGTGATTCCTCCTCGACCCTGCGGGAGCTGCCGGTGCCGGTCGGTGATCACCACCTCAACGGCGGCCTCCGTGGCGATCTCGACTACCGCTCCCTCTTCGTCTGCGCCTCCGGCCACCGGGACCTCGAGGACATCATCGCGGGTTTCCTGCGGGACCAGGCCCTGGCGATGGAGCCCGCCGTGCTGCCGCTCACCGCCCACCACTTCTGACCCCCGGCCGCCCGGCCTTCACGAGGAGCCTGCATGTCGGAACCAACGCGCACCCCGTTCCCCACGTTGTTCCTGTGTTCGGTGGTGGTGATGGGGGGGCTCCTGCTGAGGTCGTTCGTGCCCAAGGCCCTCGCCACGGGCGCCGACCCGCCGTTCTCCCAGCGCGCCTCCGACCTGCCCGGCAGCGGCAACCCACTCTCCACCGGGCCCTCGTTCAACACCGCAGGCATCGACCAGCGAAACCAGCAGATCCGCCTGCTGGCCGACCTGATCGAGGAACTGCGACGCACCAGGGCACTGCTGGAACAGGGAACCATCTCGGTCAGCGCCGCCGGCCCCGGCATCGACTACCCCCTGCTGGCCGAACTGATCTCGGAGGCCTGCGGCCGGATCGATCGCTCCCGGCACGCCGCCGCACCGGCCCTCCGGGCCGACGACCCTGAACCCGGACCCCCGGCACGTCCTGCCGGCACCGGCGGCATCCGCCGTCTCGACGGAACCTCCCGCGGGTCCGGAGCGGAGGTCGACTGATGCGATGTCGCACGTCGGTGGCCCGACCGGGATACACCCTCGTGGAGTTGCTGGTGGTGGTCGGCGTTCTGGCGATCGCCGGCACCCTGCTGCTGCCCAACCTCGTGGATCGCGGGACGTTCGCGATACAGGCCGCGGCTCGCTCCGTGGTCTCCGACATCGTCTTCGCGCAGTCCGATGCCCTCGCCAACCAGGAGTTCCGACGGTTCCAGTTCCTCGAATCCACGACGGGGGAGCCCGCCTATTCCGGCTACTGCATCACCAGGGTCGACACGGTCACGATGAACCATCCCCATCCCGGGACCTCCGCCGACTTCGTCGAGCACCCGGTGGGGACCGCGCGGAGTGGGGGGGACTTCATCGTGGACTTCGAATCAGACCCTCGATTCCGGGGTGTCTCGATCACCAGCGTCGACCTCGATTCCGGCCGGGACTTCATGACCTTCGACGAGTACGGGGGATCCATCTCCTCGGCCGGGGGCGCTCCCGGGACCGGAGGAACGATCGAACTCGCCAGCTCCGGCCATCGCTACCGGGTCTCCGTCGCCCCCTTCACCGGCAAGACCACCGTCGAGGTCCTCGCAGCCCCCTGAGCGACCGGGAGAAGGGTCCTTTATCAGACCCGGTCCCCCAGCTCCTACCGGGCCCACCAGCCTCCGGATCGCCCTCATCCGATGCTTTCGCGCTGCCGATGAATCCTCTCCCGAGGCCCATCGTCCCGTGGAGCACGCCAATGTCGCGCCGACTGCCATCACCATTCTCCTTCACGCGATCACCCATCGGGATCGACGTGGGTGACGACATGGTCAGGATCCTGCAGAGCGATCTGCGTACCGGCGCGATCAGGGCGATGGCTGCACTGCCTCTCCCGTGCCCCGACGAGGTCCCGGCCTTCGCCGACCTGCTCAAGCGCACCTTGCGTGAAGGTGGCTTCCTCGGTCGCCGGTGCATGCTCTCCGCGCCCCTCGAGTCGTTCCACGTCGAGCCGGTCGTCGCGCCGAAGTCCCGGCCGGAGGAACTCCGGAGGACGCTGGCGTGGGAGGCCTCGGAACGATTCGGACTCGCCGAGTCCCGCCTCGAGGTCGACTGGATCCACACGGGGAGGCTGACCACCGGGTCTGGATCCCCGGAGACGGCGGTCCTGCTCTTCGCCTTCGAACACCACCGCTGCGTCCACTGGTTGGATTCGGTGATGCTGGCGGGGTACGCCCCGATCGCACTCGAGCCCGGATTCTGTGCCGCGGCTCGCACCCACTCCCGAAGGTACCGCCGGGTTCGTGATCGGGAGCACGTGCGCGTCCTCCTCCACGCCGGGTCCGCCGGTCATGCCCTGCTCTTCCTGCGAGGCGACCAGATCGTCCACTGCAGCACCTGCTCCCCGGGGCGACCGGAAACGGTCTCCGAGTGGATCGAGGGCTGCCTTGCCCCCCGCGGCACGACCCTGCGGGGCCGGGAACCCCGGCAGTTCATCTGCTCCGGCCCCGGGGCCGCGGGGTCCGATCTCGCTCGGATGGTCGGTGACGCACTGGGTGTCCCCGTCTCCCTCGACGACGAACTGGGAAGCGTCCAGGCGCTCGCGACCGAAATGGAACGGCTGGGGATCGGCGACGACGACCCGTCCGCCTGGACCGCCGCGATGGGCCTCGCCCTTCGCCCCACCAGGGCCCGCAAGGCGTACCAGTACCGCGGGAGGGCCGCATGAGGTACCGCACCCTCGACCTGCTTCCACCGGCCTACGGGGCACGAGTGCGCGCACGCGTGCTCGATCGTCGACTCGTCCTCGCGGGCTTCGCGGTCCTCGGCTGCCTGATCGGACTCCTGCTCCACTCGAGGATCCGCACTGCCGCGGCATCCGACCTGCTGGAGCGATCCGAATCAAGGGAGTCCGAGGTCCGAGCGATCCTCGCGATGGAATACGCCATCCCCCGGCCCCCGATGGATCTCCCCGCGGGCCGGCTGCTCGCGACCGTCGCGAACCTGGTCCCTCCCGGGGTCATCCTCCACGGCATCGATCTCGAGTCCGCGGAATTCGATGCCGGAATCGAGTCGGACGTCCGGCTGCACTGCCGGCTCGAGGGACTGGCCTCGGGACGAAACGAACTTCTGGACCTCGTGGATGGCATCGCCCGGCACCGGCTTTTCCGCACGGTGCGCCACTGGTCCCCGGGACCCACCTCCGACCAAGGACCGATCCCGAGGCACTTCACCCTGGACTTCGAGATCGAACCGACCAAATCAAACCCCTTCATGGGAGACCCCGACGATGAATGACCGTTCAATCAGCACGAACAACCCGTTCACCACCCCGGGCCGGCTCGCGTTCTCCGGACTGCTTGTCGTGGCGGCCACCATCGGCTTCTTCCTGGTCCTGCCCGAATACGGGCATGCGGATCGGATCATGGAGCACGTCGATCGCATGGAACGGACCGGGATGTCGGTCTCCGAGGCACGTCGGCGGGTCGAATGCCTCGCCCTCGAACTCGACCACCGTGCCCATCCGGAACGAGTCGAGATCCGATTCTCCGCCGGAGGAAACCCCGTGTCCCTGAGGCAGGTCGTGACCTCCGGGTTCGAGGGCGACTGCCCGACCGAGCTGTCACTCGCTTCCCCGGTCACCGCCTCGCGGCCCGCCGCCTCCGCGCACCGCGGCGAGGAGCTCGTGGTGGGCATGAGCGGTCGGTTCTCCACGTTGATCACGGCCCTCGAGCGGATCGAATCGACGGACCGACTCATCCGGGTCCGGAGTCTCCGGGTGCATCGGGCACCCGGCGAATCCGGGCTCGTGGACGCCTGCTTCAAGGTGGTGTCCCAATCCACCCCGGAGGACGGTTGACCATGCACGCGAACGAGACCGACGACCCACGCCCCGGCTCCGGAAACGCGGCAAGCCCGGCAGACCGCCTGGGGACGCTCCTGAAGTCCACCCGGACCCGCCACGTCCTCCTCGGGCTGACCCTGGTGGTGGCGGGATGCATGATCGCTCGACCCGCCGGCATGCTGCTCTGGCACCGGCTCCGGATCATCACCGGCATGCCCCGCATGGCCGTGGCCAACCCGGAACCCCGGCAGGCGATGCCCTCGTCCGGTGCCGGGCGACTCGGCGCACCCCGCTTCCTCGAGCTCGACTCCCGTCTCGCGCGCGACCCCTTCGCGGAGTCGCTGCCGAACCTCCCGGAGGATGCCGGCGACCATCCCGACCACTGATCCCGCTTATCGGGATGCCCTCAGAACCATCACGACCCTCTCGGGCGGCCCTGATTCGGCCGGGCGGGGGCGGTCCGGGCAAAGTCAGGCGGCCCCTCGGCCGACATGCTGTGTGGTGGACCGCCGCCGGTCGACCACCATGAATCCTGTGGAACACGGTGTTTCGGCTCTTCGGCCCGACGCGCCCCTGGGTTCCAGATGTTAGGAGCAGCATGCAATCCAGCGAATCGAAGCACCGGACCCCGACCAGCCGGACGGCGGGCCTTCTCGTCGTCTCCGTCGCGATCCTCGCCACCACCACCCGGGGGTCGGGGCCACAGGAGGTGCCGGGGGAGACCGCGGGTACCACTTCCTCGCCCGTCGCCCCGATCGTGGACAGGTCCGATCCGCCGGTCGAGCTGATCGACGAGTTCGGTGCCTTCGAGATCGCGGTCGAGGACGTCCCTCTCCCGCAGGTCCTCAACATGCTCGCCGTACAGAGTCGCCGGAACATCATCACCAGCAAGCGTGTGGGATCGGTGGCGATCACCGCCAACCTCTTCGACGTGACCTTCTACGAGGCCCTCGACGGCATCCTGCACATCGCGAGTCTCTGCTACGACGAGCAGGGCAACTTCATCTACGTCATGACCTGCGAGGAGAAGCTCCAGCGCGAGCGGGCCGGCCGCGAACTCGAGGACCGGGTGTTCTACCTCGATCACGTGTCGCCCCTGGATGCCGAGGCACTCGCCCTGCCGCTCCTTTCCGGCGACGGGACGATGTCCAACCTGGGAGACGTCCAGAGCGGGTTCGCACCCGGCAAGACCGACGCCGGCAACGACGAGTGGGCCCACCAGCCGGTACTCGTGGTTCGGGACTACCCCGAGAACCTCTCCGCCATCCACGCCCTGCTCGAGGATATCGACACCCCTCCCCGGCAGGTCATGGTCGAATCGACCATCCTGGTGACGAAGTCGGACGGCGCCTACGCATGGGGGATGGACGTCAGCGTGTTGCTGAAGGCGGACTTCACCAGCCTCGTGAGCCCGCTCAACCCGGTGGGATGGCTGCAGGGAGCCGCTCCACCGGTGCCCGGTGCGCTCACCCCCACGGACAACGCCCTCGGCATCCAGTCCACGGTCGGGAACACCACGGGTCCCGGTGGGATGAAGTTCGGGGTCCTGAACGACAACGTGGGGGTGTTCCTCAGGCTGCTCGACGACGTCTCGGACACCATGATCCTCGCTCGCCCGAAGATCCTCGCCCTCAACCGCCAGAGGGCACAGGTCCTGGTGGGAGAGCGGGTCGCCTACCTGTCCACCACGCAGACCGAGACCGCCACCACCCAGGCCGTCCAGTTCCTCGACACCGGCATCAACCTCATACTCCGTCCGTTCATCAGCCGGGACAACTCGATCCGCATGGAGCTCTATCCCAGCGTCAGCGAGTACCGACTCCGGACCATCGGGGACGGGGCGAACAACGGGTTCACCACCGTCCCGGACGAGATCACGAACGAGATCACGACCAACGTGCGTGTCCGGGACGGCGAGACGATCGTGCTTGGCGGACTCTTCAAGGACAAGGCGGTCACCCTTCGCAAGAGCGTCCCGGGACTGGGTGACGTCCCACTCCTGGGTGCGGCATTCCAGGGCCAGGACGACAGCGTGGAGCGACAGGAGATCATCTTTCTGGTCACCCCGACGGTGGTCAAGGAGGAGGTCATGGACGATGCCTCGCGGGAGGCCGATGCACTGGTGCGCGACATCTCCGTCGGGGTGCGCGAGGGGCTCCTGCCATGGTCCCGGGAGAAGATGGCCGCCAACTACAACCACGACGCCCACGTCGCGCTGGATCGCGGCGACACGGACCTCGCGATCTCCTTCATGAATCGATCCCTCCGGAACGATCCCAACCAGCCCGAGATCGTCCGCCTCCGGGCCAAGGTGCTGGGCGAACGTTCGATCCACGACCCCGACGGTGACGTGCTCGAGCGGGTCTTCCGGAGGACCTTCAGGCGTTCGCTGGGGGAGGCGGTCGCCCCTGCGGGGGACCACTCCGCCTCCGATCCCCTCTCCCGGGCCACCCCTCGCCACGATCCCGCGGGCCCCCTGCGTTTCCCGGCCGCCGTCGATCCATTCCGCGAGGCCTTGGCCCGCGGCGATGCCGCCCCCCCGGTCCCCGAGCCGCCCGGGGAGGCGGTGCCTCCCGGTACGAGGGACCCTGCCGTCCGACCGTCCGCGAATGGATCGACTTCGAACCTCCTCGCGAGCGAACCTCTCCTGAGACCGGCCCGAGATCCGGGGCGACCTGCGCCCATGGTCGTCGAGGCCTCCATCCACGAGGGGGACGAGCCGTGACCGCCCCACCTCCCGAACCCGGAGCCACCCCGTGCCAACCTCCAAGATCCTGATACTCGGTTCAGGCCTGCTGCTTCTTGCCGGTTCCGCATGCTCCACGACCCCTCGTGGGCGGGGCATGCAGAATCGGATCGAGTCCCAGCAGCGCATCGATGGTCACAAGGCCCACCTGGACCTCGAGCAGGCCCACCGGGCCTACACCAACGGGATGTTCGACAAGGCGATGCAGCTGGCCGAACAGGCAAGGCGGCGGATCCCGTCCGATCCGCGCTCCCACATGCTGCTGGCCAGAATCTGTCTCGAGCAGGGCCGCCTGGAGGCCTGCGACCGACTGCTCGGCGAGGTGCTCCGACTGGATCCGGCCGTCCCCGACGCCCACTACCTCCGGGGGATCGTCTTCCAGCGCTGGAGCCGGGACCCGCAGGCGTTGGAGGCGTACCTCGCCGCCTTGGAGCTCGATCCCGACAGTCGTCACAGCGTGCACTACCTACTCGCGGCCGGTGAGACCCTGGTGGACATGCAGCGTTTCGAGGAGGCCAGGTCCCTGCTGCTGCCGAAGATCGGCTTCTACGAGAACAACGCAGCCATGCATCACCTCCTCGGCACGGTCTCGGTGCTCGTGGGCGATGACCGGTCCGCGATCCGCCACCTGCGCCAGGCCCACCTCATCGGGGGGGACGACCAGATCATCATGGCCGACCTCGCCCGGGCCCAGCTCGACGGGTCGAGCTTCCACGAGTGCCTGCGGACGCTCGACGAACTCGAGTCCTCGATGCCCGGTGCGATCCCTTCGTGGCTGTACGAGCTGCGGGCCCGGTGCTACCTCGAGATGGGATCCCCCCGGGACGCCCGGTCGACGTACGTCCAGCTCCTCCGGGTCGATCCCGACAACGTCCAGGCCTGGATCGACTACGGCGCGACGGCCCACGAGATCGGGGACCTCGGGAGGCTCGAGACCTGCGGGGACCGCCTGATCTCCCTCGCCCCGGGACGCATCGAGGGGTTCCTGTTCAAGGGGATCGCGGCCCTCGAATCGATGGACCACGATTCGGCCCGCGCCTGGTTCGCCCGCTCCAACCAGATCGCACCCAGCGGGCAGGCGATTCCGCTGCTCGCACTGGCCCAGCTCGAGATGCTGGGGGGGAACGTCGAGGAGGCACGCCGGCTCTGCATCAAGGCGATCCGGGAACGCAACGACTCCACCTCCACTCGACGGTACGTCGACGCCATCGCCTCGGGTTCCCTCGACGAATCCGGCGAATGAACTGCCGGTGGGGGGGCGGCCCCGGCAAGGTCCGGGAACCTCCTGCGTGCCCGAACGCCCGATCGCGCCCCCTCCCGGGGGTCTCCGGGCCCCCTCGGACCGGCCTTCTGCAGAAACCTGCCGGAAACAGTTGATCATCCCGGGGGTTGTGCCGATGCAGTGAACGCGTGGAGCCATCGAGGTCGTTTCGGTGCTCCCCCGCATGCGCCAGCACGATGCTGCCCAGAACGGATTGGAGGCGATGATGGGACGCACCCCACTCGTCGGCGAACAAGCCCGCGTCACCGGCCAGGACGCCGAGTCCCCCCAGCGGGGAGTCGCTGCGGCATGACGCTCTCCTCCGCCATTTCCTTCACCGACCAGGTCGACAAGGTGCTGCGGCGACAGGGTGCGGTGCGCCTCCAGCTCGACGTCGGCTCGCCGGACTACGACCTCGAGACCGAGGACTGGCTCCACAGCCTCCTGCTCTCGAGCCCCATCGTCCGCAAGGCCGTCCGCGAGGCCTGCTCCCGCGTCGAGCGAGGCGGGGATCTCGAGTCCCATGAGGTGTGCCCCGGGCTGTGGCTGGTCTCGTTCGGGCTTCCCGCGACGGGGACCGACGCCCGGATGTGCTGCATCGTGATCCCCACGCGGGACCTCGAACGAAGCGAGTTCCTCGACCTGCTGTGCCAGTCCGCCCGCCTCGACCGAACCCTCGTGGCATCGATGCTCGGTGAATTCGACTTGCTGGGTTCCACCGAGATCCCCAGGTACTGTTCATTCATGCACCTCGCCGGGCTCAGCGAGTGCGAGATCTCCAGGCGGAGCGAGATGCTCAGCAGCCTCGGCAAGCAGCTGGGTGATTCCTACGAGGAGATCAACCTGTACCACACCCTCATCGGCAACACCTCCGTCTCCACCACCCCGGACGAGTTCCTGGATGCCGTGGTCGAGGAACTGCAGCGGGTCCTGCCCTTCGCATGGGTCGGGGTGCGGCTGTGCCGGGATCTGCAGCGGATTCCCGGAGTCCTCGACGGGTTCATGATCGCGGGAACCACACTCGAGCCCCCGTCTCGCATCGCTGCCGCCGGGGACCGTCTGATCGGGTCGCTCGAGGGCCGCTCTCCCGTGGTCCTCGATGCCACCCTCGGCGGACTGGTGGACTCGTCCCGGTGCTCCCGGTCCACCGTCGTGGCCTGCCCGATCGTGGGTGACTCCGGCATCGTCGGCGTGCTCCTCGCCGGCACGCGGCCCGGTGATTCCAGGACCGTGTCGAGCATCGAGACCAAGCTCCTGGGGGCCGCCTCCGAGCACGTATCCGTGTTCCTGAGGAACGCACGCCTCTACGCCAACCTCGACTCCATGTTCCTCGGGACCGTGCAGGGCATGGTCTCCGCGATCGACGCCAAGGACCAGTACACCCGCGGGCATTCCCAGCGCGTCGCCTGGCTTGCTCGTGCCCTCGCCCGTGAATGCGGCCTGCCGGAATCGATGGCCAGCCGCGTCTACCTCGCCGGGCTCGTCCACGACGTGGGCAAGATCGGGGTGCCCGAACACGTCCTCCAGAAGTCGGGCAGGCTGGACGACGAGGAGTTCGGCTGGATCATGCGTCATCCGGAGATCGGCTCGCGGATCCTCCGCGACATCCCGCAGATGGACGACATCCTCCCCGCCGTCCTCCATCACCATGAACGCTGGGACGGAACCGGGTATCCGCACCGCCTGGGCGCGGAGGAGATCCCGATCTTCGCCCGACTGGTGGCGCTCGCGGATGCCTTCGACGCGATGAGTTCCACCCGCACCTATCGCTCGGCCCGACCGCGGGAGGCCGTCGTCGCCGAACTTCGCCGATGCGCGGGTTCCCAGTTCGATCCGGAGCTCATCGAGCCCTTCCTCCGCATCGACCTGACCGAGTACGACCGGCTCGTGGCCGAGCACGGCGGACTCTTCACCGAGGGCCGACACGCC
>MDTG01167937.1_pt1 | contig 15352 bp, 19 predicted proteins | sample 811421 | NCBI WGS metagenome assembly MDTG01 (sample SAMN05326645, study PRJNA326480) | marine metagenome | isolation source: seawater | place: Pacific Ocean: South East | collected 2011
TAGTGGTACTAATGGTATTGTTCCAGCTGGTACTACAGGCGAATCTCCAACTTTATCCCATGATGAACATAAAAAAGTAATTCAAATTTCAGTTAAAGAATGCAATGGCAAGATACCTGTTATAGCTGGAACTGGATCTAATTCTACAGAAGAAGCAGTAGAGCTTTCAAAACATGCAGAAAAATCTGGATCTGATGCTTTATTGATCGTTACTCCATACTATAACAAACCAACACAAGAAGGCTTGTACCAACATTATAAAAAAATTAATGATAGCGTTGGTATTCCTATAATAATTTATAATATACCATCTAGATCAGTTATTGATATGAGCGTAGAAACGATGAGCAAGTTATTTGAGTTAAAGAATATAATTGGTGTTAAAGACGCAACTGGCGATCTTAAAAGAGTTGACCAACAATTAAAATCAATGGGAAAAGAATTTTTACAGCTAACCGGAGAAGACAATAATGCTTTAGAATTTAATAAACGGGGAGGAAAGGGGTGTATAAGTGTAACCGCAAATATTGCAGCACAATTATGCTCTGAGTTTCAAAAATCATCTTTATCAGTTAATGATTCAATTTTACAAAGCCGTGCAAAAGAAATTAATGATCTGTTAACTCCTCTACATAAGGCCCTTTTTATAGAAAGCAATCCTTCACCCGTCAAATATGCTGCATCATTATTAAAGTTATCTCCAGATACAGTTAGACTACCTTTAGTTACGGTTAGAGAAAGTACAAAAACTTCAATAAAAAATGCTCTTAAAGTTGCTAAGCTACTTTAATGAAAAAAAAAACAGTCCCAGGTCAAAAAATTATTTGCCTGAATAGAAAAGCAAGTTTTAACTATTATTTTAATGAGCTTATAGAAGCAGGAATAGTTCTTAAAGGCTCTGAGGTAAAATCCCTAAGAGATGGAAAGGGAAACATTGCTGATTCTTATGCAATTGATAAAAATGGAGAAATTTTTTTGATTAATTCACATATACCTTTGTATAAACAATCTAGCTACAATAATCATTTACCTAATGAAGAACGAAAGTTATTGCTTAACAAAAAAGAAATTAGCAAGTTATTAGGAAGTATAAACCAAGAAGGATTAACTATTATTCCTACTAAACTTTATTTTTTTAAAGGTAAAGTTAAGGTACAATTAGCTGTTGCGAAGGGAAAAAAACTTTATGATAAAAGACAAGTAAAGAAAAAAAGAGATTGGAATAGAGAAAAAGCAAGAATTTTTAGTAAAAACAATAAATGATTTTATTAGCCATTGGGTCAAATCTTGAATCTAAATTTGGAAATAGATTTGATAATATTAAAAAAGCAATTTATTTATTAAAAAAAGAGAAAATTAAAGTAATAAAAATATCAAATTTTTATGAAACACCATCTTATCCAAACTTTAAGGATCCAAGATTTATTAATATAATAGTATCAATTAAATTTAACTCTAGTCCAGATTTACTATTAAAAAAAATTTTATTGATTGAAAAAAAAATGCATAGAATAAGGACAATAAAAAATGCTCCTAGAACTTGCGATATTGATATTATTGATTTTGAGGGCAAAGTTATTAATAAAAAAAATATTGTTTTACCCCATCCTAAAGCCCATAAAAGAAATTTTGTTTTAATCCCTTTGTTCGAAATCTATCCTGATTGGATTCATCCAATAACGAATAAAAAAATACATATTTTAATCAAAAATTTGAGTATCAAGTTAAGGAATGAGATTACAAGATCAAAGGAAAGTGTTATATTGATTCAATGATTAAAAACGAAGATTTACTCAATAAAGTAAAATCATACAATAAATTCTTTAATCCTATCATACTATCAAAAGCGTATGATTTTGCTTTAAATGCTCATAAAAACCAAAAGAGAGATGAAGGAGTTCCTTATATAATTCATCCTGTAGCTGTAGCTGACATTTTAACAGAACTAAAATTGGATAGTGCTACAATAACTACTGGTCTTCTGCACGATACTATTGAAGACACAAAAGTTACTTATGAGTCTGTAAAGAAAGAGTTTGGAAAAGAGGTTGCCGACTTAGTAGATGGTGTTACAAAAATCTCGGCTTTAGAAGATAAAGCAGTTGAAAATTCAAAAGCAGAAAATTTTAGAAAACTTATATTAGCGACGTCAAAAGATATAAGAGTTCTTCTTGTTAAACTTGCTGATAGATTACACAATATGAGAACAATAGCCTTTCTTAAAGATGATGAAAAAAAAATAAGAAAAGCAAAAGAGACAATGGAAATTTATGCTCCGTTAGCTGATAGAATGGGTATGAATAGAATTAGAGATGAATTAGAAGATTTATCTTTTGCCACACTGAACAAGGATGCAAGAAATTTAATTCAAGAAAGGCTTAAATTCATTAAAAATAATAGAGAAGATAGTTTTAAAACTATCTCCCTTGAATTGATAGATCTATTAAAATCTAATGATATAAATGCTACAATAGCCGGAAGGGAAAAAACTCCTTTTTCAATATGGAGAAAAATTCAAAATAAAAAGATTTCCCTTGAACAACTCACTGATATAGTTGGATTTAGAGTTATAGTTAACAGTGTTGATGAGTGCTATAAAACCCTTGGAATTTTTCATAATAAATATTCAGCTATACCCGGAAAGTTCAAAGATTATATTTCTACACCAAAAATTAATAATTATAGATCAATACATACATCTTTAATTGGACCAAAAAAACAAAGGATTGAAATTCAAATAAGAACACCTGAAATGCATGAATTTGCTGAAAGAGGTATTGCTTCACATTGGAAATATAAATCATCTGAAAAATTCTCTGATCTTTCTTGGCGTGAATACGATTGGCTTCGAGATCTTGTTGAAATAATAGAAGCAGGAAATAGCCCAGAACACTATTATGAATTTACTAGACTTCAAATGTTTCAAGATAATGTTTTCTGCTTTACTCCAAAGGGAGCTGTTATCAAACTTCCAAAAGAAGCAACACCTATAGATTTTGCATATGCCGTTCATACAAAAATAGGCGACACTGCTATAGGTAGCTATATAAATGGGAGAGAATCAACCTTACAAAGTATTTTAAAGAATGGAGATTTAGTAAAAATTATTACATCAAAAAAGGTTTCCCCATCTCTTCATTGGTTATCTTCTTGTAAAACTGGAAAAGCAAGATCTGCGATTAAACGTTATTGGCAAAATAGAACATTCAAACATTCTTCTAAAAAAGATGATAGTAAGACTTATAATAGTACTCTAGAAATTGATTTGCCACATCAACCAGGTATGTTGGGTGAAATAAGCACATTAATAGGATTAAATAAAAGCAATATATTGAACGTAGAACTTTTAGAAAAGAAAGAAAAACATCTTAAATTTTCATTTGATCTACAAATTAATGATTTAAAAGACTTTACAAACTTGATAAGTCAAATAAAACAAAAAAATTTGAATTTTAAAATTATTCGAAATAAACAAAAAAAAAATGCTTTCATCCAAAGAATCTTTAAAAATTTTAAGAGAAAGTAACGCTCTTTTAGAAGGACATTTTATCTTATCGTCCGGATTACATAGCTCTATGTATGTCCAATGTGCTCAGTTATTAAGCAAGCCTTCAAAGGCATTAAAAATATGCGAGTCTCTAGCTGAAAAAATAAAAAAAGAATTTAAAAAGGTAGATTTAATTTTAGCTCCAGCAATAGGAGGAATAGTTATAGGTTATGAAATAGGAAGACTTTTAAAAGTAGAAACAATTTTTTCAGAAAGAGTAAACGGGGAATTTATTCTTAGAAGAGATTTTTATATTCCAAAAAAAACTAATGTGTTGATTATTGAAGATGTAATAACAACTGGAAAATCTAGCTTAGAATGTTCTGATTTAGTTCATTCAGCTGGAGCTAATATATTGGGTTATGCTTGTATAATAGATAGGTCAAACGGAAAGTCAGATATAAAGGAAAAAATAGTTTCTCAATTGCAAATAGATATTCCAACATTTAACAAAGATAATATACCTAAACATTTATTGAATGTTAAAGCTATTAAGCCTGGAAGTAGAGGGCTTTAATGTTTAAAAAAAGATTGGGTGTAAACATAGATCATGTAGCAACAGTCAGAAATGCTCGTGGAGAATCTTATCCTAGTCCACTAAGAGCGGCTTTAATGGCACAAAAACTTGGAGCAGACTCTATAACAATTCATTTAAGAGAAGATAGAAGACATATAAATGAATTGGACTTAAAATTAATTAACTCAAAATTAAAGATTCCATTAAATTTAGAAATTGCAGCAACCAAAGAAATGTTAAATATTGCTTTGAAACAAAAGCCAAAATATATATGCATTGTTCCAGAAAAAAGAAAAGAATTAACCACTGAAGGTGGTTTAAATTTAAATCATAAAAAAATTTTTTTAAAGAAATTCATTAATAAAATTAAAAAAAAGGGGATAAGGGTTAGTTTGTTTATTGAACCTGAAATTAGGGATATTAAAAAGGCTAAGGAATTAAACAGTGATTGCATAGAAATACATACTGGAAAAATATGCAATCTTATAAATAAAAAAAAATCTTTTAAGAAGGAAATAAAAAGGATTAAAATAGCAGCTGCCTATGCAGATAATTTAGATCTAGAAGTTCACGCAGGACATGGGTTAACGTATAAATCTGCAAAAATTCTTAAGGGAGTAAAAGAAATCTCTGAATTTAATATTGGGCATTTTTTAGTGAGTGAGTCTATATTTGTTGGTTTTACAAAAAGTATCAGAAACTTTAAAAGATTAATAAACTAATGAAAATTTTTGGATTAGGAACAGATATTGTAAATACTAGACGTTTTTCTTCTATATTAAACAGAGGAAATATGAGTTTTAAAAAAAGGATTTATTCAAAATCGGAAATTTTACTTTGTGAAAAAAGAAAAGACAAAACATCTTGTTTTGCCAAAAGATTTGCAGCTAAAGAAGCTTTTTCAAAGTCTTTAGGAACAGGAATTGCTAAAGGTTTAAACTTTACTGAGATTGAAGTTAAAAAAAATGATTTAGGCCTTCCATATTTTAAGATAAGAGGTAGTAGCTTAAAAACTGTATATAAGATTTTAAAAAAAAAAAATTTTAAGGTATACCTCTCTCTATCCGATGATAAGCCATTTGTAGTTGCGACAGTAATTTTATGTATTTAAAAAAAATTAAATTTTATGAAAAAGTAATTGATAATATAAAAACTATTCTATATGCGTTGTTAATAGCTTTAGTTATAAGATCACTTTTTTTTCAGCCCTTTTATATACCTTCCTCATCTATGGAACCAACTTTGTTAATTGGTGATAGAATCTTTGTCTCTAAATTCTCTTATGGATATAGTAAACACTCTTTTCCTTTTAGCCCTCCAATTTTTAGTAAAAGAATTTTATTTAAAAAACCTAATTATGGTGATTTAATCGTTTTCAAAACACCAGCCGACAATAGAACAGATTATATAAAAAGATTAATAGGTCTCCCTGGCGACTCAGTTCAATTCATAGATGGTAATATAATTTTAAATGGAGAAAAAATTAAAAGAGATAAAATTAATTTATCAATTAATATAAGGTGTGGAACATCAAACTTAGAATCAGTCTTTTATAGAGAAACACTTCCTAATGGTGCACAATATATAGCCGCTTACAATAAAGATTTTACAATTCTAAACACTGATAAATATATAGTTCCTGCTAATCATTATTTTTTTTTAGGAGACAATAGAGACTGTTCTAAAGATAGTAGATTTTTAACTAGTGTAGGTTACGTTAATTATATCAATATCGTTGGAAAAGCTAAAATGATTTTTTTTTCTAATGATACGGTTGAAAGTAGCATATTAAAATTCTGGAATTGGAAAAAAACACTAAGGATAGATAGATTTTTTAATATTTTATGAAGAATGATTTTTTTAAAAAACTAGAGGAAAAAATTCAAATAAATTTCAACAATATAGAAATTTTAAAAAAAAGTTTAGTACATAAGAGTTTTGACTCAAAAGAAAATAATGAAAAATTAGAATTTTTAGGAGACCGTGTTCTTGGACTGATTTTGTGTAAAGAATTAATCAAAATATATCCAAATGAAAAAGAAGGAATTATAGATAAAAAATTGGCAAATTTAGTTAAAAGAAAAACGTGCGCAAAAATAGGAGAAAAACTTAACATAAAAAGCTATATGATATTAGGAGATTCATACAAAAACCAAAAAAAATCAAATGAGAAAATTACCAGTGATGCTCTTGAGGCATTAATTGGTGCAATTTTTTTAGATAAAGGTTTGCAGGAATCAGAAAAATTTATTCTTTTTCATTGGAAAAATTTTTTAGATAAATCAGACTTTACACATGTTGATTCAAAAACAAAACTTCAAGAGTATACTTTAAAAAGATTTAAAGAACTTCCGGAATATAAAACCTTCAAGCAAACTGGACCTAGGCATGATCCGACATTTAAAGTTGAGGTAAAAATCTATGACTCAAAGAAATATTCTGCAACTGGAAGGTCCAAAAAAGAGGCTCAACAAAATGCAGCAAAAAAATTAATAAATGATCTCGGTATATAAAAAATATGAACTGGGAAGATGAAGGCTATCTATTATCTAAAAGAAAATTTAGAGAAAATGCAAATATTATAAATGTTTTTACTAACAATTTTGGAAAAGTAAGCGGAATAGTTTATGGAGGTAATTCTAGAAAAATTAGAAATTATTTGCAATTGTCCAATAAAATTCTTGTATTTCATAATAGCAAAAATGAAAATAGAATTGGTTATTTCAAAACAGAGTTAATAGAAGCTATTTCACCAAAATATTTCAACGATAAAAGAAAAACGTCTGCACTAATATCTTTAACATCTTTACTAAATATACTATTACCAGATTCACAATCTTACAAAAATATCTATCTATCATTAGAAAATCTAATTAAAAACTTCAATAATCCTCAATGGATTCTTCTTTATACTTTTTGGGAATTAAATTTAATCAAAGAATTAGGTTTCGATACAAATTTAAAAAAATTTGAAAGAAATAATATTGAGTCTAATCAAATTCTAAATTTAGATATTGATGGAACAACTTATCAAATACCTCAGTTTTTGATCTCTGATAACTCTAATAAAGATGTAGATAATAATTCAATTAAGAAAGGTTTAGTTTTTACTAGATCGATAATGATGAATAAGTTTTTTATACCAAACAATCTAACATTTCCAAGATCTCGAGTTATCTTAGAAAATTACTTTATCTAACCTTTATTTAACTTTTTTGCTACCTCTAAAGCAAAGTAAGTAACTATAGCTGACGAACCAGCCCTTTTCATTGAAATTAGACTTTCAAGTATAGAGTCTTTATTAATCAACTTTTTTTTAATACCATTAATGATTAAGCTATATTCACCTGAAACTTGATAAGCAAACACAGGAACTTTAAAACTATTTTTTACTAATCTAATTATGTCCAAGTAAGGCATGCCTGGTTTTACCATAACCATATCTGCTCCTTCTTTTAAGTCCAGCGCAACTTCTCTAAGAGCTTCATTCGAATTTCTAAAATCCATTTGATAGGTTTTCTTATCTGTTTTAAGTCTTTTTTTAGATCCTATAGCATCTCTAAAAGGTCCATAAAAACTTGAAGCATACTTTACGGCATAGGATAGTATTTTTGTTTTCTTAAAATTATTTTTATCTAAACTTTTTCTTATTTCACCTATTCTTCCATCCATCATGTCTGAAGGTGCAATAATATCACAACCCATCTCGGCTTGTAGCAAAGATTGCTTAATTAATATTTTTATCGTTTCATCATTATCAACATCATTACCCTTTAATATTCCATCATGACCATGACTAGTGTAGGGATCTAAAGCCACGTCACACATAGTTCCTATTTCTTTAAAATTTTTCTTAATTATTTTTAGGGCTTTACAGACTAAGTTATTTTCATTTAGAGACTCAGTTCCCCAATTATTTTTTTTGTTATCTGGAGTGTAAGGAAAAAGGGCAATAAGTGGTATATTAAGTTTACAAGCTTTTTCAACTACACGACTAATTTTATCTACGGAATATCGATTTATTCCTGGCATCGACTTTATAGGTTCAACTTTATTTTTTCCTTCACGAATAAAAATTGGAAATATAAGATCATCCACTGACAGATTATTTTCTGCCACGAGTCGTCTTACCCAGTCGCTCTTGCGAATCCTTCTCAATCTTAAATTGGGATATTTACCTAATATGTTCATAAATTTAAAATATTTATACGATGTGACAAATAATATATTATACTTACATTGTAAACTAATCTAAAAACTATTTGATATGAGTGATTTAGCCACTAATAAAGACTTTCATAAACAAGACATCAAATTTGATATTAAAAAGCTTAGAGAAGCTTGCGATCAGGTTTTAAAAATAAAAGGCTTTGATACAAGTCTAGGAATACCACACTTCGCAGGTATATCACTTAACCAAATTCCAGGCGACCCTGACTCAATTAAAGGAAACAAAGTACGAGGTGTTTATTGGACAAAGCCGGACGCTTCAGGAAAAGAGGTTTCAAGAGATGTATCAATCGATGAAAAAAGATATACTGAATTTGTTGAGGATTATAAAAATACTTACTTCAAAGAAGTTTATGTTGAACTTTCAAAAAGATATAAACTTGGTCGGGTAAGACTTTTATTAAAAGAACCAAGGTCTACGTTAAGCTGGCATCGCGATCCAGAACCAAGACTACATATTCCAATTATAACAAATCCTGGTTCAATAATGGTTATTGATGACCAAGCAAAACATATGCCAGCCGATGGTGGCGTATGGATTACAAATAATACTAAATATCATAATGCTTTTAATGGCGGTGAAGAGAATAGAATTCACTTAGTAGCATGTGTTTTAGATTATAAATTTAATTAATTTGAATTTAATTTTTAAAAAAATTTGCATATCATCAGATCATGCGGGCTATAATTTAAAAGAATATATAAAAAGTCATTTTATAAAAAAGGAAATTCCCTTAATAGATCTTGGTCCATTTGAAACTAAATCTGTTGATTATCCAGACTTTGCAAAAAAAATTGCTAGAAGAGTTGCTGCTAAAAAAAGTGAAATTGGGATTTTAGTTTGTGGATCTGGAACAGGAATGGCAATATCTGCTAATAAAATCAAAGGAATAAGGGCTGCAGTGTGTTATAATGCTAAATCTACTCGTTTGTCGAGAGAACATAATAATGCTAATATTATTGCCTTAGGATCAAGATTAACAAAAAAAAATGAAGCTATGAAATTAATTAAAATTTTTATTGAAACAAAATTTGAAGGCGGAAGACATCTTAGAAGAGTAAAAAAAATCTAAATAACAATGTCAAAATTCATCAAATATTCTTCTGATAGTTATCAAAATTTTTTTGACAAAGATTTGTCAAAAGCCGATCCAGATTTATATAGATCAATAAAACTTGAACTCGAAAGACAACAGGAACATATTGAGTTAATAGCATCAGAAAATATAGTTTCAAAAGCTGTACTTGATGCACAAGGTTCAGTTATGACAAATAAGTATGCTGAAGGATATCCATCTAAAAGATATTATGGCGGATGTGAGTTTGTTGATAAAGCTGAAGAACTTGCAATTGAAAGAGTTAAAAAATTATATAATTGCAAGTACGCAAACGTTCAGCCTCACTCTGGCGCACAAGCTAATGGAGCTGTATATCTTGCGCTTTTAAATCCTGGTGACCCTATACTTGGTATGAGCCTTAATTCAGGTGGTCATCTAACTCATGGAGCAAAAGTTTCACTTTCAGGAAAATGGTTGAAAGCATTTCACTACGATGTGGATAAGGAAACTGGTCTTATTGATTATAAGGAAGTTGAAAGATTAGCTAAAGAACATAAACCCAAACTGATAATTGCAGGTGGTAGTGCATATTCCAGAATAATTGATTTTAAAAAATTTAGAGATATTGCTAATAGCGTTGATGCATTTTTAATGGTCGATATGGCTCATTTTTCTGGTTTAGTTGCTGGAAAGGGTTATCCAAATCCAATTGAATATGCTGACATTGTAACTTCTACAACTCATAAAGTTTTAAGAGGTGCTAGAGGAGGAATAATTTTAACAAACAGAGAAGATATGATTAAAAAAATTAATTCTGCAGTATTCCCCGGATACCAAGGTGGACCACTTATGCATGTCATAGCTGCAAAAGCAGTTGCTTTTCAAGAAGCGTTACAACCATCATTTAGAGAATATATAAAATCAGTTCTTGCTAATGCAAAAATTTTATCAGAAACTTTAAAAAGCAAAGGATTTAAAATTTTTTCTGGTGGCACAGATACTCATCTAATGTTAGTAGATTTAAGACCTTTTAAAGTTACAGGTAAAGCAGCTGAAGTGAGTTTATGCAAAGCTAATATAACTTGTAACAAAAATGGTATACCTTTTGATACAGAAAAAATGACTATAACCTCAGGAATAAGACTTGGGTCTCAAGCAGCTACAACTAGAGGCTTTGGCTTAAATGAGTTTAAAAAAGTTGGAGAACTTATTACAAAAGTAATTGAAGGATTATCAAAAAATCCTGAAAATAATAGTAAAATAGAATCAGAAGTTAGAAAGGAAGTTATTGAACTTTGCTCTAAATTTCCTATATATAGTCACTTATTTAAAAATTAATTTATGCTTTGTCCTTTTTGTAGAGAAAAAGATACTTCAGTGGTTGACTCTAGACCAACAGAGGATGGTACAGCGATAAGAAGAAGAAGAAGTTGTACTTGCGGAGGGGGGCAAAGATTCACTACTTTTGAAAGAGTTCAATTCAGAGAATTAACTGTTATTAAAAAAAATGGTAGAAGATCTCCATTCGATAGAGAAAAACTAGCAAAATCACTTTTTATAGCATTAAAAAAAAGACCTATAGATGCTGAAACTATAGAAAAATTAGTTTCTCGAATTTCAAGAGAACTAGAAGAAATGGGACAAGCTGAAATTCAGTCAAATGTTATTGGAAAAATGGTTATGGACGCTTTAAAAGAGGTGGATAAAATTGCATACATTAGATTTGCTTCTGTTTACACGAATTTTAAAGAAGTAAAAGATTTTGAGGAATATGTTGGCAAATTAAATGTCAAACCAAAAGAGTAATTCCAAATTAAAAAAAAATATTTTTATTCGTCTTGCTTATGAGCAAGCCAAAATAAACTTAGGCTCAACAGGATCCAATCCATCAGTTGGCTGCGTTATAGAGAAAAACGGTTCAATTATTTCATCAGGTCGAACTTCTCTTAATGGCCGACCCCATGCTGAAACAAATGCATTAAATAAAAGATTAGATTTTAAGGGCTCAAATCTGTATATTTCTTTAGAACCATGTTCTCATTATGGAAAAACACCTCCTTGCACAAAGACAATTATAAAAAAAAAAGTTAATAAGGTTTTTTTTTCAATAAATGATTATGATACAAGATCATCTAATCAATCATTTAAGATTCTTAAAAAAAAAAATATAAAAGTTCAAAAGAATATATTAAAAAGATTTGGTAAAATTTTTTATCATAGTTATTATCTTAAACAAAAAAAATTAGTACCTTTACTTGATGCCAAAATAGCAGTCTCTAAGGATTATTTTACAAAAGATAAAAAAGCAAAGTGGATAACGAATATTCATTCAAGAAAAAGAGCGCATCTTTTAAGATCTAAATATGATTGTATTATATCAACATCTACAACAATTAATAATGATGACTCATTATTAAATTCCCGAATTAGAGGTCTAGAAAATAAATCACCTGTAGTTGCTATTATAGATAGAAATTTTAAACTTAATCGTAATATTAAATTATTAAAGCAAAAAGGCAAAAGAAAGATCTACTTATTTACTTCTAAAAAAAATAATAAGAAAATGAGATATTTTAAGTCTAAAGGTGTAAAAATTATCTATTCTAAAAGTCTTAAAAACGTTGAAGATTTTAGAAATATTTTTTCAAGACTGGGTAAATTGGGATATTCTAGATTATTCCTTGAAAGTGGCCTAAAATTTTTAAATTTTCTAATTGATTGCAAAATGATTTATAATTTATATGTATTTCAGTCTAATAAATATTTAAGAAATAACGGTATTTACAATGCTAAAAATTTATTAAAGACTAAAATTAAACTAAAAAGGAAGGTAAAAGTTAACTTGTTTCAAGATCTGCTTTATAAGGTTAATTTTAAATAATGTTTAACGGTATAATCTATAATCAGGGAATAATTAAGAGCATTAAAAGAAACCCAAAATATGTACTGGGAAGTTCTGTCATTGAAATTAATTCTAATATTACTCTAACTAAAAAAGATATTGGAGAGTCAGTATCTTGTAATGGTGTTTGTTTGACATTAATCTTCATTAAAAAAAAATCTTTCTTTTTCTATCTTTCAAAAGAAACCCTAAAAAGATCTAATTTTAAAAAAGCTAAAATTGGTCAATTTGTAAATATTGAAAAATCATTATATTATGGAAAAAAAATATCTGGTCATTACGTACAAGGACATGTGGACTCAACTGCTTTAGTCAACAAAATTAGGATTATTGATAAATCATGGATTATTAATTTTAGTTTAGAAAAAAGATTTAAAAAATTTTTAATTGACAAAGGATCGATTGCAATTAATGGAGTTTCTTTAACTATTTCGAAAGTTAAAAAGTTTAGTTTTGAAGTTACAATTATTCCTCATACTCTAAAACTAACTAACTTAATAAAGCTTAAGAAAGGGAACCTTGTGAATATTGAATTTGATATTTTTGGAAAATATTTAGTTAATTTAAAAAGATAAGATGAAAAAAAATTCTTCAACAATAAAAGAAATAATCAAAGATGCCAAAAAAGGAAAAATATTTATTTTGGTTGATGATAAAGATCGAGAAAATGAAGGAGATCTTGTTGTTTCTGCATCAAAAGCCAATGCTTTAAAGATTAACTTTATGGCAAAACATGGAAGAGGTTTAATTTGCTTAGCTCTTACTCCGCAGAAAGTAAGAAAATTAGATCTACCTTTAATGTCATCAGTTAATAAATCGAGAAATCAAACAGCATTCACAGTTTCAATTGAGTCTAAAAAAGGAATTTCAACAGGAATTTCTGCTCATGATAGAGCAAAAACTATTAAAGTTGCAATTAAACCTAGCTCTTCAAGAAAGGATATAGTTTCCCCTGGACATGTTTTTCCGTTAGTGGCTAAGGCAGGAGGAGTTCTTGAAAGAGCAGGTCATACGGAGGCATCAGTTGACATATCAAAATTAGCTAAATTGAATCCAAGTGCAGTTATTTGCGAAGTAATGAACGAAGATGGAACTATGGCAAGATATAAAGATTTAATAGTATTTGCAAAAAAACATAGATTGAAAATAGCAAAAATTGAAGATTTAATTTCCTATAGATTGAAGAATGAAAGACTTATAAAGGGAATCTCAAACAAAAAAATAAATATTAAGAAATATGGAGTTTATGATTTGAAAATTTTTAAATCAATACTAGATGGTTCAGAACATTATGCTATTACAAGGGGAAAGTTTAATGTAAATAAACCTTCAAGGGTAAGAGTAATATCTACAAATGTTTTAAATAGTTTTTTTAATTTTAATAAAGATATTTATAAAGACACTTTTAAATATTTAAATAGATTTAATAATTTTGCTCTTATTCTTGTTAAAGGAACAAATTCTAACACTTCATCTTCAGAGGGGAATAAGATACTAAGGTATTATGGAATTGGAGCTCAAATAATTAAAGAATTAAATATAAAAAAGATGATATTAGTATCAAGATCAAAAAAACGTATTATTGCTTTAAAAGGTTATGGTATAAAAATTGTTAAACAAGAAATTATTAAATGAAAAAAAAAATTAAGATTTTAATTGTAAGATCAAAGTATAACGACACAATGTCATTATGTCGAAGTGCTCTTTCTAGTTTAAGATCAAAAGGAATACTTCCTAAGCAGATAACAGTAAATGGTGCATTTGAAATACCAGTTACAATTGCGAGAAATATTAATAAATTTGATGGGTTCATAGCAATTGGTATAATTTTAAAAGGTGAAACTCCTAATTTTGGTTTGATATCACAAGCAATTACTAATGGAATAATGGAATTGTCAATTTTGTATAAAAAACCAATAGGGAACGCTGTTTTAACATGCCTTAACTCTAGGCAAGCAAATAAAAGATATAAAAAAGGAAAAGAAGCTGCAGATTCTGTCCTAAATATATTGGGCCAAAAATATTAAATGATACAACAAAATACAAAAATAAATATTAGCCCAAGAATAAGAATTATTCAAAAAATATATGGACATCTAATGAATCCTGATGAACAAATTACTTATCCTAAAAGTCAGTATAAAAAATTTATAAAAGATATTGTTCAAGGAACTATTGAAAGAAAAGAGCTAATAGAAGAAACTTTAAAAAAATATCTAGATAAAGATCTAGATTTAAAAAGAACTGACAAATTACTTGGCTTAATTATTTATGCAGCAGTTTTTGAACTAATGTTTAAGCATAACAATCCAACAAAAGTTATAATATCTGAATATCTGAAAACATCTGAATTTTTTTTAGAACAAGCTCAGATTAAGTATCTTAATGCAATTCTAGATAAAATTGCAAAAAAGATAAGAGAAAACAACAAATAAAGCCAATTAAAACAACTTGCGTTTTTTTGGTTTATTTGGCATTTTGCGTATTTTAAAATAAATTATGCATTCATCTTTCGAGATATTATATCTAATTATATTTACAGGAATTTTAGCTGTAGCTTATAGCTTTTTACTTTCAGGACAAATTTTATCTGCTAGTCCCGGTAATGCAAAAATGCAAGAAATTGCCGAAGCTATTCAAATTGGTGCTAAGGCATATCTAAATCGTCAGTATAAAACAATTGCAATAGTTGGAATAATCGTCCTTATAATTGTTAGCTACTTTTTTAGTTTATTAGTTGGTTTAGGATATTTTATTGGAGCTTTTTTATCTGGTGTAGCTGGATACGTAGGTATGTTAATTTCGGTAAAAGCTAATGTTAGAACAGCAGAAGCATCTAGAAAAAGCTTACAAGATGGATTAACCATAGCATTTAAATCTGGAGCCATAACTGGTTTACTAGTTGCAGGATTAGCTTTGCTATCTATCACTATTTATTATTCAATTCTTGTCTCAGCTCAAGTTGATAATAGAGAAATTATTAATGCGCTTGTTGCTTTAGGTTTTGGTGCTTCTCTTATATCAATTTTTGCAAGATTAGGAGGAGGAATTTTTACAAAGGGCGCTGATGTTGGTGCTGACTTAGTTGGTAAAGTTGA
>MDTG01276073.1_pt1 | contig 15352 bp, 14 predicted proteins | sample 811421 | NCBI WGS metagenome assembly MDTG01 (sample SAMN05326645, study PRJNA326480) | marine metagenome | isolation source: seawater | place: Pacific Ocean: South East | collected 2011
AAAGTAAAAAAGGATTAAAATTTCACGCAGCAGCTTATGCAATGATTGCATACCAAACAGCTTATTTAAAAACTTATTATCCTAATGAATTTATAGCTGCTTCTATGTCGAACGAACTATCCAACACAGATAAACTAGGTGAATTTTTTGAAGAATTAAAGAGATTAAAAATTAAAGTGCAAAGGCCATGTATAAATGAATGTTTTTCAGATTTTATACCAAAAGAAAATGTCCTTTACTACGCTTTGGGTGCAATAAAAAATGTTGGTAAAGAAGCTGTGTCACAAGTAATAGCTGAGAGAGAAAAAAATGGTAAATTTAAATCAATCAGCGATTTTATAAATAGGATTAACCCAAAAAATATTAATAAGCTACAACTCGAAGGACTTACTAAAGCAGGAGCTTTTGACTCGATATTTGAAAATAGAAAAGTTTTATTCGAAAATATACCTAATATAATACAAAACTCAAAAACGATTTATGAAAATAAACTTCAAAACCAATCGAGTTTATTTAATGAAGAAAATCAAAAAGTTTCTTATTTAATTCATGATAAAAACAAAAATAATTGGTCAAATGATGAAACCTTACTAAAAGAATTTGAGTCAGTTGGTTTTTATATATCAAATCATCCCCTGAAAGATTATACAGATATATTAAAGCAATATAACGTTAAAACATTTAAAGATTTTGATGAAAATAATGATAATGAAAGTCTTGTAGCCGGTACCATTTTATCAGTAAAAGAAAGAAAAACCATTAAAGGAAGTCCTATGGCCATCATAAAATTTAGTGATTTGAGCAAAGCATATGAAATGTTTCTTTTTTCTGAAATTTTAGAATTGAATAGAAAAAATTTAATTGAAGGAAAGTCTTTTTTATTAACTTTAATTAAAGATAAAGCAAATAAAGAGAATCGTCTTAGAAGAATTAATATTAGAAAAATCGTTAATTTAGATGAAATTACAAAACAAGATTATGACAATGTAGAAATTGAATTAAATAATGAAAGTGATCTAAACAAGTTATATGAAATAATAAAAGAAAAAGGCGCTTCAAAAATTAAAATCTTAATCAAAAAAGATGACAAAAACTATGTATTTGAACTTAAAGATAAAAGAAAATTTGATTACGAAACTTTCAAATACCTAAATAAAGTCCATTATATAAAGAAAATAAATCTTTAATTTATATTGAATTATTGATGGTAAACTTGTAGAACTGCACCCTTAAATACGCACACAGTTTTTGGTTGTAAAACCTCCGGTCCTTAAATGGAAGAAACTGTGGTGGAATAACCGGAAAACTATGAAATTACCAAGTGTAACAATAAAAAACTTATTAGAAGCAGGGGTCCATTTAGGACATAAAACCTTTAGGTGGAATCCAAAAATGAGCAAGTTTATTTTTGGATCAAAAAACTCCATTCATATAATAGATCTTGTACAAACTCTTGAGCTTATTAATTCTGCTTTGTTACAAATTCACAAATGCATCTCTTCTGGTGGTAAAATTTTGTTTGTTTCAACAAAAAAACAAGCTGCAGGTGCTATAGCAACATTGGCAAAAGAAACTTCCCAGTATTACGTTAATCATAGATGGCTAGGAGGCATGCTTACAAATTGGAAGACAATATCAAATTCAATTAAAAGATATAAAAAATTAACTGCAGAATTAAAAAAAGAAAATACAGGTTTTACTAAAAAAGAAATTTTTAAAATGGGTATACAAAGAGATAAATTAGAAAGATCATTGGGTGGTATTGCAGATATGATAAAAATTCCAGATATGATTTTTATAATAGATACTAATATTGAGGAATTAGCTGTAAAAGAGGGTTTAAAATTAAACATACCTATAGTAGCTATTGTTGATACAAACTCTGATCCAATTGGAATTAATTATCCAATACCTGGAAATGATGATGCCAGAAGAGCAATAAATTTGTACTGTGAACTAGTTAAACAAACTGTTTTAGATGCGCAAAAAAATATAAAAAAAGTAGAAACAGATGATAGTAAAAAAGAATTAAATATAGAAAATGAAAAAAAGGAAGAAGTTAAAGCAAAAGAAACTAAAGACGAACCCAAGAAAAAAGATAAGATCAAGAAATTAAAAAAAGTTTCCAAATCAATTATATCAAAAGTAAAATCATTAGCTTCCAAAAAATCAAAGTAATAATTTTGTAATGTCAGATAATATATTAGACAAGGTTAAAAAATTAAGGGAACTTACTGGTGTAGGTTTCAAAGATTGTAAAATTGCAATTGATGAAAACAAGGGAGACATAGAAAAATCTATCGAATTTTTAAGAAAAAAAGGAATTGCAAAAGCGAATAAAAAAATGGAAAGAACTGCAGCAGAGGGATTAATTTGCATTTCAGAAGAAAAAAACAATTATTCTATTATAGAAATCAACAGCGAAACAGATTTTGTTGCAAAAAATGATGAATTCATATTTTTTGTAGAAGAAATATCTCAATTAGCATTATCTAATAAGGGTGAAATGAAAAAAATATTAACTTCACCAATGAAAAATAAAAAAAAAGTTGAAGAAAACCTTATATCTTTAATATCAAAAATTGGTGAAAAAATTACTATTAGACGTAGTGATTTTATAAGTTCTGAAAACTTTATAAATTTTTCCTATATACACTCCGCATTGAAAAAGAATGTTGGAAAAATAGGAGTTTTACTAAGCATTGAAACATCCAAAAAAAAAGAAGAAATTGAAGAGCTTGGAAAACATTTATCAATGCATATTGCAGCGTCATCGCCTTTAGCAATAGACAAAAGTGGTTTAGATAATAATTTGCTTGAAAAAGAAAAAGAAATAATAACAGAAGAATTGAAAAATAGTGGAAAGGATAATAAAATTATTGAAAAAATAGCATTAGGTAAATTAAATAAATTTGTTTCTGATAACACGCTTTTAGAACAAGAATGGATTATGGAACCAAAGAAAAAAGTTAAAGATGTATTAAAAGATGTTGCTGGAAATGAAAAATTAAAAATAAATAAATATATTAGATTCAAAGTAGGTGAAGGAATATAGTAAATGACCTCAGAAGAAATTATAAACAATTGCAATGCAAAAATGATAAAAGCATTGGAAGTTTTTTATCAAGATCTAGGCGCTTTGAGAACAGGTAGGGCGAACGCATCAATGTTAGACATCATTAAAGTTGATGTCTATGGACAAAAAATGTCAATTAATCAACTTGCAACTATTACTACTCCTGAAGCAAGACTTATTAATGTCCAAGTTTGGGATCAAAATAATGTAGCTTTAATTGATGCAGCAATAAAAAAATCAAACATTGGAATTAATCCACAAATCGATGGTCAGCTGATGCGAATTCCAATCCCAAGTTTAAATGAAGAAAGAAGAAGTGAACTAAAAAAAATAATGGGAGGGTTAGCAGAAAAAGCCAGGGTAGCAATAAGGAATATTAGAAGAGAAGCTAATGACAAATTAAAAAAAGATCTTAAGGACAAAAAAATAGGAGAAGATGAAGAAAAAAATTCAGAAAAAAAAATTCAAAATCTAACTGATAAACAAATTTCTGAGCTAGAAAATAAACTTAAAGAAAAAGAAAAAGAAATAATGATAATATGAACAAATTAAATCATGTCGCTATTATTATGGACGGAAATGGGCGATGGGGTTTAAAGAGAAAAAAAAATAGAAACTACGGACATTTAAAAGGAATAAAGTCAGTAGAAACTGTAATTAAATCATCTATAAAAAATAAAATTTCATACCTAACACTTTATACTTTTTCAACAGAAAATTGGAAAAGACCTGAAAATGAAATAAATTTCCTTTTTGATTTGATTAGAAAATCACTTAAAAAAAATATAAAAAAAATAATAAAACAAGGAATTAAAATTAATGTTATAGGCAGTAACAAAGGACTGCCTGCAGATATTAAAAGAACGGTAAAATATATTGAAAGAAAAACAATAGAAAATAAAACTATTACTTTAAATCTGGCTCTAAATTACGGATCGAAAGAAGAAATAATTAATGCCTTAAAAAACTTAGTTAGAAAAAAGAATAAAGAAATAAATATTAGAAATTTTGAAGAAGAACTTTATACTAAAAATATACCAGATCCTGAAGTTTTAATACGAACTGGAGGAACAAAAAGATTAAGTAACTTTTTATTATGGCAATCAGCTTACACAGAAATTTTCTTTATTAATAAATTGTGGCCAGATTTTAATGAGAATGATTTCAACGATATAGTAAAAAAGTTTTATAAAATAAAGAGAAATTTTGGAAAAATTTAATGACGCTAGAATTGCAAAAAAGAATATTTACATCAATAAGTTTATTTTTGCTTGTATACGTTTTTATTTTTATCAACATATATATTTCTGCAGCAGCATTAATTTTTATTTCTTTAATTTCTTGGATAGAATTCATAAAGCTAACAAATCAAATTTATAGAAATAAAAATGAGTTAGCTGCTAATTTATTATTAATTTTTAGCGCATTATATCTAACAATATTTGCAGGAATTTCATTTTATATAATTGTATTTGATAAAATTTATTTTCTTTATATTTTATTTGTATGTATTTTTTCTGATATAGGAGGATACGTTTTTGGAAAAACTTTTAAAGGTGCAAAATTAACAAGTATTAGTCCAAATAAAACTAAGTCAGGTGCTTACGGTTCATTTATTTTTTCTATAATACCTTATTTAATTTTTAAAATAATTTCATTAAGTACAAGTGGGATAATTTTTTTTACTGATGGATTGATATTAAATATAATAATGTGTTTTTATATATCTTTAGTTTGTCAAGCTGGTGATTTATTCATTTCCTTTTTTAAAAGATTAGCAAAAGTAAAAGATACAGGAAAAATTTTACCTGGACATGGTGGAATTTTAGATAGAATAGATGGAATAATTTTTGCAATACCAGCTATAGGTATTTTAGGATATTTATTAAAAATAGTAGGTTTATAATTTATAAGAATGAAAAAAAAAATTGTTATATTAGGATCCACAGGTTCAATTGGAAGATCAGCGCTAGAAGTTATTAGAAGGGATAAAAAAAGTTTTGATATATTTTTATTAACAGCAAATAATAATTATAAAAAACTCATTAAGCAGGCAAAGCAATTTAAAGCTAGAAATGTTGTAATAAAAAATCAAAAATATTATTTAAGAGTAAAAAGTTTATTAAAAAAAAATAAAACAAAAGTTTATTCAGGTAATATTCCTTTAAACAAAATAATAAAAACAAAAATAGATTATACAGTATCAGCAATAGTTGGGTTGGCAGGATTACAACCAACAATTGATGCAATAAAGTTGAGCAAAGTAGTTGCAATAGCTAATAAAGAAACAATTATTTGTGCATGGCAAATTTTATCTAAACTTATTAAAAAATATAAAACAAAAATTATGCCAGTTGACTCCGAGCACTTCTCAATTATGGAGTTAACTAAAAATATTAGCAACGAAGAAATCGCTGAAATTATTATAACTGCTTCTGGTGGTCCTTTTTTGAATCTACCTGCTTATAAATTAAAAAAAATCAAACCTAACGAAGCTATAAAACACCCTAATTGGAAAATGGGAAAAAAAATTTCTGTCGATTCTGCCAATTTAATGAATAAAGTTTTTGAAGTAATTGAAGCGCATAAAATGTTTAAATTTGAATTTAAAAAATATAAAATTATGATTCATCCTCAATCATATGTTCATTCTATAATTCGTTTTAAAAACGGTTTAATAAAAATGATTCTATATAATACCGATATGAAAATACCTATATCAAATATATTATATAATAGTAAAAATAAAAATTTAGAAATACCAAATATTGAAATTAAAAAAATTAATAACATTAATTTTAAAAAAGTTAATAAAGAATTTTTTCCATCAATTAAAATTATAGATAAATATGTTAAATTTGGATCCTCTACACCAATAATTATAAATGCATCAAACGAGGTGCTGGTTAACTATTTTTTAAAAGAAAAGATAGGATTTTTAGACATAGTCAGAACAATTAATAGAATATTTAAGGACAAAGAATTCACAAAATATGCTAGAAGAAATGCTAAGTCAGTAAATGACATAAAATTTATTGATAATTGGGCAAGATTGAAAACAATTGATATGTGTGTAAGATAGAATTTATGTTTAATTGTAAAAAAATAATATTTGCAATATTTCTTTTTTTTAGTTTTTTTAGCAATTCTATAGCTGAAGTCGTAAAAAAAATTGAAGTAAAGGGAAATGAAAGAATTTCATTAGAAACAATTGTAATTTTTGGCGATATAGTTATTGGAAAAAATTATGAAATCTCAGATGTTAATCAACTAATTAAAAAACTTTATGAAACAACTTTTTTTCAAGAAATCTCAGTAGAATTAGAAAACAATAAATTAAGTATTCTTGTTAAAGAAAATGCAATAGTTAATGAAATAGTTTTTAATGGAGAAAAAGCAGAAAAATATAAGGAAAAATTAAGAGAAGTTCTTTCATTAAAAGAAAAAGGTTCATTTGTAGAAAGTAATATTAAAAGTGATGTAAACTTAGTAAAAGCTTTTTATAGAGCACAAGGTTTTTATTTTGTTGAAATTGATGCTCAGATCGAAAGGTTAAAAAAAAATAGAGTAAACATCGCTTACACAATAGATAAAAAGGAAAAAGCCAAGATAGCAAAAATATATTTTTTAGGTGATAAAAAAATTAGAGAAAAAAAGTTAAGAGATATAATTACTTCACAAGAAAATCAGTTTTGGAAATTTATTTCAAGAAGTGTCTATCTTAATAAAGAAAGAATTGAATTAGATAAAAGACTTTTAAAAAATTATTATAGAAACAAGGGTTATTATGAAGTTGATGTTAAATCAACGAATGTTGAGTATTCGGAGGGTGAAGGTTTTGTTTTAACCTATAATATCAATGCTGGAAAAAGATATACCTTTAAAAAAATATTTGCGGAAGTAGATGATGCACTAAATAAAGAGGCTTTCTTTTCATTAGAAAATGAATTTAGAAAATTAGCTGGTAGTTATTATTCGCAGAGAAAGTTGAGAAAAGTATTAGAAAAAATTGATAAATTAAGTGAACAAAAAGAATTACAATTTATAAATCATAACGTTTTAGAAACTTTAGATGGAGATGGTGTAATTGTTAAAATTAATATTTTCGAAGGTGAAAAAGTTATTATCGAAAGAGTAAATATTGTAGGAAATTCAGTAACAAATGACTCTGTAATTAGAAGTGAACTTATCGTTGATGAGGGTGATCCTTTTAGTACTTTACTAATAAATAAATCAATAAACAAAATTAAAGCCAGAAATATTTTTGGAAAGGTAGAACATCAAATTCTTCCAGGATCCTCTAACGATTTAAAAGTTTTAGAAATTGAAGTTGAAGAAAAAGCCACTGGTGAAATTATGGCAGGAGCTGGTGTAGGAACTGAAGGAACAAGCTTCCAGTTTTCTGTCAGCGAAAATAATTGGCTAGGTAGAGGTATTAAATTAGAATCTGCATTTAATGTTTCTGAACATAAAGTAAGTGGTAATATATTAATTAATAATCCAAACTATAATTATACAGGTAATGCTGTAAGAACAGCTTTTGATGTATCATCTACTGACAGATCTTCTTCTTCTGGTTTTAAAAGTTCAAGAACAGGATTTCACTTAGGAACTAGTTTTGAACAATATGAAAATGTTTTCTTTTCACCAGAAATTACCTCAGCATTTGAAGATATAGAAGTTGATGCAACTGCATCTTCAGCAGTTAAAAATATGGAAGGAAGTTTTTTTAATACTGATTTTGGATATGCAATTACTCTAGATAAAAGAAATCAAGCTTTTAAACCTACGCAAGGTTATAAATCAACATTTAGACAAGCTATACCTTTAGTTATGGATTCATCATCAATGCTAAATGGAGTTGATATTAGCGCTTATCATGACTTTTCTGAAGACTTAATAGGATCCTTAAAATTTCATGCACGTTCAATTCATGGGATTGATGAAGATGTAAGGTTAACCAATAGATTATATATACCTCGTTCTAGACTTAGAGGTTTTAATACTTATAAAGTAGGACCTAAAGATGGAGATGATTTTGTAGGAGGTAACTACACGACAGCAGTTAGCACAGAGGCTCAACTTCCAAATCTTTTACCAGAATCTTACAAAACAGATTTTGTTCTATTCTTAGATACAGCAAACGTTTGGGGTGTTGATTATAGTGATAATATAAGTGAGACAAATACGATAAGATCATCAGTGGGAGTAAGTGCAAGCGTGTTTACAACTGTTGGACCGCTTAGTTTTACGATAGCTCAGGATCTTTCTAAAGCTGAATCTGACGATACTGAATTTTTCAATTTTAGATTAGGCACAGCTTTTTAATGAAATATTTAGTAAGATTTATTGTAGTTACTTTTTTTCTTTTTATTTGTACACATTCATTTGCTGAACAAAAAATTGTAGTATTAGACTTAAAATTTGTTCTTAATAACAGTAAAGCAGGAAAAGGAGCTCAAGATTTTTTAAAAGATACATTTAACAAAAATCAAAAAAAATTTACTGATATGGAAAAAAAATTAAAAAAAGATGAAAGCGATTTACTATCTAAAAAAACAATTTTAAGTAAAGAGGAGTATAGTAAAAAAAGTGACGAATTAAGAAAAAAAGTAATAGATTATCAATCAGAAAGGCGCCAAGCACTTGAAAAAATAGCTGCCCTAAGAACGAAATCTAGGGAAACTTTAATAAAAAAAATAGACCCAATTCTCAATAGTTACATTAAAGAAAATAATATTTCTTTAGTAATAGATAAAAAAGATGTACTAGGAGGGCAACCAGAAAACGATATAACAAAAATTATAATAGAAAAATTAAATAAAGAGTTACCCTCATTAAATTTAAAATAAAATGCCAGAAAATCAGTTTTTTGAAAAAAAGGGTCCTATCCCTTTAAAGGAAATAGTTAAGTCAATTAATTCTGAAGTTAACTTAACAAATGTAAAAAACATTAAAATTCACGGATTTGAATCATTATTTAATGCAAATAAAAATGATATAACTTTTCTAAATTCAATCAAATATCAAGACTTGTCATCAAAAACAAAAGCTACTGCTTGTATAACTTCTGAAAATTTATCAAAATTTCTTCCTAAAAGTTGCATTAAAATTAATGTTAAAAATGTTTTATTTGCTGTAACTAAAATTTCTAAAATGTTTTTTCCAACTGCTGATATTGATTTACCTGACTATAATTTAAAATATTCAGAAAAATTGAAATCTAAATATTCTAAAGTTAAATTTGGAAAAAATGTCCTCATTGGTAGAAACGTAAAAATTGGGAAAAATACACAAATTGGTAACAATACTATAATTGAAAGTAATGTGGTTATTGGTGAAAATTGTGTAATAGGTTCGTTTGTTGTTTTAAAAAACTCTTTAATTTCTGATGATGTCCACATTCAAGATGGATCTAAAATTGGAATAAAAGGATTTGGATTTATACCTATTAAAAATAAAAATATTAGAACTCCACATATAGGAAAAGTTATTTTGGAACAAGGTGTTGAAATTGGAGCAAATAGTACAATAGATAGAGGTTCGGTTGCCAATACTATTATAGGAAAAAATACTTTTATCGACAATCAAGTTCATGTAGCACATAATGTAAAAATGGGAAAAAATTGTATGATTGCAGGCCAAGTCGGTTTTGCTGGAAGCTCAATTCTAGGAGATAATGTTATTATAGGAGGGCAGGCTGGTATTTCTGGTCATTTAAAAATAGGAAATAATGTCAAAATTGGAGGAGGAAGCGGCGTAATAAATGATATTTCTGACAATAAACAAGTTATGGGATACCCAGCAGTTCCACTAAAAGATTTTGTAAAACAAAGAAAAAAAAATGAAAAGTAATTCTATTAATAAAGAAGTAATTAAAAGCTTGTTACCACATAGAGAACCTATGTTGTTAATAGACAGGCTTATAAATATTGTTCATTTAAAATCTGCAACGGCAATAGTTAATGTCAAAACTAACTCTTTTTTTGTTGATGGTCATTTTCCAGGACAACCAGTTATGCCAGGTGTTTTAATCGTTGAAGCATTTGGTCAGGCAGCTGCCGCACTAACTGCTTATGGTATTGATCCAAAAGAATATGAAAATAAATTAGTCTATCTAATGAGCGTAGAAAAAGCACGATTTAGAAATCCTGTTCTTCCTAATTGTGAATTACATTTAGAAATAGAGGCAGTTCGCTCTCATGGTCGTGTGTGGAAATACAAAGGAATTGCAAAAGTAGATGGAAAAGTTATGGCTGATGCTCAATGGAGTGCAACTATAGTTGATAGAAACAAATGATACATACCTCAAGTGTTATTGATAAAAAAGCAAGGATTGGAAAAAATGTAAAAATTGGACCCTTTTGCTTTATAGGACCCGGAGTTGAAATTAGTGAAGATGTCGAATTAATTTCAAATGTTCATATAGAAGGTAATACCAAAGTAGGAAAGGGAACAAAAATTTTTCCTTTTGCTAGTATTGGAACACAACCACAAGACCTAAAATTTAAAGGTGAAAACAATAGCTTAGAAATAGGTGAAAAAAATACTATTAGAGAATATGTAACTATTAATCCTGGTACAGAAGGTGGTGGAGGAAAAACAATTATAGGAAACAATTGTCTCTTTATGATTTCATCCCATGTAGCACACGATTGTTCTGTAGGAAATGATGTTGTTATAGCTAACAACGTTCCACTTGGAGGACATGTAACAATAGAAGACTCAGTCGTTATAGGAGGTAATTCTGCTGTCCAACAATTTACACGAATAGGTAGACTTGCAATGATCGGGGGCATGACAGGAGTATTAAAAGATGTGATTCCATTTGGTTTATCATTTGGTAATAGAAATTATTTAAGAGGAATTAATTTGATAGGCTTAAAGAGAAAAAAATATGAAAATAAAAAGATAATGGAGCTTGATGCAGCTTTTAAAAAAATTTTTTTTTCAAAAAATCTTCATGAAAACTTAAGTAAAATAAATGGAGAATATAAAGAGAATGATTTAGTAAAAGAGGTCATAAATTTTATATCGAAAGATAAGAAAAGACCCATTTGCACACCGAATTCTGAATAATGATTGGTTTAATATTTGGAGAAACAAATTTTCCTAAAGAAGTTTTAAAAAGCATAAAAAGAAGAAAAGTTAAATATTTAATTATTGATTTAACAAAAAAAAAATTTTTTAGAAAAGATAAAAATTCTTATATTGTTTCAATTGGCCAATTTGGTAAAATAATAAATATATTAAAAGCAAATAAATGTAAAAAAGTTCTTTTTGCAGGAAAAGTTGAAAAACCCAATTTCTCCAAACTCAGATTAGATTTTAAAGGAATTTATTATATTCCAAGAATTATAAAAAGTTCTAAGTTAGGTGATGCGGCCATATTAAAAGAAATCATAGAAATATTAAAAAAAGAGAAAATTGCTACTATAAATTCTTTGACCTTTAATCCTGAATTAAGTTTAAAAAGAGGTACTTACTCCAAAACTCATCCTGATAAAGATGATAAAATTGATATTAAAAAAGCAATCATAACACTAGGGAAATTAGGAAAATATAGTTTTAGTCAAGGAGTGGTAACAAGAAATAATAGAGTTGTTGCTATAGAAGGAAAAGAAGGCACACAAACAATGCTTCAAAGATGCAAAAGTAAGAAATTAAAAAACATAGGTGTTTTAGTTAAGTTTCCTAAAAAAAAACAGGATCTTAGAATAGATTTACCTACAATAGGTCTTAAAACTTTAACACAATGTAAAGCTTCAGGTCTTAAAGGAATTGTATTAAAACACAAACAACATATTTTTTTACAGAAAAAAAAATGCATCAGATTCGCTAATAGAAAAGGTATGTTTATAGTTATAAAATGAAAAAAATATTTTTTTTTTTACTATTTTATTTTTTTATTAACAATTCGTTAGCTTCAGAAATTAAACTAGAAAAAATAGTTGATGGTATGGATGAACCATGGAGCTTATCATTTATCAATCATGAAAATGTTATATTTACTGAAAAAAAAGGAAAGTTATATACATTAAATTTAAAAAATAAAAAAATTGATGAAATAAAACATAATCTTTCAGTTTTACATTATGGACAAGGAGGGTTGCTTGATGTGTTATATGACAAAGGAAAAATTTATATTTCATATTCTGAAAATAGAGGAAATTGGAAAACAAGTACTTCTGTTGCAAAAGGCAAATTTAATGAAACAAGTATTCAATTTAAAAATGTTTTTAGGGCTGAACCTCCCATAGATTCTGGTTATCATTTTGGTTCAAGAATAGTTATCAAAGATAATAGCCTCTATATTACAGCGGGTGAAAGGGGACAGGGAATGATAGCGCAAGATCCTAGCAAACATCCGGGTAGCATTATAAGAATAAATCTTGATGGTACTATTCCAAAAAATAATCCTAAATTTAAAGATAAAAAAGAATGGTTACCAGAAATTTTTCAAATAGGAGTTAGAAACCCTCAAGGTATGTCTTTATCTCCCTTTGATAATAAAATTTATTTAACTAATCATGGCGCAAAAGGAGGTGATTGGTTTGGTACAGCTAATTATGGTGAAAACTATGGTTGGAAAATTTTAGGATGGGGAGGAACAAACTATTCAGGAACAAAAATAGGACCTAAATGGAAACCTGGTTTTACTAAAGCAATAAAATACTGGGTTCCATCAATAGCAGTAAGTGCAATGTTAATTTATAAGGGAAAAGCTTTCAAAGAATGGAATGGAGACGCTCTTATTACCTCACTTAAAGATCAGTCATTAAGAAAAATTAAATTTAAAGATGATAAATTTATTAATGAAGAAATTATTTTTAAAGGTAAAATTGGAAGAATAAGAGATATAAAGATGCACAAAGATACAGGAGAGCTTTATATGTTATCAGACAAAGGAGAACTTTGGAGAATGTATAAGTGAAAAAAATATTTATTTTAACAGGCGAACCTTCAGGAGATAAATTAGCATCAAAGGTAATTTCGCAACTTAAAAATTTTAAATCAGATATAGAATATTTATCTGTTGGTGGAGAGCATTTAAAAGCTTTAGGAATTAGTTCTCTTTATGATCTAAAAGAAATTACATATCTTGGATTTACAAGGGTTTTATTAAATATTTTTAAAATTAAGAAAAAAATTAATGAGACAGTAAAAGAAATTCTCAAATTTGAACCAGATATTCTTTTTTCAGTTGATAGTCCAGATTTTACCTTACGTGTAGCGAAAGAAGTTAAAAAAAGAAATCCAAACATAAAAATTATTCATTTTGTGGCACCACAGGTTTGGGTATGGAGAGAACATAGAGTCAAACAACTCAAATTTTTTGTAGATCATGTTCTTTTATTATTTCCTTTCGAGAAAAAATATTTTGATAAAGAAGCAATTCAATCAACATTTACAGGTCATCCTTTATTAGAAAATCACGATAAAAGTAAAATTGATATTAGCCAAATCATTAAAGATAATAAAAAGATTATTTCCATTTTTCCAGGAAGCAGATTATCTGAAATTAATATCTTAACCCCAATTTTATTTGAATTTATAAAAAAAATGAACAAAAAGTACAAAGATTTATTTTTTGTTTTTCACTCTACTAAAGAGCATGTTCAATTAATTCAAAATCTTCTTCTTAAAGATGATTTTAAAAATTGTGGAGCTATTGGAGATGAAAAGATCAAATCCAATATATTAAAATCATCTATTTTTGCTGTAGCTAAATCGGGAACAATTTCTTTGGAAATTTGCAATGCAAAAATACCCTCAATAATTATTTATAAGATGGGTATTGTAAATTATTTTCTTGTAAAAATTTTAGTCAAAGTCAAATTTGCAAATATAATCAATATTGCTGCAAACGAAGAAGTTTTACCTGAACTAATACAATCTAAATGTAATGCCAAAAATATTTTTATTACCGTAGATAAATTTTTATCAGATCATAAACTTATTGAAGAACAAATATTAAAATCACAAAATATTATAAAAAAATTTAGAACTGAAAAGTCATCAGAAATTGCAAGTAGAGTGTTACTGAATTATCTTTAATCTCTTAATAGTTTCATTTTTATCAAGTGATAAAATAATATCATAAATTCCAGGTCCAAATTTAGACCCTGTAAGAACAATTCTAAGCGGTTGGCCTACACCTTTAAAGTTGGTTTTGTATTTTTCTATAAGCCCTTTAATAATTTTTTCTATAGATTCTTTTTTTATTTCTGTAATTTTTTCATATTCATCTAGAAAATCTTTCATAATATCCTTTGATGTATTATCTAATAGTTTTATATTTTCAGGTGAAATCTTGATTACATCACTTAAGAGATAATTAGCATTGTTGTAAATATCTTCTAAAGTTTTTGCTTTGTTTTTTAAAAAATTTATGGAATTAAATAGAGCTTTTTCTTTTGAAACATCAATCTCTTTTTTAAATTTTTTACAATAATCTTTTAATAATTTAAACAATTCCTGTTCATTAATATGCTTTATATAATATTCATTTAAGGACAGTATTCTAGACATATCAAGTTTGGATGGAGATTTCCCAACACCGTCTAAATCAAATAGCTTAATACTTTCATCTAAGTTAAATATTTCTTTGTCTTTATGAGACCAACCAAGTCGCAGCAAGTAATTTCTTAAAGCATCCGACAAAATACCTAATTTTATATAATCATCGATTGTTGAGGCTTTATCTCTTTTAGAAAGCTTAGATCCACTTTCACTATGTATTAATGGAATATGTGCAAATTCAGGTAATTTCCAATTCATTGCTTCGTAAATTTGTTTTTGTTTAAAGGTATTTATTTTATGATCATCTCCTCTAATAACATGAGTAATATTCATAGAATGATCATCAACTACAGCTGATAGTTGGTATGTAGGTGTGCCGTCATTTCTTAAAATAACAAAATCTTCAATTATAGAATTTGAAATATTAACCTCACCTTGTACTAGATCTTTAATTATTGTGTTACCGCTTATTTTACTTTTAAACCTTAATACTGGATCAACATTTTTTGGAATTTCAAGATTTTTAGGATCTCTCCATTTTCTATTATAAATAAAAGGTATACCTTTTTGTTTTGCTTTATCTTTCTGATCTTTTATTTCATCTTCAGAGCAATAACATTTATAAGCAAATCCTTTTTTTAAAAGCTCTTCCGCTATAATTTTATGTTTATTAATATTTTTAGATTGAATATATTCTTTATCATCATACTTAATTCCAATCCAATTTAGTGACTGTATAATTTGATTTTTATA
>MDTG01045970.1_pt1 | contig 15349 bp, 15 predicted proteins | sample 811421 | NCBI WGS metagenome assembly MDTG01 (sample SAMN05326645, study PRJNA326480) | marine metagenome | isolation source: seawater | place: Pacific Ocean: South East | collected 2011
ACTTTTTGTACTATTATTAGTACCCGTTAACATTGACCAATGCTCATGCTTGTATGGCTACTACGGCGAAACATGTGAGAAATCGTGCTGGGCAGACAATGGAGCTATCTGCTCAGGCCATGGGACGTGTCAAATCAACGGATGCCAGTGTGATTCATTTTTTCAAGGCCAGACGTGCAATTCCTGCATCAACCAATACAATTACGACACCAATTGCACCGCGTGTAATCAAGGCTACAGCTTACTCTATCAGTGCACCACATGCACTACTGGTAGAGATCCTTCGACGGCCTGTCAAGAGTGCTTTGATGGCTACCTTGAGGATATCAACTACAATAGTCCTGTCTTAGGTTGTACCGTCTGTAAAGAAAATTATTTTAGACCTTCACCCGACCCCTTGATTGGATCTTACAATGCCTTTCTTGAATTTGGGACCATTTGTACCGAGTGCCCTAAAGAAAATGATAATATATGTAACGGGCATGGGCAATGCCAGCACTTTCTATTAGAAAATCCCGACGGTGACTTCGAATATGAAGGAGTAACCGTTTTAGGACAACAAGCAAGTGGTGCATGTGCCTGTGACGAAGGATATTACGGCCCCACTTGTATCAAAGCACTAGGATTTGACGGAGAGAACACCGAGAGCATTTGTGCTGGCCACGGCTACATTACTACCAACTATCGACGTAACTTTGAAGATATCTTTGACACCTTCATCGGGATCTCCTGTGTCAGCGACGAGGGTTGGATTCCTAATGTTGGCGAAAATGCATGTTCCTGTAAAGCTGGATTTGATACACCGTGCACCGAATGTGCCTTTGGATATTACTTATTTAACGGAAGCTGTTTTTTGTGTCCAGGTGGTGCCTTTACGAGTGCCTGTAACATGAAAAACGCAGGTGGTGTTTGTAATAACGATGGGACGTGCACGTGCAAAGTGTCTTATGTTAGCGGTGGTTATACAGGCCATGATTGTACTTCATGCGTCAACCATAACTTTATACAAGTAGGCGATAAATGTGTTCCATGTCCTGGTGCCTTTAGTAGTGGATTTTCCGATTCCTGCGGCGGACACGGCGTCTGCATCACCCAGTCAAGATTGGATATGTGGGCAACCACGGACTTGGCTTCTGATAGTTTTTCGTTATACTTTTCTTTAGCAGCGGAACCTAAAATGGAATCGGAGTTAGCTGCTTTCGTAGGCAAATGCGAGTGTTTTGACGGATTCTCTTTAAATGCGGCAACAGGGATTTGCGTATAAATACAATGAGAGTGTGTACAAATGCCGACATACAGATTTTATAAAATTAAAAATATTGAATCTGCTAATGTTTCTATTGACGTTGCTTCAAAGGAAGAAACACATATCCCAACAGGATCGCGAAGAACTGAGTTCACTCGTTTAATTTGGTTATCTAACAAGTATCCAGGTATATTGTTTTATCACAATATTTATCATGATAAAAAATATAACAACTATGAATTTAACTATTATTGCAGAAAAAACGATTTAACAGAGGATCAGATACGAAATTTTGATACAGATTTAGACAGAATTGCACTTGGAGAAGAGTTGGGTCGAACTGATTTTGGCGGTGAAAAGACGATGGATGAAATTGTGAAAGAGTTAAATTTACCGACAACGGAGGCACCTGGTGCTTTAATGAAGTTTTGAACTTACACACACGTAATGCCTATACAAGTGTTTCCAACATTCACAGAAGAAGAAGTTGAGTGTGCATACATATTACTAAGTCTAAAAGATGCCAACAAAGAAAAGACGAAAAAAAGAAAACGTCGAATACCAGCCTGTGGTCCTTATCGGCGGAGAAGCAAGCGACTCAACAAACGAAATTCAGCAAATGATAGAAGAATGTTGTAAGTACATAAAGCAACAACATGGCGCCGATTGGCGAGAATCATTTTTCCAAAAATCTTTGGCCTTTGAATTGCAACAGCGCGGGTATGAGGTTAGCATGGAGGTATCACACCCAGTGTACTATAAGAGCACAACAGGGAAAAAAACAAGTGTGGGTAATATTTTTTTGGACATTTTGACACCAGATTTCGCTATTGAATGTAAAATTGAAAAAATGCGCGACACTGCTGTTCAACAGGCTAAGCTGTATAGTAGTATAATAGGAAAACCGTGTTTTTTAGCGTTTTGTTAAGTAGATCTCAATATAACCCATACTATGTAAATGTAATTATAATGCTATTCTCATACTAACTACTTTAATTTAACCCTAAATGGAAACACGCTACCATCGACGCTATTGCAGCAGATGCTGCAATAATTACCAACATAACAATATTAATCATCACTTTCTGCAGCATCTGTATTGGTGTTCCTTGACGCGAGGCAGCTGCGATCGTTGTTACGCTATAGAGATCGTATAGAAAGACGAAATACTCCACGGGTTGAATGGTAAATATGTCGTACATAAATGTGAAAATGATGCGAATGACCATTGTCACAAAAAATACTGTCATCCAATGTTGTCTTCCAATTGCCACGATCACGATCCATACATATACTCTAATCCATCCATTACGAAGAATAAACAATTGATTTAGTATACAGACCGTGAAGAACCACATTCCTAGCGTCTGGATCCAAGTCGCGTACCAGTTGTCTTTATACTGTATGAGATACAGTAGAAAGATGTAAAAAATTAAAGTTGGTAAATTAATACCTATAAAGGTATTATGGTATGGTGCCACTGCTTCAATAGCACCTAATATTGGTAAAGTAACAATTGCTACTACTTTAAACCAGTAACTAAGCAGACGAGGTTCTGGGTGCCTTGCTGTCTTGTAATCGTCTTTGATCTCTTGTGAAAATCGCCCCCAATTGAACACATCTTCGACTTGTAGATGTGCTCTATCAAATGCCTCTTGCATCTCTTCTGCTATTTCCAATATAACCTGGTGACGTTCACGTTCAAGTTGACACCACCATATTTCAATTAAACGCACTGCCCTAATTTTTGTTTGTATATGTTGCCTGAATGCACGTTGGATAGTGGAAGCAGCTTTGTTTTCACGTTTCATTTCGTCTGTAATGACCGTAATGGAGTTTCGTTGTCCAGAAAAATTAACTATATTCCTTTCAACCTCCTCTTGATCCTCCAAAAATATCAAATTTTCCAATTGCGATTCATCAAATAGATTATCATTTATAAAACAACTTTCGCAAATGTTACAAATTATACTTGGAGACACTTTTGCTGTCAAGAATGCAATAAGTACATTTCGAAAAAACTTATCGTTGCCAAAAAATGGGATATCCGATAGAAATGGACTTTTTGTGTTTTCACCTAATCCTCTCCCTAAAAAAAAGTCCCTGGTGTTAGCAACGGCCTTCCGCTGCTTTTTAGTCCAACGCACCTTTTGCAAAATGAAGTTCTCGTTTATCTTAATAGAGGTTTCTCTCGTTTCAGCAACATTTTCATTTGTGTTTCCTGTCCATGTAGTATTGAATATTTCCTGTACGTAATCAGGTGGTGTGGGTTCAGTTAAATTATAATACCTAAATATTAATAGTTTGCATGCTTGTTCGGCTGATAATTTTTTAATTACTTTCATATAGGTTTGGTCCTCAATATTATCACCAGTCGTAGCGGAATAGGCATACTCATAATCTTCCCCTGTTGCAATATCTATCCCTGCTTTTACTGGAATAGTTCCTGTTGCATACAGTTGATACTGTAACTTTTCGAAAATTTTTTGAGTCATTTTTGTGCTGCCACCCAAACGATGTTTAGGTAATTTTTGTAATTGAGAGTTAGGTTGTAAAGCATCGTCCCATTTAATTCTCGTAAAGAACGACCTACGTTTCTTTGCAGGTCTTTCAAAATTTGACTGTTTTTCGCCTTTGTGTATCATGATTTGATTGCTTTTTTAAGTTTATGGTTTGATTTTGCTGTTTTGTATGTTGTATGTGCGTTGTAGATGTGTTTTTTTATTTAAATATATAATTTGCTTTCATTCATTATTAAAAAAATCGCTGAAATACTGGGAAAATTGCAACTATATTCTAAAAAATAGTAAAATTGTCTCTTAGGTGCTATTCTCATTATATATATTTTTTTAAAAAAAAAAACAGTAAAAATGTCACTCAATGCTATTCTCATTGTATATCACATCAAAGAAGGTGCCTAACCACATAATCTTACTTTAGCATAAGCATAGTATGAATTATAAAAAGCGCAAAACTTGTCAATATTAGATGTTCATGCTATTACCATGCTATTATATTCTCTTAGGTGCTATTCTCATTATATATATTTTTGTAAAAAAAAACAGTAAAAATGTCACTCAATGCTATTCTCATTGTATATCACATCAAAGAAGGCGCCTAACCACATAATCTGACATTAGCATAAGCATAGCACTAGTTAATCCGAAAAATGTTACTTTAGCATAAGCATAGTATGAATTATAAAAAGTGCATCAGGGTAAAACTTAGATGTTCATGCTATTACCATGCTAATTTATTGGATTACAGTCTCAAAAGTTTTGTTTATGAGTAGAAATAAAGAATAAGTGTATTTAGAAAGCCATTGAATTTTGAAATATATACTATACTATAAACATATCTATTAGTTCTTAGTTAATAAAAAATTAATTTCGTGTTTCCTAAAAGCTACTAAACGTGATTGTTCTAACGTATCAAACGATAATTCCCGAAGGTGTAATATATTTCGTTTGTTTGAATTGTGAAAAGTTTTATTGCAAATAGAACAGTGAAATTTATTTGTATAAATCCATTTTTTAAAACACAGTGCGTGCCCGAAGTAATTGCACTCACAGGTGTTCATTCGTATCAATAAACCGTAATTGTTATCACAAAAATAACAACTCATCCCATTTTTCTTAAAATTTAAGAAATCGGAACTAATATAATTGTTTTTCGGTGAAGGCGACGGTAGAGGAGATATATAATCATCTTCCGACGAAGGTACATAGCCTAAATCTACGATAACACGTGCATTGCGACATTGTACACAGCCCATTTTGATAATTTAAGTAATTGTGTCTTATATACAACAATGAGCTTTCAAGAGTTTACAACGATGGTGACGGATCATTATAAGGACGATCTTGAAAAGATTGCTCGCTGGAAAGCTATTTACACTATATTTGACGGAAAATGGTTTAGAAGTAAAGAAGATTGCAAAAAAGAAGCGGTAGCAGATTTTGTAAAAGATAGAAAAAGGCATAAAGATGTATTGGAATTTATTATGAACGAAGGTATAAACTTAAAGACAGCATTACCAAAAGCAATCACAGCGTTAGCAAAGGCATTAGAAACTAATCCAGAACGAAGAGCTGAAATTAGATTCATGTTCTATTTTCTGAAATTTGAAAAAGAACTTGACGATGGCGCTGCAACAAGGTTTAACAAGGTTTTACGTATTAAAAATCCTACTTTGTTTGAAAACAAAGGATGCAACCAAGCCATACACTTAGAATTAAAAAAAATGTATTGTATGTTAAAGGACAACAGTGTACCTAGTAAGAATCAAAAAACCTCCAAAAATAACAGATTTCCAGTAGAAGCTGTAATTATGGATTTGATGGAAGATTTAACTCAATCACAAGAGAGCTATGAGAACCTTACATTTTATAATAAAAAATATAAAAGTATGATTGATTTGATGAAAAAATTAAAACAAAAACTGGAGATAAGCGAGAAACAAATACAAATGTTGGAAAGCGAATGTAATGACAAGAGTTTATTTGTTCCATATGGAATGGGATTTTCCCCGCTAGTGGAATTGGTTGAAGGTGATGCAACAAAATTTGGATGGGTAAGGTCTGAGCCTGAAGATCGAATCAATGAATTGACACAAGGGCAGCCTAAGCCATCTGATAGTAGCGATTCTGATGGGAGTAGTGACGACGATGATGGCGATTCTGATGGCGACGATGATGGCGACGATAATAAAAAAACTACAGATCAATTAACAAGAAAATTATTAGAAAACATTGAGTCTCATAAATCTCGTGATAGTAATGGGAATGGTGGTGACGATGAAGAATTTCCTAATACCCAAGAAAGAAACGCTAGAATCAAACAACAAGAGGAAGAAGATCGATCAGTAGCTGAAGCTGTTGCAGCTAGAGATGGAGAATGGGATCAATATGGTAGTAGCGTGTCTGTGGACAAAGGTTTTAATAGTGATTCTACCGACGATGACTATTCTTCTGATGAAGGTGACCCAAAAAGTGTAGCAGTATAAAAATAAGGCACTCGTGCACCACTAAGTTTTAATATTTTCTTTTTTTTTTTCGGAGGTTCATCTGGCATCAGGTTGCTTAACATTGATATCTCTGATGGATAATTCGGGCACATGTTCAGCAATACTTCTAATTCGAAAGCCAGTTGCAAATCCAGTATAATTTTCTCATCCACCGTTTCTATCTCAATATATCTTGTTTTTATGGCGCTGGGGCCCCCCTTGTTTTCAATATACTTTTGAACCAAATCAGTAAGAAGAGACCGCAAGGCTTCTATCTCCGTCACTTTTTTTCGATTAATTTTTTTTATAATTGTCAATCTTTTGATATGGTAACCCTGTTGCAATGCACAACATGGTACATGAAAATTCGATACGACAATTGCTTTTTCGGAACCGTGTGTTTTTGTAAAAAAGTTGATGATATTTGGGTCCAATTCCTCTGAAACTTCCTCCATATGATTTTTTGTCAATTGTGTAATAATCATGCCAGCAAACGATATGCATTGAATTGGTTCTAAGGCAGGCATAACATGTCTAACGGTGCCTTCAAGTTGCGATAATGTAAAATTGTATGTTTTCCTCTTGCCATTTGTGTATACCCTAACAAAGCAGGTTGTCGGATCTAATAGAAGCAATACATTTAAAGAGTAATACTTTACCTTGTCATGTTGAAATGGTATGGTCACGTTGCCTGAGCGATCAATATCATATTCCCATTTGTGGTCCCCTATACTCATGATGACGTCTCCAGTTTTAATTTTCTTCAAACAACTTGTTTTAAAACTGTGTGTTACGAGTGCGCCTTTCACGGTTGTGTCTTTCAATTTTGTAACCGCGTATGCATCGATTAATCTTGTTGTTATTACTCCAAGACAAGGAGGATCAATAACGAATGTTTCATCGTTTTGCTCCCAATAGTGTCGTAGCATTTTATTGACATTGTGCCACTCTACTGCTAAAGTGATACCCTCAGAGTCTTCAAAGGATGCTGCACAGATACCGATGCAAACACCATCCTCGTCAAACAACGGGCCACCAGAATTACCTCCGTTGATGGAAGCATTGATTTGCAAGTAATGCTCATGTTTGCCTGATATTTTACCCGATGAAATATGACAATCATGAGAATCGTGTGGGTACCCAATAGCTATAACTGATTTTGCAAGTTCGTTGTTGGTGTTGACTGGTTTGGATGAAACTTTTACAAACGGAATTGTTTTAAAAATGTCTGCAAACGATTGTCCAATTTCTTTTTCCAGATGTGTATTGTTTTCGGACGAGACCTCTACAATTGCAAAATCTAAGGACCGACATGCTAGTATGACGTTTCCCCATAAGGTGGTGTCACCCAGGTGTGGAAAAGAAATATTGATACGACGCGTAGAAGCACCTTCCACAACGTGTGCATTGGTAATTAAGTATCGGTTTTTTGCCATCTTTTTTGGAAGGTATAAATCCTTCACACGTATAAAGAAACCGCTACCAGTTACTTGTTCGTCTGAACTATTATTGATTGTAAACGGTTCATTTGGATCGATTTCATTGTTTAAGCAAGTTAATTTGCCTACACTTTTTTTGTAGTTTTTTGAAACACTTAAAATAGCACTATCACCCATGTCGCGAGATAAACTTGTTGCTTATAAAAGGGAACTTCATAATATACTATCTGAGGAAGATAGAAAAAAAATCAACCAAGTTTTAACTACATTTTCAAACACAAAAAAAACTGTACCAACTGTTGTTACAAAAAAGAAGGGAAGTAGCAGCGTTCCACATATTTCAGAATTAGTGGTGCATGATGAGTTCCAATTTCAAAATTTACCAGAAGAATTTGATGAAGTGCCACATCTTTTCTTATTTCGAATAAATTTTACACCAATTATTTTCTATAAAAAAAAAATAACATTATTAAACCTACAAGAACTGTGTGCAATGAGTGGCGTTCACAACATAGTACATGATAATGTTACCACAACCATGCAACGTTTAAGTGGTTCTTTCGAAAAAGGTGGTATGGTAAAAAGTGTGATTTTATACTTAGAAAAAACAGAAACAGACGAGTTCGTATTTATTAAAAAATGTATATTTAAAGGCTTAAAAGGTTTTTAAGATGAATGAATGTAGTATATGTTTACAAGTAAAAGAGACAAATGAACAGTGTGAGACATGCCATTGGAGGAGTTGCGAGGACTGTAAAACAGAATGGGCAAAGTACAATAATACATGTCCTGGATGCCGAGCAGAACTTTTCCCACAAAAACCTGTGCGCGAAACGAGCTCATTACGTTTTGTTTTAAAGTTACTTTTTATCGTCTTGGATATGGTCTTCTTCTTTGTTTTATTTGGTATGTTTACAATGATTATACTTGGTGATGAAGACTGCTCAAAGGACATTAATTGTGAAGGGTACGACTTTATGGTTATCTTTGTTCTTGTATGTGCAGTGTTATCTTTTAGGGTGGTTTTAAGGAAATGGATTACCGAATGTTGTATTGTTAATATCGAAACTGCTGCTGTGGGTTTTATTGAATTAGAGGAAGATAGCAGTGACGGAGTTTAAATGGATTCCAATTTCATAATTTTAATTTTTTTCGTATATTCCCGAATTAAAAGTGTATTTAGACGTCATCATGTCAACTAAAAATTACCCTATCAAATCAAATTCCTTACCTAGTAGTGTACTGTTTAAAAAACGTAAGCCTAATCCAGGTATACTAAAAACCAGTGCCTCAGCAGCGGAGCCAATACTCGATGAATCAGAAAAGAGTTATAGTCTTTTCCCAATAAAACATGAAGATATTTGGAAAATGTACAAGAAAGCAGAAGCATCTTTTTGGACATTTGAGGAAATTGATTTGTCTGGAGATAAAATGGACTGGCCGAAGTTAACCCAGAACGAGCAATTCTTTATCAAAAAAGTATTGTCGTTCTTCGCAGTGTCGGACGGTATTGTGAATGAAAATCTATTGGAAAACTTTGCTCACGAGGTGCAATACCAAGAGGCACGTTGTTTCTACGGTTTTCAAATAACTATTGAAAACATTCATGCAGAAACGTATTCACAATTGATAGAAAGCTTTGTTTCAAACAAACAGGAAAAGTTAAAATTATTCGATGCTATTGAAAGTGATCCGTGTATTAAAAAAAAGGCAGAATGGTGCTTTAAATACACCAATCCAAACAATGCTTCGTTTGCAAAACGGTTAGTAGCATTTGCAGCTTGTGAAGGTATATTCTTTAGTGGTTCATTTTGCGCCGTGTTTTGGTTGAAAAAACGTGGATTGATGCCTGGGTTATGCTTTTCAAACGAATTGATTTCAAGAGACGAGGGGCTACACTGCGATTTTGCATGTTTGCTTTACAATGATAAATTAAAAAACAAATTACCAAAGGCAGTAGTACAAACCATTATCAAAGAAGCAGTAGATATTGAATGTGAATTTATCGATAGCTCCCTACCTGTTAATTTAATCGGTATGAACCGTGTGACTATGAAACAGTATATTCAATTCGTAGCAGATCGTTTATTAGCTGCATTGCAATGTGATAAAATATATCAAACTAGTAACCCGTTCCCATGGATGGAATTGATTAGCTTGCAAGGCAAAACAAACTTTTTTGAAAAGAGAGTAGGAGAGTACAGTAAAGCTGGTGTTGGGGTCAACCCAGAAGAAATGCAATTCGATTTAGATATGGAATTTTAGGCGTTATTATAGTTTTAGTTTTACATTTGTGTCTTTTTTTGGTGTAGAGACATCCTCTAATAATTGTAACAGGTCATCATCAGAATCTTCATTAACTTTATCTTCTTCTATTACTTCCTTTACTAATTTTTCCCACTCGTTGCTTTCCATTAAACTTTTTATTTCATTTGATACAGAGTGAGGTTTTTTATTTAATATTGTAGCAATTTCAGGAATAGACAAACCCATAGTTTCCATACGTGCTAAATTTAGTTTCTCCTTATCTGTCCATTTTTTCCCTGTGTCTTGCAGCCTTCTATATTTTCTAATTACAGCGTTTGTACTTTTGTTTTTTAAAAATTTGCTGATTTCTTCCGCAGTTTTTCCGTTTGTCATCGAGTGTTTTAAATATCGAACCTGCTCAGGTGTCCATTTTGTTCTTTTCCCGTTTCCATTATGTCCATTTTTATGTCCATTTCCATTTCCATTTTTATGTCCATTTCCATTTCCATTTTTATGTCCATTTCCATTTCCATTTTTATGTCCATTTCCATTTTTATGTCCATTTCCATTTTTATGTCCATTTCCATTTCCATTTAGTCTAATGTGTTTTTGTTTACAAGAATTTTGAGTTCTCTTTAGTACCTTAGCAATAAGCGAGTATTTTTTGTTGTTTCGTCTCATCTCCATTAATTTTTTAACCTCCTCTTCTGTCCACGGTTTTTCACCGTTTCCATTCTGTAAGCTTCCACTTTTCTTCCCATCCATTTACATTGTCCCATGCCTATAATATACACTATTTAAGATTTCTCTACTGGCAATATCAATACATACGTATCGGGTTCCATGCTTTCCAATGTCCATTCATTTTCCACGTCATCCCCATTTTCATATTGCATTTTGATTACGTCATCTTGTATTCCAGCAAACAATTTCGAAAGACCATACTTTTCCTCCAGTTCCACGTAAGGTCCTTGATCGATTAACCCCTCATTCAACTTACAGGAGTTCCAAAACTGAATATACTCGCGTGCACTTGTGTCCTTTTTTTTGATTGGTGTAACTTTTAAGTCTTGCTCTGCTTCTGCACCTTCGTAGTCACTTTGCTTTTTGTTAGTCTGCATTTAAGGTAAAATATATTCTAAAAACACTGTTTTTAATACTTTTACAATATTTCCATGCTATGCTATTTCATCGTAATAACATTCAATACTATTTCCATGTTTAATGATAATGTCATACTATTTGCATAGTTGCTATATATACCGATTCTTTCCACTTCTTCTAATCCCCTTTTAAGCTACGGAAGTATTGTGTTGAGAGTCTGGAATTCGCTCTATGTAAAAAATCAATGAATTTGAAACAACATCAACGTGTAATAACTCACCGCGAATGCTGTGCTAATTGATACGATACTGACTGTAGCTTAAGTAGCAACTTGATAGTCTTGTGTAGGTTTGATTCCTACTTGCTGCTTGTTTGAGAGTTTTGATTTGTCTTGATATTTGGTGGTGGCCATAAAATGCATAAGGGGATCTTTGTTATGGTAGAATCAGTAAATTTTGAAACACTCTTACATTTTTGTAAAATTATACTATACTTTACAAAATAATATTTTTTTACCTTTGTTCTTGTTTGCACCTTTCATAATGAATAAACCAATATATGCAATTAATAAACACAAAGAACCGATGTATGCTCCACCGCCACCGATTAACAAACTAACAATACAAACAGATATTAATATTACTTCTTTTTGAATAGTGGTTTCGTATACTATTAAAAGGACTACAATATATGTAATATTTGGAACTATATGAACTAAAAATGTCAATATACTGTAATCGCTGCTATATTGTATGATGTAGAAATATTGATAAAACGTATCTAATATACAGGCAATGTAGGCAATGATAGCAAGTTTTGGAAATATCACGTACGACTTATATCGTTGAAAAGGCCATGTTACAAAATAAACAAAAACCAAAACGATGTAGATGAGGTAGATAACAAACGTAGACATCCAATAACGAACAGCCTGCACTAAATATGCAAAGTAAATGGTCCAATTTAATATATTGAACTGTGTTGTTTGGCCAACTGTTACCGCATAATGTGCATGCGGACTTGCAGACGTAATCTGCAATATCACCGACGTGTTGGTATTGGCTACGGCATCCACTTCGTAGATTACTTTACCTACAGAAAATAGCATGTGATTTATTTCGTATTTCGAATTTTCAAGATTTGGTGCAGGACCAAAAATTTTAATTACATTAATTTTGTCTGTCTGGTGTGCTGGAACTAAAACTTGTACAAAAATTTTCTCGTTTTCTTTATAATTTGCCGTGTAAAACATAGAACATGCATTGCAATCATGAAATTCAGAGTACACGGTTGTAAATATAGAAGGTGCTTCAAAATCATAACCATTGTTCGATGTAAATACGATATTTGCATGGCTATGTCTACAAAGATATAGAAGCAGGCCTAACACGAACCATATTTTCATGTTCTTAGTGGTGTTGATATTCTACAATACAGACATAGTATATATTTATAGCATTTTCTAATTTTGCACCTTTAAGTGTTTTAAAAGCAAATGGAGTGGCCAACATTAAAGGAACGATGGGAAATTTGCGAGTCTTATTTACAAAACAGAGGCGCAACCGACCAATCTAAACAAAGTTTCAATGCATTTATTGACAGAGAATTAAGACATTGCATTTACGAACATTTCAATATAGATATTCAAATTGGTGTTGACTTGAAAAAAAAATTTAAAGTCACTTGTACAAATGTTGTTATACAGAAACCGATTTGTTTAAACAATGATATTGACATTACAATTCCAGAAAATTACCACGCAAACGCTGCTTTGTGTAGATTGTTGAGAGGAAGTTTAGTCAGCGCGGTTTATTTGACATTGACATTTAATTACAATGGGAAACACGAACAATGTAACAATATGTTACTTTGTTATATCCCTATCATGACTGGATCTAAAATATCATTGCCTCATAAGTCATTTAATATATGCGATGACGGATATTTTGTCCTTGGTGGTTCTGAAAAATGTATTGTTCACCAAGAAAAAAAAATCGATCGAGCAATCTTAGTACATAACAAAAAGTGTCATTTTTACATGCCTAAAAACAACGTCGTGTGGTGGTTGGAGCAAGAAGATGGCACCAGCGCAGAAAATATACTAATAAGGAGTAAAGTAGGGTCGTGTGACCTTGCAATAGTATTTGCAGATGCAGACGTGCAAGACGATCAAATTTTCCCAATAGAAGTTAGAGAAAAAAAAAATAGAATGGCAAGGAAGAAGTTTCCATGAACGGTTGCACAAATTTAAAACGGTATTTCCAAAACAAACAAACATTTCTATTGCGCATATGTTTAATAGCAACGAAAACCATTGGATGAAACAATTGTTGTACATGTCGAAAAGTTTAGATGAAAAAATTAATCTATACAATCGTGACCATTTAGGGTTTAAACGAGTAGAGGGTGTATCGGAGCTATTACTTTGCGTGGCTCGTAAATCTATCAAACGGGTAGTCACTAGCTTCCAGAAGAAAATATTAAATTTCATGGAAAAATATCCAAACAAGTCTATATTAAAAGGTATTTCTCGTGCCTTAGACAGCAGAATTGTAACAGAAGCGTTTTTTTATTCTTTAGGAACTGGTAATTGGCCTTCGTCGAATGGAATGGTTGGGTTTCGCACTGGAGTCTGCCAACAACGATCAAATTATAATTTTTCCAGTATATTGTCCCAATCAAGACGAATTAAAACTGGTGATGAAAAACGCAGCATCATCCAACAACGAGAAGTCCGTGGAGAAACATTTGGTTACCTCTGTCCGTACGATACAAGTGAAGGTAGATCATGCGGTATTAATAAGCATTTTGCCACGTTAACAACATTAAGCATTGAATTTGCTGAGGAAATTATTGTTAAAATTGTACACGAAAAAAAATATTTAAATGAAACTATTGATTTAAATCAACCATTTTTGGTGTTTATCAACGGTGTCATACAAGCACAGGCACCAACAAAACAAGCTTTGATTCAATTGAAAAATGAATTAAAACAATACAAACGCATGGGTGTCATTGACAGAGGAGTAAGCGTTGCATATAATTTCAACAGGTTGGAAATACGATCAGATGCTGGTAGATTATTACGACCATTGTTTATTTTAAAAAACTTAATTGCGCATCTTACCACCACAACTTTTCGATGCGACTTTGAATCTTTACTAAAGGGTGGCATCATTGAATTTGTTGATACCATGGAAGAAGAATCTTTAATCATAGCTGCTGATTTTCAACCAAAATATTTAAAAGACGCATCACATTGTGAGCTGCATCCAAGTTTAATGCTTTCCATGAACACAAATGCTAATAACCCTTTTTGCAATCATAATCAAGGTCCTAGATTAGTAAGTTACAACGTTAGAAAAACTATGCTGCATCAACTAACATACCCTTTAGACGTACCAAAATGCCATGCAAAAACAAGCACAATCGGAAGTCGTTCCAAATTACAGAGATTTAGGTTACAGCAGGGCACATTATCTATTGTATGGTCAAAAACCTCTATGCAGCACCCAACTTGGAAGCATGGACGGTATGTCACAAGGCAGCGGAATTAACTGCATCACAGCAATCATGCCGTTCGATGGACACAACCAAGAAGACAGTATATGCATCTCTCAAGGTTTTATTGATAGAGGTGGATTTAGAACATTGGATTACAAAACCTTTGTCTATTCTGGATCCGAAAAAATAGGAAAAGATATCATTAATCAACCATATTGCAGGACAAATCGTAAGTTGTTCCATCACTGTGATGACGATGGGCTGCCAACACCTGGTCATACCTTGAAAAAAAACGATATTATTGTCGCAAAGGAGAATGGTGATGAAGAAGAGCCAGAAGATACAAGCGTCAAAGCCAAAGACAAACAAGGTGTTGTTGATAAAGTTTTAGTTGGAACAGGACGTAGAAGAAGAAAAGGAGAAGGTGAATCAAGCTGTAAGATTAATATTTCCACGTACGAAATGCGCATTCCTGAAGTTGGTGATAAATTTGCCTCTAGGCACGCGCAAAAAGGTATCCTCGCCTATATCGTACCAGAAGAAGACTTACCATTCGTACCATGCGGGCCGAACGCGGGAGTAAAGCCAGATATCATTATGTCACCTCATGCTATCCCCACCAGAATGACAATCGGACAGCTAATTGAGGCCCTTGGAGGTAAACTTGCTGCGGTCTCTGGGGAAATACAAGATGCTACTGCCTTCTCACACAAATCCGTACAGCAACTAGGAAAAGAAATGAAAGCGTACGGGTTCAGCAAATATGCAGATCAACAGTTAATTGATGGTAAAACTGGGGAATTG
>MDTG01249836.1_pt1 | contig 15349 bp, 13 predicted proteins | sample 811421 | NCBI WGS metagenome assembly MDTG01 (sample SAMN05326645, study PRJNA326480) | marine metagenome | isolation source: seawater | place: Pacific Ocean: South East | collected 2011
AAATAACAATATAGGTGTAATAAAAATGGAAATATTTAGAAATTTTCCCCCAGATAAAAGTTTTTTAAAAAAAGTTAGAAAACTATCGGATGAAAAAAATATTGTTTTAATCTTTGATGAATGTACGAGTGGCTTTAGAGAAACATTTGGTGGTTTACATTTAAAGTATAATATAAACCCAGACATTTGTATTTTAGGCAAAGCTTTAGGCAATGGCTTTCCAATTACCACCGTACTTGGTAAAAGAAGTGTAATGGAAAATGCTCAAAGTACTTTCATAAGCAGTACATTTTGGACTGAAAGATCAGGTTATGTGGCAGCATTAAAAACCCTTGAAATTATGGAAAAGTTAAAGTCTTGGGAATATATTAGCAATCAAGGCATTAAGTTAAAAAATTATATAAAAAAAATTTCAGAAAAAAATAAGTTAAAAGTTGATGTTAGTGGACTATCATCATGTCCTAGCTACAATATAAAATCTGAAAACTGGATTAAGTATAAAACTTTTATAACACAAGAATTACTTAAAAATAAAATATTAGGTGCCAACACAACATACTTATCGATATGCCATAATGATAAAATTTTGAAAAATTATATAAATGTTTTGAATAAAATTTTTTATAAAATTAATCAATGTGAAAAAGGAAATGTTAATATTAATGAAATTTTAAAAAATGAAGAATGCCATATTGGATTTAAAAGACTTAATTAAAAATAATAAATATAAAAATTTATTTATTTTTCAATATTTTATATATTTCACTTGCAATTACAAAGTTTCCTTTTGAATTATGGTGTCTTTTATCATTATAATGGTCACCAATTGGAGGAGCTATATCGCTTATATCAAAGCAAAAATCTAATTTTTTACAATGGATTTTTAAATCATCATAAAGGCTATTAATCTTGTTTAAATAAACTTGACTTTTTTCTGCTTCATCAAGAATAATTCTATCATTAGTTCTATCGGGCGCATTGGACTGAACTCCTTTTAGTCCCATTGTAGGTTGAAGAAAGACAAAATATTCCCATCCATTATTCTTTGAGAATTCATTCATCATTTTTACATTAGACAACCATAAATTTGCATTTGTCGTATTCTTTTTGTCATATTTAGAAATAGTAGCTATTTTTTTATTTTCTCTTAAATTTACAAAATTTAAATCATTAATATTATTTAAATATTTTATGTTAAGATATTTATTATTAATATAGTTTATCAATAGCATCGTATTTGGTAATAAATCTATATTAACTTTATTATATATTTTCCATCTATTTGTATTAAACATTTGCAAGATATCTGTTGTGAAGTAAGGAAAATGATCTAAAGTTAGTGCACTAGTTCTGTAACCTTCAATGTCATTAATCCCATTTAAACTTATTACATATTTTATATTCAAATCTAAATTTTTAACCTCTAAAATCAGTTTCAATAACTCTTGAGTAGATGAATAACCACCTGTGCCTCCATTCAAAACTTTTAAATTTTCTCTATTTTTTTTAATAATATTAGATAAGTGAAAAGGCCAAGTTTCACCATTACTTAAATGATTATAAAAACCATCTGTAGTGGAACCACCTAGTGTCATTAAAAATTCATTTTTTTTAATATCTATATTTTCATCAAAATAAAAAACAAATTCACCTGAAACTTTTCCACCCTTTACGTTGCATAAATTTTCATGATCATGAATGTGATTTAAGAAAGGGTGTGTCATCATTTTTTGACAAGGGTCATTTAAATATCTCCTTTCTTCTGGATAAGTATTGATTAAAAAATGATTTGTTTTTTTTTTATAAACTTTGAGTGTTGAAAAAGCTATTAATTCAATTGAAAACAATATTAAAACAAAAACAAATATATTAACTAAAATTATTTTAAAATATTTAATCATATAAAATTAATTAAATTATAACAAAATAGCTTTTAGTTTTCTCTATAAAATATCTAGAAAATTTATTATTTATCGTTATAAATATTATCTAAATTAATTAATACCAAACTATAAATTATAAATATATAATAATTCAAAATATGCCATATACTTTTTTTGATAAAATAGAAAATAATATATCAATAGCAGGTAGAGTTATAAAAACTTTACCAAGTAGATTTTTATTTGGAAATCTTCAAACTTTATCTAACAATATCATTCCAATCATTAATAAAAACGTTAACTTTAAAAGTGAAAATGAGATAGTTCAAAATGGATTTAAAAAAAATAAATTAAAATGTGATTATGAGCTAATTGAAAAAATTCAAAAAAAATATAATTTAATTATTGAAGATGATAAAAAATCAGTTTTAACATCTAGTAAAAAAAAAAGGATGATAATTGATCCTCTAAAATATATACCGGAAATAAAACTGTTATTACCTTTTGTAAATAGTGAGTTGACAGATTATTATAATAATGGGTTTTCTATTGAACAAGTTAGAGCATGGAGAATTTATTCGGATGATATGTATTATTATAAAAAGCAAAATTATATTTACTCAAACATCTGGCATTTTGATAAGTTTCAAGTTGATAAACTAAATATCTTTATTTTACTTAACAATAATGTAAATATAGAAACTGGAGCAACAAGAATTTTAGATATAAAAACCACCAGAGATTTAATTAGATCATTCAAATTTATTGATACATCAACTGACAAAAGAAAGATGGACGAATTGATAATAAAAAAAAACAAAATTAATTATTTAAAAGGTAATTTAGGAGATATTTGGATTTTTAATGCTACAAAATGTTTACATGCCGCATCTATTCCAAAACCAGGTTCAATTAGGGATATCATTCAATTTGAAATATATCCATATAAGTTTAATTCAAATTTAGAAAAGAATAATTTTAATTGTAAAAAAGACCTTTATATTAAAAGTATTTCAAATAAAGTTTAATTATAAATTTCTCTAAAAATATTTTTCAACACTTGCTGTTTTTATTTTTTACATGAATTATAGGATGTGTAAAATTTTTAGTTTTTTTAAGGATTGTATCACTCCACTTCATAGATTCTTTGTTTCTTATAAAAATTTTTTGCATTTTAGAAGAATAATAATTCCTATTATAAACTTCAATATATTTGCCTGAATTATAAAAAAACTCTTTATGCCCACCCTTATTTTTAAAATTAAAGATTTTTTTTTTAATATGATGATGGTTTGGATGAGCAAATTTTTTGTTTGGAGAAAAATCTCTAATAAAAATTATTCCATTATCTGCTAGAAGCCAATCAATAATTGCAACTGTAGGTAATAAAATATCTCTGTCAATCCAAGACAAAACATCATCCAAAATAATGATGTCAAATCTTTTTAAATTTTTATTGCTTAAATTAAAAAGTTTAGATTGAAAAAAAGTGCAATTTTCTAATTTGATTTTAAACAATTTTTTTGAAATATCACAGGCATCACTTGAAGGTTCTATCCCATAAATTTTACAGTTGTTTTTAATTTTAAAATATTTTAATAAATCACCTACAAGACATCCAATTTCTAAGACACGACTCTTATTTGAAATTTTGAAATTTTTTTTAATTAGATTATAAATTTCTATTTTATAATTTCTTATAGATTCATGTTTAAAAGATTTAGAGAATCTTTTTTTATAATTTCTTTTGAAAAAAAGATTAGATTCGATATTTTCATAAAAATTATCTTGATAAATTAAAGGTTTTTTCATTAAAATTTATTTCATATTTAATTTTTGAACCATTTCTTTGGAAAAGTTCCAAGATTTAGCCATATTAATTGGTCCATCATAATCATAATTTACATTCATTTTAATTTTATTCTTTTTTAGCCATGATTTTATAATCTTGATACTTCTTTCTTTAAATTTTTTGCTGGATGAAAAAATAGTTCTTGTATTTTTATAGCCAATTAACTTTGGTGTTTCACTTAATTTAAAAATATTCCTTAGTTCTAGTTTGATCTTTGAGAGATCATTATTAGTAATTTTAGAGTTATCACTCAAAATTTCTAATTGGAGAATTGTTTTATTTTTTAAACTTTTAAAAACAGAAATACGATTTAAATTTGGTATCTTGCTATTCATGCAAATAATCTCAGTAAAACTTAATTTGTTGTTAACTAGTAATAAAATATTAAATAAATATCGCTTGTTTTTAAATAATTTTTTCACATAATTTTTTTTATTATAAAATAACAATAGTAAAAAATTTTCACCATAAATTATTTTATCAAACTGATCTAATTTAATAACACTATTGTCAGAAAGTATAATTTCTTTTTTATCAAAATTAATTTTAGATTTAAATAAGAAATTTATATTTTCATTATAAAACAATATTTCATTTAATCTTTTCTGAATTGAGCTAAATAATTTTGAAATTGGAACTGCATAAGTATGCTTAGTTTTATTTAAACTTACATTTTTTCTAAAATTATAACCCTCATCATTAGTTTCAAACTTATAATCTCTAGGCAAAAACCAAGGTATAAATAAATGTTTACAATCTTCAAAATTATCACTAAATCTTTTTGAGCAGATTAAAAATATTTTTAATAAATCTCTTTTAACATAATCACTTAATTTGAAATTATTTTTTATTTTAAAGTTTTTTTTTAAATTTTTAATTAATTCTTTTGGCCAATTATTCAAATCCTCATGAAGATTCATTATGTTTTTCTCAATCATTATTTTATGAATTTTTTTTCGTAAAAAAAATTTGATACCATTTTTTTTCAAAAAATTAAAAAAGCCTTTGGTTCTTGGCAAGTCGATAGCATGGAAACCATTATTTAATTTATAATTTTTTATTTTAACAGATTCAAAAGATCCTAAGTTTTTATTTTTTGAAGTTGAAATATAAATTTGATTATTTTTACCCAAAGTATTTGCTAACAAAGATGAGTATAATGAGGACCCAATAATTAAAATTTTTTTTGGCTTAGATTTTTTTATTTGCATTATTTTATTTTTAATAAAAAAGAATATTATTTATATTTTTTAAACCTTTTTAAAATTTTTTTGAATTTAATATTAGAAATTATGGTTATATTAGATTTCATAATTAATATTTTATTTTATAGATAAACGTAAACTTACAAATTAATGATAAAATATAACAACAAACATTAAAATTATAAAATATAAATCATATATATAGTATAATGTCTATAAAAAATATTAATTAGATTTAAATAAATGAAAAAATATAATGCTTTAGTTTATGGGTTTGGTGATAATTTTTTTTCAAAAATTAAAAAAAATTTGAAGAAAAAAATTAATTTTAAAATTTATATAAATTCAACAAATAATCCAATTACTATTAACGAAGAAATATTATTAAGAAATTTAGAAAAAATTAATTTTAAATCTAATAATGAAATTATAAAAAATTACGAAAATTTTTTCAGTAATAATTTTGTTAATTTTTATAAAATGATCCTCTCACGAGGAATTAATTTTAGAAATTTTCATGAGACAAAAAATGAGTTCTCAATTTTTTTGAATTTTTTTGCAAATGAAATTAAAAAAAAAAAAATTAATTTAGTTATTCTTCAAAGTATTCCACATCAAGGTCCAGATTATGTGTTATATATATTAGCAAAATTTTACAACGTAAAAACTATTATGTTTTATCAAAGTATAATTCCTCAAAAGTTTTTTATTGTTAATAATATAGAAGATTTCGGAAATTTTAGATTAGTTAATAATTTAAATAAAAAAAAAATTACTTTTGAGGAAATAAGATCATTAAATTTAGAAAAATACAGAAAAATGGTTAAAGATATACATGAATTTAATATTAATAGGAGAAAAAATAATAAAAATATAAAATTTTTAATTAAGAATAAAATAAGGAGTAGTTTAGTAAATCTTAAAATGATTGAAAGAAAAGATGAAGAAAAAGAATATATGCTAAATATTAAAAAATTTTTATATAAAGGAAATTTAAATAAATTAATAAATAAAAAATTTGTTTATTTTCCATTACACGATCAACCTGAAATGACTACAGTTACTTTAGGTGGCATTTATGAAGATCAAATTCTTGCAATTGAACATTTAAGAACAATTTTAAAAAGAAATGAGATCATAATTGTAAAAGATCATAATTATCAATCGTCTTTTCAAAGAGATAAATTTTTTTTTAAGAGGTTAAAAAATATAAAAAACGTACATATGGTACCCAGTACTTTCTCTAGTTTAGATTTAGTTAGAAAAGCATTATTCACAGCAACAATTACCGGTACTGCAGGCTGGGAGTCCTTATTAGAAAAAAAAAATTGTTTAATATTTGGTAATGCTTGGTATCAAAAAATTGATGGTTGCATTAAATTTGATATTGAAAAGAAAAAAAAAATTTATGATTTACTTTTGAAGAAAAAATTTGATGAAAAAAAATTTTGTAAAAGTTTTTTAAAAATACTTAACTGTTCATTTAATGGTGTAATTAATCCATATTATAAACCAATGTTAAATAAACTTGATGAAAATTACAATTCTAATATTGTTAGTAAACAAATATTGGATATGATAAGTAAATAATTGTTTTTTGACTTTATTGAACTCTAAAAAAATTTATAAATAATTGTGATTAAACTAGTTTTAGGATCAGCTAATTTTAATAAGAAATATGGAATAAATAAAAATAAAATAATCAATATAAATAAGATTTTTGATTATTGTAATAAAAATAAAATTAATTATTTAGACACCGCTTTCGCTTATTCTGGAAGTCATAAAATTATATTACAAAATAAAAAAAGTAATTTTAAAATAATTACAAAATTAGATTTAAAAAAAAAAAAATATAAAAATTTAGAAAAATCTCTTTTTAATTTTGTAGAACAATTAAAAAAAAATAAAATTTATTCAATTTTAATACATAACACTGAAGATTTTATAAATTTCCAAGATAAAGAATTGATTTTGAATTTATTTCAAAACCTAAAAAAAAAAAATATAATTAAAAAATTTGGTGTTTCTCTTTATAATATTGATGATCTTAAAAAGATTACTAGATTTTTTAAACCTGAGATAATCCAAATACCTTTTAATGTAATGGATGAGAGATTTTTCAAGTCTAAATGGTTTTTGAGATTAGTTAAAGAAAATAATATTGAAATTATGGTTAGATCCTGTTTTTTACAAGGTCTTTTACTCAAAAAAAAAATTCCAATAAAATTTAAAAATTATGAATTACATTTTAAGAAATTTATTAAGTGGTGTAATAAAAATAACTTATCACAATTACAGGCTTGTATACATTACATTAAACAATTTAAAAAAATAAAATTTGTTGTTTTTGGTGTAAAAAACTTAAAAGAAATAGAAGAAATTAATAGTGTACTAAAAAAAAAAGATTTAATTAAAGTCCCTTCATTTTATCGTAAGAATATAAATGATTTAATAGACCCTAGATTGTGGTAAATTATATAAATAATTGAGATGTTTTAAACTAATTAAACTTGCTTATTAATTTTTTTGAAATAAATAGACGGCGTATTTCGATTTTTTTAAATCATCTTTAATTTTAAATATTTTTAATTTTTTTAAGCAAAAATTTTTTTTTTTAAAAAGTGTGAGAAAATTTATTTTGAAGACTGTAACATTTTTGTCATGTTTGTATTTTACTGAATAATTATATTTGGTATAAAAATCCAGTATTATCAACCAGCCCTTATCTTTTAAAAGATTTGTACTATTTTTTATGATTTGATTATAGTCAGAGGGATCACATAAATATAAACAAAAACCAAAAATTATTATATCAAACTTTTTTTCTTTGAAAATATTATGTACTTTATCAGCTGTTGAGACATATGCTTTAATATTTTTTTTTGCAATATCTATAGCTTTTTTAGACGGGTCTACTGCATATATATTTTTGAGTTTAAATTCTTTTTTAATTTCTTTTAATCTTGCACCAGTTGAGGATCCAATTTCAAGTATTTCAGGTTTAACTTTTTTATTTTTAATTAATTTTTTTAATTCTATAAAAACAGGATCTTTTTTTTTATTATAGATGGATAAATTTAATTTATTTCTTTTGTACCACTGATCTCCTTCATAATTAAGAAAAATTTTTTTATTTTTATTTTTCAATTTAAAATTTTTTTAATAATTGGATTATTCTTATTTTTTAATAGGAATTTTTCGGAACTAAGTTCAAAATTTTTATTTACTTTCTTTCCTTTTTCACCAGAAATATTTTTTGAGAAATTTTTTTTCTTATTCATTTCGATAGTTGGACAAATTATAAAATATTTTTTAAATTCCATAACAAGTCTACTCTCATCAACCGAAGTCATTAATTCATGTATTTTTTCACCTGGTCTTATTCCAATAATTTTATGTTTATAATTCCTATTAATAATACTTGCTAAATCAGTAATCTTAATTGATGGAATTTTAGGTATGATTACCTCACCTCCTTTCATAATTTTTAAAGAGTAAATTACAAAATTAACAGCCTCTTCTAAAGTTATCAGAAATCTAGTCATTTCAGGATGTGTAATTGGAAAAAATTTTTTATTTTTTTTAACTTGATCTTTAAAAAAAGGAACAACAGATCCTCTTGAATTTATTACATTTCCATATCTCACTGTTGAAAAAGAAATATTTTTATCTCCTACAAAATTATTCGCTGCAGAAAATAATTTATCACTCACAAGTTTTGTGGCCCCATATAAGTTAATTGGGTTTGAAGCTTTATCAGTCGATAATGCTAATACTTTTTTGACATTATTTTTTATACAAGCCTTAATAAGATTTTCTGCTCCGTTTATATTTGTTTTAATATACTCAGTTGGATTATATTCGGCAGTATTAACTTGTTTTAATGCTGCAGCATGAATAACATAATCAACATTTTTAAGTGCTAATTCTAATCTGTTATAATCTCTTATATCTCCAATAAAGTAACGCATACATTTATCAGTAAATTTTTTTGACATCTCATATTGTTTTAATTCATCTCTTGAATAAATGATGATTTTTTTTAATTTGAATTTTCTTAAAAGAATTTCTACAAATTTTTTTCCAAAAGAGCCCGTACCGCCAGTGATTAATATTGTTTTATTATTAAACATAATTTTATAGAGAGATTACTTTACTATCATTTTTCTAATTGCTAATAAAGTAATAAAAATATTTTATATAAATGACTATTTTAGTAACAGGATCAGCTGGCTTCATAGGTTTTCATTTAGCAAAAAAATTATTAAATGAAAATTATGATGTAATTGGTGCAGATAATTTAAATAGTTATTACGATAAAAAACTTAAAATTTCTAGAATATCAATATTAAAAAAAAATAAAAATTTTAGATTTATCAAACTTGATATTTCCAAAAAAAAACAAGTTTTTTCAAAACTTAAAAATTTAAAAATTAAAGTAATTATTAATTTAGCGGCTCAAGCTGGAGTAAGATATTCCTTAAAATACCCAGATGAGTATATCAAAAATAATGTAGATGGTTTTTATAATATTTTAGAGTTTGTAAAAAATAAAAAAATAAAAAAATTGTTATTTGCTTCATCTTCATCTGTTTATGGAGATATAAAAGTTAACAAATTTTCGGAAAATTTGTTAACGGAGCAACAAATTTCACTATATGCATTATCAAAAAAAGTTAATGAGTTAATGTCAAAATTTTACTCAAGAACATACGGGATTTCATGTTTGGGTTTGAGGTTTTTTACTGTTTATGGACCATATGGCAGGCCAGATATGTCTTATTTTAAATTTACTAAAGCGATTTTAGAAAAGAAGAATATTTATTTACATAATTATGGAAACCATGCTAGAGATTTTACTTATATTGATGACTGTGTGACTTGTATAGTTAAATTGATGAAATTTATCGATACAAAAAAAAATTATTTTAACGTTGTAAATATTGCTGGTGGAAGAAAAGTAAAAATTACAAAAGTTTTAAATTTAATTGAAAAAAATCTCAATAAAAAAACTAAAATAAAATACAAACCATTACAATTTGGAGATATACCAAATACTTTTGCTAATAAAAATAATCTTAATAAAATGATCAAATTTTATCCAAAAATTAAGATTGAAGAGGGGATTAAAAAATTTTGTGAATGGTATAAAAATTATTATTGATTTATTTTATAAACTAAAAAATATTAAATATAATGGATAAATTAAAAAAATTTCTTAAGTTATATAAAGATATTTTCAATACTTTATCAGAGAACTTAAAAACAAATTTTTATTTATTAATAATTTTAAACATTGTTATTGGTTTAGTTGATGTTGTAAGTATTTTATCAGCAGCACCTTTAGTTGCAGTTTTAACAGACTCTAGTTTTATTTCTACTAACGATGAAATTTTATTTATAAGAGAAATTTTTAATCTGAATACCAAAACATCAATGATTATATTTTTTTCATTTTTTACATTATTTATGTTTTTTTTATCTTTTCTAGGAAAGGTCTTTCAAAGGTATTTAAACTTAAGATATTCCAATAGAATGTATCTTTATTACAGTAATAATCTTTTTGACTATTTTTTGAGGCGTGATTATTTATTTCATTTACAAAAATCAAGTTCAGAATTATCGGCTAATACTTATACAGATACCCAAAGACTCCAAGGACAGATATTGAAACCTATGTTGGAGATTTGTTCAAATTTATTTATTTTAATCTTTATTTTCGTGACATTATTGGTTGTTGATTTTTATTTAACAGTTGTATTTACATTATTTTTTTTAATATTTTATATTATTTACAGTTTAATCATCCAAAAAAAAATATCATCTTATGGAAAAACAATTAGTGAGAGTTACCCGTTATTTTTTCAATCCTTGTTTGAGGGGACAAGGGGAATTAGAGAAGTAAAACTATATGATAAAATAGATTTTATTCACAAGACCTTTGAGAATACTAATAAATTAATTGGTAATCAATTTCTTAAAATTGATATTTATTCCAATTTACCAAGAAATATAATTGAGTTGATAAGCTATACATTAATAATTTTAAGTTTAAATATTCTAATGCTCAATTTTAATTATACTTTCAACCAAATAGCTGTCTTACTCTCAGTATATTTGCTAAGTTTGACTAAAATTATTCCTGCTCTTCAAAAAGTATATTTAGATTTGATATCAATTTCTTCACATAGCTGGACTTATTATAAAATAAGAGAATACCTATTTGATTTCAAACAAAAAAAACAAGAAAACTTTTATGAAAAAAATGATAGTGAAGATATTGAATTTAAAAGTTTAATTTCAATAAATGACTTAAATTTTAGATATCCTGACGGATCGTTTGCTGGTCTAGCAAATATCAGTTTAGAAATAAATAAAGGAGATAAGATTTCAATAATTGGTAAATCTGGCTCTGGAAAGTCAACAATGATTGATGTCTTGTCCGGACTAATACCTTTAGATAGTGGAAAGATAAAAATTGATAATAAAATTTTAAATGAAAAGAATTTAAGTTCATGGCAGAAAAAAATATCTTATGTATCACAGAATACATTTTTAACAAATTCATCAATTTTAGAAAATATTACATTTTCAAAAAATAATTCAGAAGTTGATAGAAAAAAAGCAAAACAAATTTTAAAAAATTTAAATCTGAGTGAATTTATTGACCATCTTGATAATGAATTAGGAGAAGTTGGAAAAAGAATTTCTGGTGGACAAAGGCAAAGAATATCAATTGCTAGAGCAATATTTAGAAACTCAGAAATTTTGATTGTAGATGAAGGTACAAGTGCTCTTGATAAAGAGAATTCAGATATAATATTGGATTACATTTTTAAAGTATTTAAAGAAAGAACTATAATTTTTGTTTGTCATTCAAAAATACTTTTTGAAAAATGTGATAAATTTATATATTTAAATGAAGGTAAATTAATATCCAAAGGCTTAATTAAAAATTTACATAATTTTGATGAATTTAAATGTTTAAATTAAGGAAAATATATTATTTTTTAAGAGATTTATTAATATACCTAAGAATAAAATGAAAAATTTTATTCTATTTTTAAAAAATTTACTTATTTATTTTGGTTTATATAAATTAAAATATAATTTTTCATCAACAATAGATTTTGGTTCAAAAAAAGCTGATAAGTTTTTTAAGAATTTAATCAAAAAATCAAAATTTGTATATGAATATGGTTCTGGTAACTCAACATTATTCATGAAGAAAAATAAAGTAAGATATGTTTCAATAGAGTCGAAAAAAGATATTTTTGTTAAACTAAAAAAAAACAATCTCAACATTTTTTTTTTTTCTCTTGGAATAACTAAAAGATATTCAGTTCCTTACTTTTTAAGATTGAAAAAAAAAAAAATAATTAATTATGCTAATTCAATAAACATATTGAAAATTAAAAACCCAGATTTGATTATAATAGATGGACGATTTCGTGTAATTTGTTTTTTTTATGTAATGAATTTTTTAAGATCTAAAAAATTAAATAATACAGCTGTAATAATTGATGATTTTAATAGAAAGGAATATTCAATTATAAATTCTTATTTTAAGATTAAATGTATAGATAGAATTGGTTATTTGAAATTAAATAACCAAATTAAAAAATACGATTTAAAAAAAATTGAAAAAAGATATTTATTTGACCCAAGTTAATAAAAGAAAACATTATGATTAATGCACCTGTAGTAATTTTTTTGTATAATAGACCTTACCAAACTATAAAAACTTTAAAAAATCTAAAGCTAAACAATAATTCTCAAAATACAGAATTAATTGTTTACTCAGATGGATATAAAAAAAATGATATTTTAGATAAAAAAAAAGTTGAAATTGTTAGAAATATTATAAAAAAAATATCTGGTTTTAAATCAAAAAAAATATTTTTAAGAAATAGAAATTTTGGTCTATACAAGAACATTTTATCTGGGCTAGATAACGTTTTCAAAAAATATGATAGAGCTATTATTTTAGAGGATGACATTTTAGTTAATAAGTTTTTTATAAATTATATGAATAAAGCACTTGAAATTTATAAAAATAATTATGAAGTTTCATCTATTCATGGATGGATGTGTGAACATAACCAAAAATTACCTAATACATTTTTTTTACGAGGTAGTGATATATGGGGATGGGCCACTTGGAAAAGAAGTTGGATAGATTTCAATAGAAAACCTAAAGATTTGATTAAGAAATTTAGAAAAAAACCAGAGCTTATTAAAAAATTTAATTTATCAGACTCATATGATTATTTTAAAATTTTAAAAAAAAGATCACTAAATTTAAATCAATCATGGGGTATATTATGGAATGCCTCTAATTTTTTAAAAAAAAAATATTATTTAAATTTTTCTAAATCATTATGTGTAAATATTGGGCAAGACTTTTCAGGGACTCATTCCACAATAAATCAAGGTTATTTTAACCAAAATCTAAGTGATAAAAAAATAATTTTATCCAAACAAGATGTTATTGAGTGTTTTGAAGGAGAAAAAGTAAAATCAAAATTTTTTTTAGAAAATTATAAAAACAATTTTTTAAAAAAAGCTTCAAATAAGCTTATGACAAAATTAATAAATAAAGTTACACTCAGAAAAAAAAAAATTAATTATTTAGGCCCATATAATGTATGGGAAGATGCATTAAAGAATTCAAAAGGATATGAGGATAATCAAATCCTGATAAAAGTAAAAAAAAATACTATAATTTCAAAAAATAATATTTATTTTTTTGAGAGAGATGGATCCTTATTGAAAAAAAATACTATTTCAAATAATCAACTTTATTTAATTACAAGCTTAATAAATAAAAAAAAAAATGGATTAAATATTGTGGATTTTGGTGGTTCTTTAGGATCATCTTATTTTAAAATAAAAGATATTATTGATTTAAATTTTAAAAATAAATGGAATATTATAGAACAAAAATTATTTGTGAAAGAGGGCAACAAATCATTAAAGAGTTCAAATTTACTGTTTCATAATAATCTAAATGATGTAAAGAAAAGAATTGATTTAATCATTTTGAGTGGATCTCTGCAATATATGAAAAATCCGCAAAAAATACTTGAGCAAATATTTTTAAAAAAACCCGAGGTAATTTTTTTAGATAGAACACCAGTTTCAAATAAAAAAAGAAATGAAATTTATATTCAAAAGAGGGATATTTCAAGCTATCCATCTTGGCACTTTTCAAGGAATTTTATTTGTAAATTGTTTAAAGAAAATAATTATGATTTAAAAGAAAGATTTTCATCCGAATTTGACCATAATTTATCAATAAATGGTAAAGAAATTAAATTTGAAGGATATATTTTTGAAATAAAAAAATGATAAATAAAATAAAAAATAGAATAAGGAGTTTTTTTGAAATTACAAAACTTAAAAAAGAAAATGAGGAAATCAAATTAATTTTAGGCAAAATATTAATCAATATAAATTTAGAAAAAAATCCAACCGATATAAGTGAAATTGAGTTTAAAATTTTTTCTCAATTTGGTGATGATGGAATAATTCAATTCATACTAAGTAAACTTGATTTAGAAGATAAGTATAAAAACTTTATTGAGTTCGGAGTAGAAAATTATGAAGAATCTAACACACGTTTTTTACTTTTTAACAATAATTGGTCTGGTCTAGTAATTGATTCGTCTCAAAAAAATATTGATAAAATTAAGAATAGTAATTTTTTTTGGAAATTTGATTTGGATGCAATTTGTTCATTTATTACAAGAGATAATATCAATACACTTATCGCGAATTCTAAGATTAATAAAAATATCGGTTTATTAAGCATCGATATTGATGGAAATGATTATTGGGTTTGGGAGAAAATTGAGGAAATTGACCCTCATTTAGTCATTATTGAATACAATAGTAATTTTGGTTTTAAAAATAAAATTACTGTGCCTTATGAAGAAAATTTTATTAGAAACAAAGCTCATTTCTCAAATTTATATTGGGGAGCATCTTTAGAAGCTCTCAAATTTCTTGGAGAAAAAAAAAATTATAAATTTATTTGTACTAACAGTGCAGGAAATAATGCATATTTTATAAAATCAAGTGAGTATAATAAATTAGGACTAAAATTAGAGAAAAATTTTTATTCTAACAAATTTAGAGAAAGTCGAGATAAAAATGGAAAAAAAAATTATCTTTCTGGAGAAAATAAATTAAAAATGATAAATGATCTATATGTTATAGATGTTGAAAAAAATAAAAAAGTTAAATTAAAAGAAATACTTTAAATTATGATTCAAAAATTTGTTTACAAAAAAAAAATTTATGCTGAAATAATTAGATCAAAAATCAAATCTAATAAAACTAGGTTTTTTTCAGACTCTAAATCATCATTTCAATTTGGATTCGTAGCTCATGAAAAAGGGTAT
>MDTG01333015.1_pt1 | contig 15349 bp, 13 predicted proteins | sample 811421 | NCBI WGS metagenome assembly MDTG01 (sample SAMN05326645, study PRJNA326480) | marine metagenome | isolation source: seawater | place: Pacific Ocean: South East | collected 2011
AATGGATTAGGCAGGAAGGTGTTAGGTGGTGGCGGATACGGTGTGGCATGTAACGGTTTAACCGGTTCAAAATCTATGTGGGTAGCAACAGGCAGTCGTGGTGGTGGTGGTGGTGCCCAGGGCGGCATTGCTTACTCAACCGATGGAAAGAACTGGTTTGTTGCACAATGCAAGGGCGGCGTGGAAGGGTGCGCCACAAAAGGTACAGGAAGTAATCGACTCACGAGAGGACTAATAGTTTTTGGTTCAGTGGGCACTACAGTAGCATGGAATGGTAAAATTTGGGTGGCCGGTGGTTCCCAAGGCGCAAACGATAAATATCAACTCTATAGTCCTACAATTGCATGGTCAGAAGATGGAAAGAATTGGTTTGGAGTAAGTAATTCAAACCAACTTTTTGCCAACATTTGTACAGGATTGGCATGGAATGGTAATATGTGGTTGGCAACAGGTTATTCGTATAGATCCGGCGCGGGGCAAGTCAATCCGCGTTCTGCCGGTAACAAAATAGCACGATCACAAGATGGAAAGAACTGGACGATTGTAAATAATACTCTGGTATTTGGTAGTTCTGGAATGGCATGGAATGGTTCTTTATGGATTACGGGTGGTAGTAATGAATATTATCAATCACGTAACAAGCTTTCCTATTCAGAGGATGGAGTAAAGTGGTTTGGATTAGGACAAAACCAATTTTCTATCAACTGTACTGCGAGTGCCTCCAAAAACGTGCTTCCCTATACAACTAATTGGGCAAACTGTCAATAAATTTTCATTTTATAATGCATTTTTTTCTAATATGGTTGGTAAAACCGAGATGTTTATTTTAAAAAATAGTAGTAATAATAAATTGATAAAATATAATGTAAGTATTAGGGATTATTAAAAATCACTTTGCATGTAAATATATATTATAATAAATACATATAATATATAATGAAAATTAGTAAAAAATATAATTTGTTTATTATTATTGCATTAATTATAATTATATTATTATGTTTATACATAACAGCGCGTTCTTCTTTACATGAAAATTTCGATAATGATCTTCAATTTCAGTTGTATAATTTAGCAGGCAAATTAATCAATAATACAGATTGGGAATATCCAGAACAATTAATTTTAAAAAAATATATTAAAAAAACAGACAATGTATTACAATTAGGGGGTAACTTAGGTGCGTCTTGTATATGTGTCGATAAAATAACGAATAAAGATAGTGTAAATATATGCGTTGAACCTAATTTTAAAGTAATAGACACATTGAAGAAAAACAAAAGTACCAATAATTGTAAATTTGAAATATTATATGGTGTTATTAGTGAAGATAAAAACTTAAAATTATCCGAAGAAGATCAAAATAAAGATGGCGATTTATGTGGTTCAAAAATTATTAATAATGGCACTATTGATGTAACCTCCTATTCATTAAAAGATGTATCTAATATTGATAAAATCAATGTTTTATTTGCAGATTGTGAAGGATGTTTAGAATCTTTTTTTGATGAATATGAATGGTTTTTAAAACAATTGCGATTGGTTATTTACGAAAAAGATCAATTACATATTTGCAATTATGAAAAAATTGAAAAATTATTGGAAAAATATGGTTTTTCTTTGGTAGAAAGCAAAGATAATAATTTTATATGGAAAAAATAAATAGTAATATTGTATTTTTATGTAAATATACAATATAATGCATTTTTTTTTAGTTATATATGTTTTTGTTTTATTTATATTATTTACCAATAATTCTCTATTTGCAAGGTTTTTTTCATTTAAAGGAAGACAATTACCATCTCATTTAGTAAGTGCCTTTGCTTTTGCCATTGTACTTTACTTTACTTATGATTATATACATCCACATCATAAAGAATCCATGATATTGTTTAATAAAAATGAGGTAAGAGTCTCAAATGAAGAAGAAAATGACAAAAGTGATGATGATTGGGTAATTGCACCTCCTCCTATAAAAGAAGTATTGCCATCTCCACCAGATTTTGAAACATTACCAATACAATGTGCTGCTAATTACAAAGAAACAACTGCGTGTTGTAATCAACCACCTGCAGTAATACCATTTGAAAATACGTGTAACGCAGATAAACCATATTGTAGTGGATATATCGCACATAAACAGTGGGGTGCATGTCAAAGAGAACAAACATAATTATAAAATTGATTTTTAAAAAATTTTGTTTATTGATTTTTAATTGTCTTATAATGCCATTTGGTGTTTTATCAGAAAAAGTGTATTTGAATGTTCCTTTTGAAGAAAAGGAAGATGCAAAAAGATTAGGTGCAAAGTTTGATTGGGATATTAAAAAATGGTATATTTGGAACAGTAATCCTAAGTTGAATGAATGTCAAGAACAATGGAAACTAAATACAGACCCAGTGATTCTAACAGGAGAAGATAGAAATTACGGAGGAAATGAATTATTTATAGATTTAATACCAACAACATGTTGGTTTAAAAACGTTCGTTATTATGTTGATTCTAGTGATTGGGATAGATTAAGAAATCACATATATAATAGAGTAAATAATGTGTGTGAAATATGTAACGCTGATACAACAAAACCTGTTATACCTTTTAATAATAATAAAAATGTAGTCCTAAAAAATAAACCTGTGAAAATAAAGAATAGAGAAGGGCAATTGGTTGAAGGAAAAATAGAAGATGTTTTGAGCAAGGATGAATATTTTATAAGGTTTAAAGATGACAAAGGAAATGAAGATGCTGACTTTTATAAAAAAGATGATATTATATTTGAAGATATTAAAATAGAACCAAAAATTGTCTCTTTAGAAGCACATGAAAGATGGCATTATGATTATAATACCAATACTCAAAAGTTGGTTAGACTAGTGGGATTATGTAAAAAATGTCACACAGTTACCCATATGGGTAGGGCACAAATGGTAAATATTGATGAAGATGCTATAGAACATTTGAAGAAAATGAGAAATTTTACAGATAATGAAGTAAAAGAACATCAAAGACATGCATCTGAGTTATTTAATGAAAGGAGCAAAATAAAGTGGAATTTAGACTTATCTTTGCTAACAAATAATAATATAAAAATTAAACAGTTGTCATGCAATAAAGAATTGTTTAATGATAAATAATTAATACAGTATATTTTATAAATACATATTATAATGAACTTATCTATAATATATATTTTTGCATTATTTGTAATATTTACTCCACATTTTATATTTAAACACTTACATAAAAATAAATATGCCTTTTTAATTTATTCTTTCTTGTTTAGTATTGTTTTTTATTTAACATATGATGTAGTAATTCATAAAGAAATAGAAGGTGCATCATTAACAACCTATGATATTTATGGAAATCAAGAAAAGGTAAATACTCCTAATATACTTTTAGGCAATGTAGAATTAGATCATGGTTATACATCATTAACAAAACCAGAAAATATTATTTATCCCCATGTAGAAAAACCATTTGTAATGGCAACACCAGCAACTTCTGCGCCAAATTTAACAAATCGATTTAAGTTACAGCAACAAATAGATACATTATTTCAGCATAATCACGATGAACCATACAAACGAAATATGAAAGAAGTTCTTTGTGCTGCAGATTATGGAAAAGATAAAGCATGTTGCGGACAACCACCGGCAAACGTTCCAAAAGAGAATGTATGTCCAATTGAGAAACCATTTTGTAAAGGATATGTTTCAGAAGAGAAATGGGGAAAATGTGTTAAGCATAATCCCTATGCTCCTCCTGATCTCAAATATGTTGAAAAGGGATCTGGATCTTGCAGAAATCTAGATGAACTATGTAGTATTATGGGACGTTGCTGTCCAGGTGGTCCTGGTTCAGACTCTACTGTAACCTGCAAAACAGAGGATTGTCCCGTAAAAGGTGAAAGGTGCGTAGGAACCTGGATGGAAAAGAATTGTCCAAGTACCTGTAAATTATGTAAAGACTCTGAAACATGGGATGGAGATATTTCTGGATTTTACGTAGCTGATACATTATTGAAAAACAGAAACTCTGATTTAAACGATTATGTAACAATAAAAAAAATAGACGAAAACAATTTTTCTTGGAATAATCGTGCAGGAGCAAAATGGTTACTGAAACGATTTAGTAATACAGAAAGTTTTTTAGTAACAAATTATCCAAACGATGAATGGAATATGACTCGAGTAATTCTAAATGATAAAAATGATATATTATCTATACTAGGACCAGGAAACAAACCTTTTGTAAAACGAAAATATGAAGAAGACGAACAATATTCTAGTTCATTTCAAAAAATATTAGATTCCATGACAAGGGTTTTTTAATTATTATAATTTTATAATGAAATATTATAATAAATGAAATTAATTATATATATATTTTCATTGTTTCTTATATTTACACCTAACTTTATATTTCGTTTTTCCAAGAAACTAACAATACCCATATTATTACTATATTCAATAATATTTACTGTTGTATTTTATTTCACATATGATTTAGTAAATAAAAAAGAAGGTTTTCAAATATCAAATCTTAATATTGATGATGTAAATCCATTTGCTAAAATATTATCATCAATTATTGGTACTGGTGATTCTCCAAAAGTAAATATAAATAATGATTTTGGTAATGGGATTATGGTTTCTAACGTAGGATCACCTGAATCAAATAGAGAAAACGAAAAGATAATAAAACCAATACGAACAATTAGTTCTAATAGTCCTGAACAAGAAAAAAAATTACAAGAACATACAGAACTTGTAACAAAACAATATCAACAATCATATAGTAATTATTTAAATGGTGATAATGCAACAAATTATAATTTTGTAAATGTTGCAGAAGAAGGATGTAAAGCAAACTATAATGATCCAAATCCTTGTTGTGGCCAACCAGAAACTACTATAACAGCTAGTCATATTTGTCCAAAAAACAAACCTTTATGTATGAATTATATTGATAATGAACAAATAGGGACATGTAGTACAAATGGAGGTTCTATTGGTAATAACGTCGTAGTCTTAGGTGATTATAATATGAAACCATGGAATATGAATGATAAATGGATTGATCAAACCGCAAAATGGATATGGTTCACATATGGTGCTGATAAAGCAACTTCACCAAATAGTAGTGCTGTTTTTAATTATCTTTATTTTGTTGAAAATTCAAACGATCCAGCAGATTTTATCGATTGCGAATTTCATATTGCCTGCGATTGTTATTGTTATATAGAATTGTACACACAATATTTTAATGTGATAAATAAAGACATTCAAGAAGGCACAGCAAATGGAATGGGTCGTTCAATATCATGTCGTCTTTATAATGGTGCTAATACATTAAAACTATATTGTTATAATGTTGGTTATGAGAATAATAGTGCAGGTTTATTATGTTCTATGATTACAAATGAAGGTAATAAAAAAACTGTATTATTTAATAGTGATAAGTCTTGGACATGGTATCAAACAATGCCTTTAATGGAATCTGTTATTTTAAAAAAAAATATTACTTATTTACCAATTATTGCTTTATGGAGTAAAGAATTAAAAGGGTTTTTGATGATGAATTCACGTAATAATTATTCAATATTAAAATCTGAAAAAAAGAAATTATATAACACATTACAATGTGAAAATACTTTTTTTCAATGTCAATTTAATAGTGCAACAGCAAATATAGATGCAGATAGTATTTCTTTATTCAATTGTAATAATGGGCATTATATATTATTAGAAAATAATAAGTATTTGCTAGTTGAAAACAATCCCAATAATAGTGTATCATTTGTTCTTGGAGGGTCAAAGAAGAAAGAATATTTATCCATGTCAAATTCAAATCTATTAGAAATCAGTAATGTTAATAATAGTGCCTCACAATGGGAAGTTATATATATAGATATTGTTCCTATTGGTTCAAATAAGAATGTTTCGATACCAAAATATATAGGTCATATTGGAACAACACCATTAAATAATAGTAATAATTCAAATGATAGATTTATAGTTAAGAAGAGAGAAAATCAATTGATCAATAATGATAATAACACATTTGAAATACTTCGAATTGATGCAGCAAAAAATTCAACATGGTCTCAAGATTTATTATTACCAGGTATTAATGAAAAATATTTAACCAAAGTAACACCGGAATTGAAAATATTATATAATAATAATCAATTATTAAGTCGTCAAGTATTATTTTATAATGAATTAATTATTTGTCTTGATAACAAAGGTATGTTATATACGAAGAATATGTCAAATGAAAATGAAAATTGGAATGTAATATCAAATCCTACTATAAATGTACATGGTATTTCAAGCGGATTAGGGGGTAATGTTGTAATAGGTAAATTTAATGAAAAAGACGTATTATTTGCTGTAGGACCATTAATTACAGTTACATGGAGTAAAACAGATAAATACGGTGCAATATATTATAGATATCTAGACTCTTTATATGATTCTAGTTCAACGTGGAAATTATATTCAAAACAAACGGATGGATCGGCAATAGTATATTTTAAAAATATTACATATTGTGATAAGAATCAAAAGGTATATGGTATTTCACAAGGTTATTTATACGATATTCACTATAATAATGGACATATTTTGAAAACACAAATGAAAACAATGGTAGCTATTGATTACATAGTATATCCATTAAAAAGAAAAAATGGATACATCATTGGAATTAATAAAGACTTACATATTTTTAGGCAACCTATTAATTTTAATAATAATCAGTTGGGTGAAATACTAATTATTGCTAATAATGTGGAAGTAACCAGAATAGCAATAGCACATGATATAATTTTTGCTCTTGGAAAACATGATGGAAAAGTATATTATACACCTTTATATGGTGGTTTATTACAATTATTAAATCCAAAATTACAAGGCAATTTAATTAATATGACCATAGAAAATGGAGTTCTTTACGGGATCAATAATGATAGTAATATTTTAAAAACACAAATAGTTATATAATATTATAAGTTCATTATTTATAGAAATAAATTATGAATTATTTAACATCAATATATATATTTTTATTATATATTTTATGTTGCCCGGGAATATTATTTAATAAAAATTACTTGTTATGTGCATTAATATATACATGTTTATTTTATTTTACAATTGATATAATAGGTATATTTAAAGAGCAATATACAAATAAAGAAGTCAAAGATTTAGTAAATGATTTAGATGAACAGGCAAACAATGTTTTAAATGTAAAGGTGAATGAAAATATTTCTTATTCACCAGAAGAAGTACCTGCAATTAAGCAATTGTGCGAAGATAAAATAAAAGACCTTGATGAAATAAAGAAAGAAGTGACAAATTTACAAAAAGAAGTAAAAGATGATACTGAATTAAAAGCAACTGTAGAGAAATTACAAAATACTTATAATACACTGGATAAAGCAGTAATAAAGTTGCAAGATGAAAAAAATAATTTAGATAATCAGTTATTTAATTTAGAAACAATATTAACACAAAAAGACGATTACATATTTACATTAAATAACCAGATTAATGATTTAAGTGGAAATTTATTCAGATTGGAAACACTTGATAAATCAAGACAAAGTGATATTGATAATGCAAAAGATGAAATTAAAACTCAAGAGATTAGTGAATTTCAACATAAAAATAAAATTGGAAATAATAATAACATTATTAATAGTAAAAAAAGGGAAATTGATACGATAACATATAATTTAAAATTAACAAATGGCGAAATAGGAGGAAATGTTAAATTAATTACAAAACAAAATGGAGATATTACACAATCTGATAAACAATTAAGGGAAAAAAATGCTGCTATTCAAAATATGTATAATATTATTAATAGATTGAAAACAAATATTGCTAATAATAAATCAGAAAATAATAGACTGAGTGGAATAAATAGACGATTGATTCCAGTTAATAATAATTTGAGAAATACAGAAAGTAATAACAAGAAAAAAATTGTTGAATTGGAAAGTAAAGCAAAGGATCGAAATAATAATTTAAATCAATTCAAAAAATGCAAATATGTACCAAAAGTTGAATTAGTACAGAAATATTCAAGAGCATGTTGCGATTGTGGAACACATAGCGAATATGGTATGTTAGATGATTATAAAATGTTTGTAGATAAGGGATGTAGAGGGAAATTTAGATCAAATGGCATGGAAGTAGAATGTAGTAGTAATGGATATAAATATACAGAATGTGATATTTTAAATGCACCAAGATTACATGTAAATGGTCATCGTGCAAGGTGGGAGGATCACAATAATTATGCGAGGGCCATAGGTGGAAATATGGTATCAATTCATTCTGCTGCAGAAAATGCAAAAGTAAATAATTTATCAAAACATTACGGAGATGTATGGATTGGTGGTCATCAGCATAATCGTGGATGGTGGGGGAACATGGTATACCGGCGGCGGGGTGATTCATATATGTGGTATTGGACAGATGGTTCTCCTTGGAATTATACAAATTTTAATTCAGGTGAACCAAACAGTCGTCACCAAAGGGCTCTTCAAATGTATCCTCATGGCAAATGGGATGATTGTCAGAGTCATGTAGCAAAACCAGGTGTTTATAAAGTAACTAATAATATTCTGACTAATAATAAATCAAATGTAGATAGAAAATCAAATGATATGCGTACAAAATTAAACAATGTTAAAAAAGGTAACAGATGTATAGAAAATACTTGTTAGTAAAATAATATAAATTTTCAAATTATTTTCATGTTTCATTATATACAATCATGAAAATAATTACTTTAGTATATATTTTTATTTTATATATATTATGCATTCCCGGTTTTTTATTTAAGAAAAAATATTCCATTATAATGCATACGTCTATTTTTTCAGTTATATTGTTATTAACTTATGATTTAGTAAATGAAACAAAGGAAAATTTATCACAAGAAAAATCAGCATCATTAGAAATAGAAAATTTAGATAATTTAATCAATAGTTTAAATCAAAAAATAGATTTTGAAATGAATGAAATAGATATAGTGATAAATAATAATATTGAACATACAAAAATTGAAGATGGAAAGATATATATTCAAAAATGTTTTGAAAAATTAGATATTCTAAAAAAATATAAATTAGCTATACAAGAATTAGAATATAAAATTGCTTCTTACAAAGAATTAGAGAATTCAAAAAAAAAATTAGATACAATTGTTAATAAATTAACCAAAAAAGAAGAGAAATTAATTAAACTAATTAATGATCCAGATACGGGTTTAAAAAGTTTAATAATACAGAAAAATCGTGATATTACTGGAAGAAATAATACAATAACAGACAATGGAACATTAATATATAATTTAAAACAAGATATCAATACTACAAGCGGTGATATAACTACAAAAGAAAACACTATATTATTGGCAAAAGAACAAATTGATAGAAACAAAAAAAAATTGAAATTTTTAGAAAATCAAATTGATAAACAAAAGCAAGTCATTGCAAGCAATGATCATGAAATAAATGTTTTATTAAGAAATATGCAAATATTAGCTAATACACTTGGTGGAAAACTTGAAAAAATTGTTAAAAATAAAGAAGATTTAAAACATAATCAAAGGGACATTAATATAAAAAATGATTTGATTACAGGAATTAACAATAAAAAGATCAATTATCAAAAAGAATTTAATAGAACAAACAAAGAACTTAATTTAACTAGAAATGAATATTATAAACTTATAGGTGAAAAAAACAAATATACAAATTCTATAAATAATGTTCAAAATCCAAAAATTAGAAATTTGAATAGTAGTATTGGTAAAAATGATAAAGATATTAGATTATTGAGAAATATTTTATATCATAGTGTTCCTAATAAAACATCGTGTCCAGGACAATGGTTAGAGTGGTGTAAAGATAAGTGCACTGCTCAAAAAAAAAGAGAGAATAGATGTTTTTTTCAAAGATATAATAAAATAGGAAAATTTGTAGATAATTATAATAATGAAGGTACATCATTTTCATTTAATAATTTACAAATAGCAAATTCATGGACAAATTCAAATCCATACGTACGAGCACGTCAATCAACAGTACCTATGAAATATGTAAAATGGTATATATAATTATCAAATAAATATTTTCATAATTCATTATATACAATTATGAAAATAATAACATTCATCTATATATTTTTATTATATATTTTATTAGCGCCTGGTATTTTAATAAATAAAAATTATTATATATTAAGTGCTTTACTATATACATTAATAATACATTTTACTTTAGAGAGAATAAATTTATCAGTTGAATCATTGAAAGCAAGTACAGTAAATAATTCTCTTAATGTACAATTTCATAATATTGTAGATGATTCTAATCATAACGATGCAGAAATAGCAGAACATTTAGTAAATGCTTATTCAGAATTACAAGATATTAAAAATAATATTGTAATGTTAAATAAAGAATTAAATGATATTAATAGAGTAGATAATTTTGAAGTATTAAGTGATTATTATAACAAAGTACTTGCAACTTATGAAAATTATAAAGAAAGATATGAAAAATATATTTCCATGGACTCTGAAATTAAAGACAAACAAATAGAAATTAATAAATTAAGATTAGACGAAAAAAAAAGTAAAAGAGAAAATGAAAAATGTCATTTAAAATCAAAAGTTCAAGAAACTAGGTTATTTAAAAATAAGGTTATTACAGGAAAAATACAATCAAGAATAACTAGCACTCAAAATCAAATAGATTCAATAAATGCAGACATTGCAGAAATGGAAGAAAAAATTCCGCAATTAGAATCTTATTTAAAAAGTAAGAAAAATATTTGTAAAATAATGTCAAATCCTATTGTTATATATGATAAACCAGTTACAGTAAAAAATCCAAATGAATTTACAACAAGTTTTGATTTAGACGCACCTATATATGTGATGAAAGTAGTAATTGGAACAGATTGGTGGAACAAACGTCCAATAAATATTACCATAAATGCAGGAGGTATTGAATTAGCAACAAAAACGGTAAATTTTTATGAAAATTCTAATTGTGGTGTTAAAGGAAATCAATTATGTAATAGTTCAACAAATACTATTGCTCAAATAGTAATTCCAGTAAATAATACGGATTTATTAGTAAAAAATATTAATGTAAAAGCATCTGGATTTATGAATTCATCTGAATTTTACATTCAATATATAAAGGTCTATTACTAATGAAAAAATATCATTATATTATAAAATGATGTTTATAATATATATTTTTATATTGTATATTTTATTGACACCAGGCATAATTTTAAAATCTTATTATCATGGTTTTGTAAATAGTTTTCTTTTTTCGATTATTTTATATGCAACTGCTGGTTATTTGTTTCATGTAAATGAAGGTTTTGAATTAAATCTAGAAGTTACAGGTGCAAATAATTTAGTGGATTTCAAAAAAAAGACAAATAATAACATTGATGTAGCTTACAATAATGATTTATATATTAAACCAAAAGATTTTTCAACTGGTAACACTTTAATTGATGTATTAAATGAAACAACGCCACAATCGATAAAAGAAACGAATATTAAAAATGAAATACGTAGTGTAAAAGGATTGACCAAAGAAGTTGCTGATTTACGTGACAAAACCACTGATCTAAATAACGAAATCGATAAAATGATGGAGGATATGAAAAACTATAGTAAGCGCCATGTCCAATTATTAAAATTCATGGATGATGAACAAGCCCTTAAAATGAGTATCGATAATTACGAAACAGAACTAATAACATGTAACCAGACTTATGGTATAAAAAAAAAACAACTTAGAACATCTACATCAAATATGAGCAAAGAAAATAGAAAAGAAATAAAAAAACAAAAAGATTATTATAATGCAAGTAGTTTATTTGATTTTACAACAAATAAATATAATAATCTTAATTCAAGAATAGAAAACTACAATTGTGCTTCTTAATTTGTATAAATATCTAAGATTAAATATATAAATTTTATAATTAATATATTTTGTCGTAATTATTAATATGTCAAATGAATTTCTAATTCGAGTTTTTATATTTATATTTTTGGTAATATTGGAGACTATTTTAGATGCTAGTTACGATACAATTGATACTATTAGTGGAAAAATATTAAATGTATTACATCATATTTTTGCAGTATTTTTGTTTTTCCCATTTATTATCAAAATTCCAAGATTACATCTTTTTGTCATGTTTTTAACAATGATAAGTTGGTTAGTTTTAAAAGGGTGTGTATTTACAATGATAACAGATAAGTGTAATATTAGTGTTCAAAAAAATAAATTTCAAAATTTTAGATATCATATACGTAAATGGATAATAAACAAGACAAAATTACATTATGGAATTATGACTGAAATATTTGTATTGGTTGTTTTAGGGTTATCATACAATATATATTTAATTCAAAACGAGTAATATTATATGATATTATTGTATAGAATACATGAAATTCATAACATTTACATATATTTTTCTTTTATATATAATATTTGTACCAGGATTTTTATTTAAAAAACATAAATACATTCATAGTTTATTATATACATTATGCTTATATTTTACATTATTTATTGTAAATAACACTAAAGAAAATTACTCTGGTGAATATAGTTTTCAAATGAAGGGTCTAACTAATTTAGGTGATTTGGTTTCAAAAAATATTAAAGAAAATACTCAAACTGTCTTTGTCAATAACAAAGTTCGCGATATACCAAAAAAAGAAAATGAAAGTAATGATGATTTGATCATTGATGCATATAAAAAGATTAATGAATTAAAAGAAGAAAATAACATATTAAATCAGTCTCTTGCTGGATATAAAGGTGATGAATCAAAGATAGATGAATTAAATAGTCAAATTAGTAAGTATAAAAATAAAATTACTGTTCTGAAAACACAATTGAATGCATATGATGGAACTGATTCTTCTCTTGATAAATTAAATTTACTTATCAATAAAATGCAATCAGACATAACTTCATTGAAATTGCTATTAAATAATTGTAATGATAAATCACAATAAATATTTTCATGATTTAATATATATTAATTATGAAAATAATAACTTTGATATATATTTTTTCATTATATGTTTTATTGTCACCAGGAGTGTTTAATAAAACCAGTTTGACATTTGAAAATTGCTTATTGTTTTCCTTACTATTTTCTATAATATTCTTTTTTACTATTAATTTAGTTGATAAAAATTTAGAAAATTACGAACAGCAAGTTAGCTTACAAATGAATGGTCTAGATAATTTAGTAGATTTGATAAAAATGCGTCAAAAAAATAACGAAATGAATATTGATATTGAGAATCAAATAAAAGGTGCAGAAGATGATGGAGCAAAATGTTGGAATGCATTGGGGAAAACACAGAAAGATATTGAAGTTTTACGACTTCAATTAGATAGTTATGAAGGTAACTGGGAAACAATTCAAAAATTAAATCAAACGATTATTGATTATCAAAATAAAATTGCTACATTAAAGACACAAGTGGGTGCATATGAAAATGATAAAGATCAAGTAAATCAATTAATGGTTTATCTAACTAGATATCAAAAACAACTTTCTGCTTTACAAAAACAAGTTGCTGCATTTACTAATTCAGATGGCGATTTAACAAATTTACAAGGTCAATATAATAATATGGTTAAAGAAAAAAATCAATTACTTCTTGATTATTCTGAATCTGATAAATTAACACCGGGTTTAGCAAGTGACATTACTACTTATAATAATACGATTAGTAAAAATAATGATAAAATAACAAATTTACAAAGAGCATATTCTAATGATAGGGATACGATTATGGGAATAGAACGTGCTATAAAAGATAATGATAACACATTAAATGATTTACAAAATATATATAAAAATACAAAAACTAGTTGTCCGCGTCCTTCAATATGGTTTTATAATCCTACAAAAGCAAAACAATTAGATCATCAAAATACTGCCAAGGCATATGGTGGAAACTTAGCATCATTCAGTTCTGCAGAAGAATTGAATAGCGTATTAGGCAAATTTGATAATAAAGATAGTTGTTGGATTGGCGGAAAAAGAAAACGTAATAATTTACCATCATTCTTAAAACATCTTAAAAATAGAAGGAATGGAAATTTAACGTGGGAATGGTTTGACGGTTCAACATGGAAATATACAAATTGGCATAACGGGGAACCAAATAGTCATAAAGAGAAAGGAGTACAATTATATTCAGATGGTACATGGAATGATTTACCTCAAGATGCAGAATTAGCTGGTTTATATAAATTGACAACTCCCAAATTCAGTATTCCCGGTTTAAAAAAAATAATTGTATAATTGAAATGTTTTATAAAATTTTTTCATCATTAAATATATATTAGTTATGAAAATTATTACTTATATTTACATATTTGCATTATATGTATTATTCATACCAGGATTTTTGATTAAAAGAAAATTAGCAATTAATGCCAATATATTGAATTCATTATTATTTAGTTTAATTTTATATTTTACATTTCATTTAATTGAACAAAACAAAGAAAATTACAATGAATATAATGTAGACGTCAAAGGTGTAGATAGTTTAGTCAATTTTATGAAAACTCAATTCGGAACTTCAGGTGGTGATAAGCAAATTGATATTAATAATCAAGTCGGTGGTTCTCATGGAGATAGTAATATGAATTGCTGGAACGCATTAGGAAAAAACCAAAAAGAAATCGAAATAATAAAGGTACAACTAGATAGTTTTGCTGGTACAAAAGAAGATATTGATAAATTAAATAACCAATTAGAATCATTAAAACGAGAAATTGCTTCCCTTGAAAGTAAATTAGTCGGATCAAAAGGAAGTAACAAACAGGTGGATGAATTAAACATTCAAATAAAAAATAATCAAGATGAAATTGCTGATTTACAAGAAAAAATAAAAATATATAATGAAACAGATGCAGACATTAAGGCAATTAATAATCAAATAAGTCAAATACAATCAGAAATAACAGATTTAAATTTAAAAATATCTACTTCCGGTGATACAAATAATAATTATAATGATACAATAACAACATTAACTAATAAAATAAATGAACAAAATACCACTATTGATAATTTAGATAAAGATCGAACTGAAAAAATTAAATTTTTGAGAAGAAAATTAAATAATCAAAAGCGTACAATTGATGATTATGATAATAGTATTAAACATAGATATAATAAATTTAAATGTAATGGTCAGTTACCTAGACTTAGAACATGGAGAGATTTTTTAAAGTAATATCAT
>MDTG01386841.1_pt1 | contig 15349 bp, 14 predicted proteins | sample 811421 | NCBI WGS metagenome assembly MDTG01 (sample SAMN05326645, study PRJNA326480) | marine metagenome | isolation source: seawater | place: Pacific Ocean: South East | collected 2011
AATTGTACCTCCTGAAACACCGGGTATTACATTAGCTGCTCCCATCACAAATCCCTTAACAGCGATTAGAAAAAAGTCTTTTTTTGATCTTTTAAGCATGTTATGAGTCTAGATAAGAATTGTAACCACCTTTTAGGTTGTAAAGGTTTTTATATCCGTGAAGTTTTTCGAGCATGTATATTATAGCATTAGCTCTTTTGCCTGTTTTGCAGTAAATAACGACTTGTTTTGTTTTCGAAATTTTAGCTATAGAATCTAAGACTTCATCTAGCGGTATGTTTAAGCCTATTGCACCGTCTTCAAACTCGTAAGGCTCTCTGATGTCTATGAGTTGAAAGTCTTCTTTGTTTGCTAGTTTTTCTTTAACCTCTTTAGAACTAATAAATTTCATTATTTTTTTGGCAAAAAATTAAAAAAGGTGTCTCCTCTTAAGCCAAGTCGTAAACATTCAAGTGGAATGATCTCGTTGGGTGCTATATTTCCTAAATTAACATTAGGTCCGAGTAATTTTATGAACCATACTTGTTGCGATTTTTGAGGAGCTTCCCAAAGGATTCTCTCTTTTGGGATTTTAGTTAAAATCTCTTCAATTAAGTCAGAACGAACTTCACCAGTATCTCTGCAGATTCCTACATTTCCTCCTTCACGCGCTTCTGCAATCACTTTCCAAGAACCGGCAGCGAGTTCTTTATCCATCATCTCAATCCACTTATAGGGTGGTATTAAAACGTCTTCACTCTTTGAACCTATTTCTGATAGAACCGTTGTTTTTTTAGCTAAAATCCGGATGTATTCACATTTTTTATCGTGATCCAACTCAATTGAGCCATCTGAGACTTCTACAGTATTCAGTTCGTATTTGTCTACCAATTCAACATAATCGTTGAACATGTCTCTTTCAATAAAAGCTTCAAAAAGAGTTCCTCCAAAGTAAACTTTAAGTCCTGCATCCTTGTAAAGTTTAATTTTTTCTGATAAATTTTCTGTTAGGAATGCCGTACCAAAACCAAGTTTTACAATGTCTATATATCTAGTAGAAGATTCAAGCATGTTTTTAGCCTCATTTATACTAAGTCCTTTATCCATAACCATGGTTAGGCCTTCATTTCTTGGACTTGTTGTTCTTTTTGGTATAAATGGAAGATGAAAATTCATTTTTTAGGAAAATTTAAAAGTTGATTGAAATCGATATTAGATTCTAATTCAGGGAAGTATTTGTAAATAACAGTACATCCATCTGAGTCTTGTTTTATTCCTTTGTCAAGGAATTTTTTAGCATTGTTTAAATCTTTTTGAATAAAATAGTAGGCGCCTAAAAGGCAAAGAATATCCAAGTGATTTTTGTTTGCTTTTAGGCCTTGTTTCAAAAGGCTAATAGAATCTTTAGTTTCGTTTATTGTATGCGTTAAGTTTGCGTATTCTATCCATATTGTTGGTGAGTCACAACCCAATTCTATTAGCTTTTGATAGCCTAAATCTGCTTCTGCGTATAGTCCTGTTTTTTTGTAAACTCCAGTTTGTATGTAAAGATATTCTAAATCATTCGGACTAAGGTAAAGTGCTTTTTTTATGTGATGAAGAGCTTCATCTGAGGAGCCAATTGCATCGTAGCATAGTCCAGACTCCATCCAAGCTTCTGATAATTGAGGGTCTTGATGACTTGCTTTTGTGAAATATCTAATGGCCTGTTTGTACATAGACAGATCTTTGTAACACAATCCAATTTTTAAGAAGGTATAACCTGTTGCTTCCTCAAAATCAAATGTTATTAGATACGTTTTTATGGCTTCTTTTATTTCGCCTAGCTGAGTCAATGACCTTGCTTTTTCGTGATAGCCTGCGGTAAAACATTCGTCAATTAGAATAGCATAGTCTAATGCCCAAACAGCTTTTTTATAATCCTTGTTTTTATTGTGAAATAAACCCAATTGGTACCAAGTGATTTCACAGTAGGGTGTTTGTTCAATAAGTTTTGAGAAAAAGCTAACAGCGTCGTCGTAGGCATCTAATCGCTCAAAACAGTAGGCTATATTAAATATTGCAATGTCGTCTTCTGGTTCTACTGATAAAAACTCAGATAAATATTTAATGGCATCGTAAAATTTACCTAAGCATTGGTATTCAAAAGCAATAAATGGGTAAACATCAACGGGGTCATCCGAGAGGCTTTTTGATTTATGAAACTGTTTAAGGGCTTCGTGATGTTTTTTCCGCTTTGATAGTATAGATCCTTTGGCAATATACAAATCCACATTGCTAGGCTCTAGTGTCTCAGCAATATCTAGTATAGATTCAGCTTCGTTTAGACGCTCTAAAATGGTTAGGATTTGAGCTTTTTTTATTAGAAACCCAGCAGAGAAGGGATATTGTTCGTAAGCAATTTCCATACTTGCCATTGCTTCTCCAAGCTGTCCATTGTCTATGTAATATTCAACAATATCTTCAAATTCATAGGAATCAAAAAAGGATTGGAAGTCTCCTTCCAGCATTTTTTCATAACGTTCTATTAAAGCGTTAATCTTATTTTGATCCTTATGTTGTTCAGGTTTCATGAATTACTTTTTTTTGTAAAAAACAGTTAAATCTAAAAAATAAAATTACTATAAAATTGACTCAATTTGACTTAGATTTCCATTATTTATCCACAATCACATTCACATTCTCATAATCACTACCTATTTTAGCTCTAAATATTTAATTAAAAAGGCTTTATAGGTCGTATTTAATTTATTGTGGGTGCAAGCATTTTAAAAGGAAAGCAATTTTATATATTTGCTAAAAATTATTTAAGAATGACGTTGATAAAATCCATCTCTGGAATCAGAGGGACAATCGGAGGAGAAGTTGGAGCTAATTTAACTCCTTTAGATATTGTTAAATTTGCTTCTGCTTACGGTATGTGGCTTAAAAATAACACGAAAGGCAAAGTAAAGGTTGTTGTTGGGAGAGACGCTCGAATTTCCGGAGCTATAGTTCAAGATTTAGTTCAATCTAGTTTATTAGCGCTGGGTATAGATGTAATAGATTTAGGTCTTAGTACGACACCTACAGTTGAAGTTGCTGTTCCATTAGAAGCGGCAAACGGAGGTATAATACTTACAGCTAGCCATAATCCAAAGCAATGGAATGCCTTAAAGCTATTGAATCATAAAGGTGAGTTTGTATCGGGGCAAGATGGTGCAGATATTTTAGAAATAGCTGATAATGAAGCCTTTAATTTTGTGGAGGTTGATCATTTAGGAACCGCATCGAAAAAAGATTATTTACAAATACATATTGATGCAGTTTTAGCGCTTTCTACTGTGAATGTTTCACTGGTTAAGGCTGCTAATTTTAAAGTAGTTATTGATGCGGTTAATTCTACTGGAGGAATTTATATTCCTGCTTTGTTAAGACAAATGGGCGTTGATGTAGTAGAACTTTATTGCGTACCTAACGGTAAATTCCCTCATAATCCAGAACCTTTACCAGAGCATTTACATGATTTATGTTCCTTGGTAAAAGAATCAAAAGCTGACTTAGGTTTTGTGGTCGATCCAGACGTTGACAGGTTAGCTATTGTTGCTGAGGATGGTACTTTATTTGGTGAGGAGTATACTTTAGTGGCTGTTGCAGATCATGTTTTGAAAACTAAAACAGGAGCTACTGTATCTAATTTATCTTCTACGCGCGCTCTAAAAGACGTAAGTGATAAGCACGGGGTAGCCTATCATGCCTCTGCCGTTGGAGAGGTAAATGTAGTAGCTAAAATGAAAGAAGTTAACGCACCCATTGGAGGTGAGGGCAATGGAGGTATCATTTATCCTGAACTTCATTATGGAAGAGATTCACTCGTAGGTGTTGCACTCTTTTTAACCCATTTAGCAGCCTCTAAATTAACCTGTTCGGCGCTTCGTAGTACCTATACAAATTACTACATGTCAAAGCAAAAAATACAGTTAACTCCAAATGTTGATGTTGACAAGATATTAAATAAAATGGCCGCTAAATACGCCTCAGAAGACGTAAATAAAATTGATGGCGTAAAAATAAATTTTGCGAACGAGTGGGTTCATCTCAGAAAATCAAATACGGAACCTATTATTAGAGTCTATACAGAAAGCACAAGTGCTACTAAAGCAAACGAATTGGCCCAACGTTTTATTAATGAAATTAGTTTGATTTAAATAATTATCATTCTTATGTAAATGAATGTTTTATGAAAGTTTATTTAGACAATGCTGCAACCACCCCTCTAGATCCCCAAGTTTTTGAGGCGATGTTACCTGTTCTAAAAGATGGTTTTGGAAATCCCTCTTCAACGCACGCTGTTGGTCGAAAAATAAAATCTTTGATCGAACGTTCTAGAAAGAACATTGCCAAACACTTAAATTGCGCTCCAGGAGAAATTTTTTTCACCTCTGGTGGAACTGAAGCTGATAACATGGCTATACAATGTGCCGTAAATGATCTTGGTGTAAAACATATTATAACGTCATGTATTGAGCATCATGCGGTTGGACACACTGTAGAAAAGTTAAAAAGAGATGGTTTGGTGGAATTATCCTACGTCCATTTAGATGAAAAAGGCCATGTAGATTTACAGCATTTGGAACAACTTTTATCTGTACACCCTAAAACACTTGTAACCTTAATGCATGCCAATAACGAGATTGGTAATTTACTGCCTTTGCAGCATGTTTCTGAAATTTGTGAGCAATATGGGGCTGTTTTTCATTCTGATACTGTACAAACAATGGCACATTACAGATTTGATATGAATGTACTTGATCAGGTTCATTTTTTAGCTTGTTCTGCCCATAAGTTTCACGGCCCAAAAGGCATTGGTTTTTTATACGTAAACAAAAAAAATCAAATAAATCCAATTATTCATGGAGGTGCGCAAGAACGAAACATGAGAGGAGGAACTGAAAATGTATATGGCATCGTTGGCCTATCTAAGGCAATGGATGTTGCTTTTGAGGGTATTGAAGCGCATCAAGAATATGTGATAGCTATTAAAGAGTATATGATTTCTCGCTTAAATGAATCTATTTTAGATGTTTCATACAATGCAGATAGTGCAAATATGTCTAAAAGTTTGTATACGATTCTAAGTGTTTCTTTACCTCCTACAGAAATTGCATCGATGTTGTTGTTTAATATGGATATACTTGGGATTGCTTGCTCTGGTGGTTCGGCTTGTACATCGGGTGCAAATATAGGTTCACATGTTTTAACTGGCATTGAAGCTCCAATGGATCGTCCTACCATTCGTTTTTCTTTTTCTAGGTATACAACAATCCAAGAAATTGATCATACGGTAAATTCTTTGGTTAGCTTGTATACCTGAGACTCTGAGTACAATTAGCACCTTACTATTTGCTCGCTTGTCTTTTTTTTGGTGGGTTATTTAAAATAGTTGTTAGAATTATTTAGGTAATAAATACCACCTATTTTTTCGCTAAATTTGCAAAATTAGAATTGATATGTAATTATGGCTTCATCAAGTAAAAAAGAATTGTCTTTTGAGGATTTTCGTCAAGAGGTTTTAGCAGATTATAGATTGGCTTGTATTAGCCGCGAGGCAAGTTTACTTGGTCGTCGGGAAGTACTTACAGGCAAAGCTAAGTTTGGGATTTTTGGAGACGGTAAGGAATTGGCTCAAATTGCCATGGCTAAAGTTTTTAAAAATGGCGATTTCCGATCGGGTTACTACAGAGATCAAACTTTTATGATGGCTATAGCTCAAATGTCGACGCAACAAATGTTTGCCGCTCTATACGGTCATACCGATGTTGCGGAAGAACCTGCTTCAGGGGGCCGTCAGATGGGGGGGCATTTTGCCACTCGAAATTTAAACGAAGACGGTAGCTGGAAAAACTTAATGGAGTCGAAAAATTCTTCAGCTGACATTTCTTGCACTTCTGGACAGATGCCTCGCTTACTTGGTTTAGCACAAGCTTCAAAAGTATATCGAAATCATAAAGACTTACAAAATTGGTCTTCTTTTACAAACAAGGGAAATGAAATAGCTTTTGGTACTATAGGAAATGCAAGTACTTCTGAGGGCGCCTTTTTTGAAACTATTAATGCTGCAGGTGTTCTTCAAGTACCGATGATTATGTCTGTATGGGATGATGGGTATGGGATTTCTGTTCCAGCAAAATATCAGACCACAAAAGAAAATATATCCGAAATTTTAAAGGGTTTTCAACGTGATGAAACGGGGGCTGGATTTGAAATATTTCGTGTTAAAGGTTGGGATTATCCGGCTTTAATTGAAACGTATCAGAAAGCTGAAAAAATTGCTCGAGAGGAGCACGTTCCTTGTTTAATTCACGTTTCTGAAGTAACTCAACCTCAGGGTCACTCTACATCTGGTTCTCACGAACGTTACAAATCTTCGGAACGTTTACAATGGGAACTAAATTTTGATCCGATTAAAAAAATGGGGGAGTGGATGCTTGAACTTAACTTAGCATCTAAAGACGATTTAGATGCTGTATCTAAGGCGTCTAAAAAGTTAGTTCGAGAAGCCAAAGCTAATGCCTGGAATGCTTTTATTAATCCTATCAAAGAGGAGCAAAGTGTTGTTTCATCTTTATTGATTCAGCTCGCCGAGAGCAGCTCTAATAAAGCGGCCATTACAACAATTGCTAACGATTTAAAAGACAATGCTGAGCCTTTACGTAAAGATCTATTTAATGCAGCTCGCAAATCTTTACGATTGGTAAGAGCTGAAAGCTCTGAGGCCAAAACCTTAATTGGCAATTGGTTGCATAAAGAAAAGCAAGTAAATGCCAATCGTTTTAGTAGTCATTTGTATAGTGATTCTGCATTTTCTTCTTTAAAAGTTAAAGAGGTTCTACCTGAGTACCAAGATGCTAAAGAGGTAGACGCTCGCGTAATTCTTCGAGATAACTTTGACGCGATCTTTGCAAAGATGCCAGAAGCCTTAATTTTTGGTGAAGATTCCGGAAATATCGGTGATGTAAATCAAGGTTTAGAAGGATTGCAAGAAAAGTATGGCGAACTCCGTGTTTCTGATGTAGGTATTCGAGAAGCTACAATTTTAGGACAAGGAATTGGTTTGGCAATGCGTGGTTTAAGACCAATTGCTGAAATACAATACTTAGATTACTTATTGTATGCGATTCAAATAATGAGTGATGATTTGGCAACCCTTCATTACCGAACCAAAGGAGGTCAGAAAGCCCCATTAATTATAAGAACCCGTGGGCATCGTTTGGAAGGTATTTGGCATTCTGGATCTCCTATGGGGATGATTGTCAATTCCTTAAGAGGTGTTAATATTTTGGTTCCAAGAGATATGACACAGGCCGCTGGTTTTTACAACACCATGTTGGCATCGGATGATCCGGCTTTAATTATAGAATGTTTAAATGGGTACCGTTTAAAGGAAAAAATGCCCGTTAATTTAGGCGAATTTAAAACGCCTGTTGGGATTCCTGAAACAACCAAAGAAGGAAGCGATATTACGCTTGTAACTTACGGTTCTACTTGGCGTTTGGTCATGGAAGCTGCAAAAGAATTAGAATCTGTTGGAGTCTCTGCTGAAGTAATAGACGTACAATCGTTAATTCCTTTTGATGTAAATCATCACATTGTGGATAGCATCTCAAAAACAAATCGCGTACTGTTTATTGACGAGGACGTACCTGGAGGAGCAACCGCTTATATGATGCAAAAAGTATTGGAAGAACAAAAGGCTTATTTCCATCTCGATGGTGAACCACGTACGCTGAGTGCAAAAGCACATCGTCCTGCTTATGGAACAGATGGTGATTATTTCTCTAAACCTAGCGCAGACGACATTTTTGAAGTTGTTTATGCAATGATGAATGAATCTAGCCCAAGCAAATACCCTAGTATTTATTAAAACAATCTGTAGCTTTTAAATGTACTACGATTTTATCTTTTTTTGTGAAGAGCGTATGTAGCAGGTTTTAATCGGTACTAAGTTTTTAGCTTATTCCGATTGAATTTGAACAGCTTTATGTTCGTTTTCGAAGTTTTTCTTTACATGCTTGGCTATTGGAATAGCAGAGCCATCTTCGTCAATACGACAGAAGAGTACACGCGTGCTTAAAACAATTTTCTCTTCTTGTGTGTAAACACTGCAGCGTCTTACTTCAATTAAAATGGTAATGCTAGAGTTGCCTATTCCTATAACATTTCCGTAAATTTTAACAATGTTATTAACTTTTACGGGGGCTAAAAAAGTTACCTCATCCATCTTTAAAGTCACCATTAAGGGCGTAAAGCAGTATTGAGCCGCCATAGCAACTCCCGCTTCATCTACCCAACTTAACATGGTTCCTCCAAATAAATTGTTATGAACTCCTATGTCACTTTTTTTACAAACTTTTGTTGAAATAAGTTTCATCATTAGCTCAGTGTTTTTTTAGTAAATAGTTAATCGATTTTTACAAACCAATTTTAGAAAAACACTTGTTTACTCTTGAATCTTTATACGTTGTTTCAAATTGTTTTAAACTGTAGGTATAAAGTTTAGTCCTATTGTCTGTTAAATTTTTCATCTCGGTAACGAGTTTTAGTGCTGCATCAAAATAATATTCTGAAACTGTTTCAATGCGGTGTTCTGTGTGAATTAAATCTCCGTACATAATTTTATTTTTAGTTAACAAATTCTCCGTGAACGGCTCTGTCTAAGCCTTTTTCTTCTATTTCTTTTGACACCCGAATAGGGACAATAAATGCGGTAATTTTATAAAGTAGATAAGAGCCCAAAAAGGTGAAAATACTGATGATGATTAAGGCGTAAATATGGTTTGTAAAAGTTTCTGTTTCGCCATAAATAAGACCTACATCTTTGGCAAATATTCCTGTAAGAAGCAAGCCAACAATTCCACCCATACCATGACATGCAAATACATCCAAAGTATCATCGATATTTGATTTTTTAAAGTAGTGGAGGAATAAATTACAGATGATAGCACCTGTAAAGCCCATAAATAAACTTTGGCCTATACTAACAAAACCTGCCGCAGGTGTAATTACAACCAAACCAACCACTGCTCCAATACAAGCATGTGAAGCCTTAACTTTGTTACCTTTCATACCCTCTAAAATAATCCAAGTAAACATGCTTATAGCTGAAGCAGTGTTGGTAGTTGCAAATGCCATTATGGCATCTGAATTCGCCCCCAAAGCGGATCCAGAATTAAATCCAAACCATCCAAACCATAGCATTCCAGTTCCAAGTAGAACATAGCTTACGTTTGCAGGGTTTTCTTCTTTTTCTTTATGTTTCTCTCTTCGGCCTAGTACTAAAGCACCAGCAAGTGCTGCAAATCCAGCTGATATGTGTACTACAGCTCCACCAGCAAAATCCAACACGCCCCATTGGTTTAAAAATCCGCTTGGATGCCATGTCCAGTGTGCCAATGGGCAGTAAATAAATAAACTAAACAAACACATAAAGATGAGGTAAGCCGAAAAGTTAATACGCTCAGCAAAACTCCCGGTTGTGATTGCAGGTGTTATAATGGCAAATTTTAATTGGAATAAGGCAAAGAGTAATAAGGGTATACCAAGCCCCAAGGTTTCATTGTATTGGTCGATATTAGTAAACATAAAGTATTGCGTTGGATCTCCAATAAATCCCATAAAACTGTCGCCAAATGAAAGGCTAAAACCAACAACAATCCATAAAATACTAATCAGTCCCAATGCAATGAAACTTTGCAGCATGGTAGATATCACATTACGTTGACTAACTAAACCACCGTAAAAGAAAGACAAACCAGGTGTCATAAAAAACACTAGACAACTTGAAGTGAGCATCCAGGTAATGTCTGCTGCATTTTCTGGATCGATACTAATATTCAAATCACTGGATGTAATTACGCCTAATAGCGCAACTATTCCTACGAGTGTGAATGTTAAATACCAATTTCTTTTCATTACTAGTTGTTTTATGTAAATTTCGATAAACTGAATTAAAAATAAAAACTGTTTTGTAAAACAGTTTAATTATAGTGAATTTCATTATTTTTTTAATTATTTTTGTGAAATCCTTTAAACTAATAAAAATTTAATCTATGAAAAATGATATTGATAAAACAGATTTAGAAATAATTAAGTATTTGTCTTCAAATGCTAAGATTTCTTACACAGAATTGGCCTCAAAAATTCTTGTTTCGGCGAGTACAGTTCATGTAAGAGTGAAAAAACTTGAGGATTTGGGTATTATAAGAAATTTCACCATAAATATCGATTATAAAAAACTGGGTCTTTCGTTTACCTCTTATCTAGGTGTTTTTTTAGACAAAGCACAAAGTTTTGATAAGGTAGCAGATGCATTAAAAAAAATCCCGCAAATTACCGTTATCGATTTTACCACGGGTCAGTTTAGTGTTTTTTGTAAAGTTCGTGCTTCAGATTCTGCAGCGACTAGAAATGTGCTTAAAAATGTGCACTCCATTGATGGGATAAGAAGGACTGAAACTTTTATTTCAATGGAAGAGCTGTTAAACAATAAGGAATCACTCATTGATTCTATTGTAATTGAGGACGACATCATCTCTAACTAATTCATCATCTATTTAACAGTCCTACTTATTTGAGGTATTATTTGATAAAAGGTGTGGTTTGTAAAGTATCGATTTCTATATTTGCATTAGCTCATTGAAATTACTGGGGATGACTGGCTTTGACAGCGAGATGAATAGGACTGTAAGCATGTCGAGCATGGTGAGATGGCTCGTTAATATCCAATTCACAAATTTTTATTCGGCGAGTCTAACTACGCTTTAGCTGCCTAATCTAGGATTAGTGTAGCTTTTGCTCAGGAGATAGATGAAGGTTGATCGCTTCTATCCCACCGAGCATCATCAAAAGGATGAACTAGCCAATAAGGATGTCTTGACTTAAAGGCGAAATACAAAGGATAAGGTTTTGTTTTGGGAATGTAAACTTCCCGACTTTACTCGAAAATTAATGGTTTACTAAACATGTAGAAAGCTTTCAGATTCCTTGTTTGGACCAGGGTTCGATTCCCTGCATCTCCACTCCCTTATTCCCAAAAGTAATTTTTTATTTTTGGGAATTTTTTTTGTAGTATTGGAAACGGTCTTCCTAAAACTTCTTTTTTTATATAATAAGCTCTTTACTTCTTTAAGAAATAAAATAACAGGTAATGGGCTTTGATTTCTAGAAGGATAAATAACCGATACTTCAATACTTCGGCTAAAACATTCTGAGTAAAACTTTTTGATGGCTCCCAAAAACTGTTTTTGAGAGGAGTGGGAGTATCCTTTTTCTTGTACTAAGATAATGCAAGACCTTATGACTTTTTTATTGAATAATTCTTTGAGGTCCTCATCCTTATAATTAAATCGTTACACAAATTAAAGCATAATTTTGAATAGGAATTAATTGTGTTAAAACGGTTCTTCTCTTGTTTAATATGGTTTCGTTTATTTAATTGGGTGTAGCATAAAATTAATTTTAGGTCTATTGTAAAAAAACATTAAATATGAGGAAATTAAATAGAGTTAATTAAATAGTTATTATTTTAAATGTATATTCGTTATATATAATTGATGTACTAATTAAAATAATAAAAATGAGTATTATTCAAACAGCAGAAAGGGTTTGTCATAAAGAATTATCTGACAATTTTGTCTTTCAAAGATCATTATTAGCCTATGTGGAAGCGGCAAAGATAGTTTCAGGAACTGTTTTAGAAATTGGAACAGGTAGTGGGTATGGTGTTGAAATAATCGCCTCAAATACTGATAAATTTATTACAATAGATAAATATGAAACTAACATTCTATTAAACGATAATGTTGAATTTATCAAAATGAATGTTCCACCTTTAATAGATATTCCAGATAGTTCTTTTGACTTTGTAATCACTTTCCAGGTAATCGAACATATCAAAAAAGACGAAGAATTTGTCAAAGAAATTTACAGAGTACTTAAAAACAAAGGGAAACTAATTGTAACTACTCCAAATAAAAAAATGTCTTTAACAAGAAATCCTTGGCACATTAGAGAATATACAATTAATGAATTAGATACTTTATTACGCAAGGATTTTCAGTCTGTAAAGAAATTAGGCGTCTTTGGAAAAAAAATAGTAAATGAATATTACTACCAAAATAAAAAATCGGTTGAAAAAATCACTCGTTTTGACCTATTTAACTTTCAATATATATTACCTAGGCAATTGTTGAAAATACCTTATGACATAGCCAACCGAATGAATAGAAAAAAACTTCTTAAGGACCATACTTCCTTAGTTTCTGAAATTTCTATGAGTGATTATTATTTAGACAATACAACAGATGAATGTTTCGATTTGTTTTATGTAGCTGAAAAGATTTCTTCACCTATCAATCTCTAAAAATAATAGTGTTGAAGTTGCAAATTTTAACATTGTAGTGCGTTTAAATTTTTCTTCAACTTCACAGCAAAGAGCCACACAATTGCATTTCATAACAAATAATGACTATTAAAGAAGCCATTTTAAAAGTACTTGAAGAACAAAAGTCTGCATTGACTTATATGGAAGTTCACGATAAGATAAACGAAAACAACTATATTGACTGGTCTAATGCGAAAACTCCTTCTGATACTGTTGGCGCTCAATTAGGTGAATTTATTAGACAAAACGATACTCGAGTAAAGAGAGTTAAAGGAAAAAAAGGGTTTGAGTATTATTTATCAAAATATGAGAATGAGCTCAATATTTCTGACATTGTAGAAAAAGAAACTGAACCAAAGAAAGTAGCGAAATCAAAAGTTTACCAAGAGAGAGATTTACACAAACTTCTAAGTAGTTACTTAAAAAATAAAAATACTTATTCTAAAACTATATTTCACGAAAAATCGGCTAATAGCAAAGACAATCATCAAAAATGGATTCATCCAGATATGATTGGAATTAATTTTCTTACGCTTCAAAATAAATCAAGTAATGCTTTAATGAAAGTGATTAATAAAGCAGATGCCTTTGACTTGATTTCCTACGAAATTAAACGTGAAATAAATTCTGATTATGAATTAAAAAAATGTTTTTTTCAAGCAGTTTCAAATTCAAGTTGGTCAAATTATGGTTACTTAGTAGCCTTTGATATTAGTAAAAATCTACTGGAGGAAATGGAACGATTAAATCAATCTTTCGGAATTGGAATAATAGAACTGGAAGCCAATCCCTATTTAAGTAAAATACTTTTTCCTTCAAAGTATCGTGAATTGGATTTTAAAACAATTGATAAGTTATGTGAAATAAACACTGACTTTGAAAAATTTGTTGTGCAAACTGAAACTATGCTTATTGCAACGGATAGATACATCAAAGCATCTAGAAAAGAGTTTGATGAGTTTTGTGATGATTATTTCAAAACTGATTCAGAAATTGAAAAATATTGCAAAGAAAAACACATTCCTATTGAAGAATAAAAAACTTTGTAGAGCACAGTATATAGCAAATAGGGCGTTGTGTGGTTTACGAAAGTGCAGTGCTATTTACCAACACCACCATATCGATGATTTGGCTTTTAAAATGAAAAGATAAAAACAAAACGCAAAGGTTTAGCTAAGTGCTAATTTGAAAGTTTAGTGCTGCCAAATCCCCTACTTGCCATATACTAAACGTTAGAGCACATTAAGAAAAAATAAAAATGACAAAGAAAATATTGATAATCCTGACAATTGGACTAAGTGCAATAATCTCTTGTAAGGAAGAAAAAAAATCGCACATATCTGATGTAGAAATTTGGAAACTTGGTTGGCGAATGATAGCAAGTTCAATGGATGAAAATTATGAGCTTGCAAATCAGCAATTTGATAGCTTGGCGAATTTTTCTGACCAAATTGATAAGCAATATCTTATATCAGGACTTAAAGCAAAAAAAGAAATCGGAAAGAATAAGGAAATAATTGATATTTTAAAAAACCAAAAAGAGGAAATATTGCAGCAAATTTGTAACAGAGGATTTTTATCACAATTTGAACCTTGCAGTGGAGTACCAATTGAAAATTCAGAAGATAAAGAATTACAAAATGAAATAATGAAAATGTATGTTGATGACCAAGCGGTTAGAGGTAATTTGATGGAAGATATTATAAGCAAATATAATATTGACAAATCAGAAATAACTAAAGATAACGGTGTCACAGTAGATGAAAGAAACAGAAACCGACTTAAAGAAATTTTTAAAGAATTTGGTTTTCCTAACAGCAAATTAATTGGAAGAGACGCTATGCAAGGAATGTTTTTTATAATTCAGCATAGCGATGGAGATAAAGAATGGCAAAAATCACAACTTTACAACATCGAAAAAGCAGTAGAAAATGGAGATATGGTTGGCCAAAAATATGCTTACCTATATGATAGGATTAAAATTAATAGCGGTGAAAAGCAATTATACGGAACTCAATTTGCAAAAGTTGACCCAATAAATAAAACGGTAGAATTAGCAGATACGGAAAATGTTAAGGATTTAGATAAGCGAAGAATGAAAATTAGAATGATGCCAATTGATATGTATAAAAAATATATGCTAAAAAACCTGTGAAAAAGTAAGAGGCTCAACAATTAAAAAAAAGAATATGAACGAAACACACACACACGGATACAAATTAGCATCAAAAGGAAAACGATTAATTGCAACTATACTTGAAGGAATCATTTTTGAAATTATAATTTTAGTAATTTATCTAATTATGGGTAAATATGCTTCTGAATATTGGACTGATTTAGATAGTGACTTTGAATTTTTAGATGTACCGTACTCTTTATTGGCCGGAATAATTATTGGAGCAATATTTTACCCAATATTTATCGGGAATTTAGGGCATCGAATATTTAATTTAAAAGTAATTTCAGAAGAAACAGGAGAAGATTATAAAAAACCTGAAGAAGGAGCAATTAGAGAAGGTTTAAAAAACGTACTTGGATTTCTGATTATCCCAAGTATTTGGATCTTGTGGGACAAAAAAAATCAGAATTTGTATGATAAAATAACGAAAACTTTAGTTGTAGAAAAAAACACGAAGGAATAATAAAGTGCTACAATACCGTTTATAAAACATAGTTACTTGGTGCTAAATGGAAAGGTTTGTACTTATTTAAAAAGACCTCCAAATTTTTAATTTTGGCTTTTAAAGTTGAACATTAAAAACAAAATATAAAAATTCGGCTCTGTGTTTCTCCGAAAAGTTAGCATCGTCTTTTTACACGCCACAAAACTATACACTAACCGTTTCATCCAAATTGAAGCAACATTGAGTTGTAATTGTGCTTAACTGTCTCTACAATTGTTGGTTTATCGGCTTTTAAACCATCAATACGATCTATCTCATTAAATTC
>MDTG01372381.1_pt1 | contig 15347 bp, 30 predicted proteins | sample 811421 | NCBI WGS metagenome assembly MDTG01 (sample SAMN05326645, study PRJNA326480) | marine metagenome | isolation source: seawater | place: Pacific Ocean: South East | collected 2011
GTTATTCCTGATACGGCCCCACTTGCATTAAGATCTATTGCCCCGTCCCCTGCGTCATCATAGGAAGCTGTTAAATTTGTATGAGATCCATTAGTATCAAACATATCCCCAACAGTATCTTGTATATATTCTGTTATTGTTTTGGATCCAATATATAATTGCGTGGAAACTTTTACAGCATTACTTGCAATAAGCAAATCAGAAGCTGTGCCGTCCCCGTCATACAAAGCCCTTAATGTTCCGTCAATTCCACCTGTTTCCCCAGTGTGAATTAATTGAACATAGCCCTGATTTACAGGTGTATTTCCTAAATTTGTATTAGCACTCATTAATCAATATCTAATTCTTTATAAAGCTTTTTATCTGTCATTCTTTTCATACCCCTGCCAATATCATCTGAAATAATTGTTGGGCTACTGATTAATCTAGTCAAAGATCCGTTTTCATCGCAATCGTGTACTTTTGGATTACATTTTACAAGTTTTTCATCATTCATTGATTGAACTGTCTCAAATCTTGCACCACAAGTGCATTTATATTCGTATATTGGCATCTATATCCCCTTCAAATTCTTTTTTAATGTAAATATAGGGCTAACCGAAATTAGCCCCATATTCGATTGATTTAGTTATTAGTCAACGTTATTAAAGTTAACAATACCTAATGATGTGCTATTAGCAGCGTGTGATAAAGCTGCTCCAAATAATACATCAGCAACAACAGAAGTAGCTAAATGATCAATGTCATAAGCTGACTGCACTCTTGGTGCAACCTGTTGTGCAAAATAAATAGACTCTCTTCTAAAAATAGAAGCAGTTTCTGTTGATGAAGTTCCACCTTCAGACCAGTCTGTGCTTGGATATAATTCCATACCATAAGCAGAAATTAATCTTCCTGTCACGTTTGGATTTTCAGCGTCGCCACGAACGTCAGCTTGTGTGAAATCCCCTAGTCCTAGTAAAGACATATACGCTTTTGGTGAAGCATACATAAATGTATTGCCGTCGCCATAGTCGTATCCAGCATCAAGAAGTTTCTCTAATCCACTTCTTACTAATGTAGTTGTCATTGTGTCATCAGCTGCTAATTGAACGTCATTTCCTGAAGCAGTTTGCATTAACGCTGCGATAAAGTTTTCAACTTTTTTCGCCAAAGCGTAGCCCATAGATTTAGCATATGCATTGAAAAGATCAGCAGACTCTTGTACTCTTACAATGTCTTCTATTCTTTTAGCTTCGTAGTGATGCTCGTTGCAGTTTAATTGAATAACCCCGTCAGTTTGAGCAGAATAAGATACTGCACTGCCAGCTGATTTACTAGCTGCTGCTTCTTCCGACACTTTTGGGATATTCAGTATGTCCCCGCCACCAGATAACATACTTGAAAAGTCGAGAACTTGATTACGTAGAACGAATTTTCTTTCTGCATAATCTAAAATTGCATCTCTCCACATTTCAGGAATGAAACTTGCAGCGGTTGTTGTAGTGATATTTGCCATTTGTTATTTCCCCCTAGAAAATAGTTTAGTTTTTATACCCCTCTACGATCTGCTTCCAAAGATCAGGATTTTTCCTCGCTTTTTCACGATCTTCCTGTGATAAGTCGGCCCATTTTGCATTCTTTGCGAATTTTCCTGAACTAACTACTTCTTTGGCATCAGATACTTGCACTTTTTTATTCCCCATTCTTTCAATGTGCTTTTCCAACTTAATTGTTGGCAGGTCTTGGTATATTTCTTGATCATCATCTGAAAGTTGGGACAGCAGATGTTCTCGTCTTTGTTTTTCTTGCATTTTAAACTGCTCAACAACAGGTTTTAATTGTTCGTTCTCAGCTTTTACATTTTCATACAAAGATTTGAATTCCTCTTTTTCTTCAAGCTGTTTAGTTTCTTGAAGTTTTTGAGCTTCTTTGAGTTCTTTCAACTCAGCTTCTGCTGACTGTGCTCTCGTACGATACTTTTTGCTTTCTGCAATTAGTGATCCTACTTCGTTATTTTCTTCCTGTGTAGGTGTTTCCGCTACTGCTTGTGTTTCTTCTACTACTTTTGTTTCTTCGGACATTCTGCCCCCTTATTTTATTGTTATAGTCTTCGCCGTATACCTTTTGATATTGCTATCATAAAGCTTTTCGACTTTTCTGAATAATTTATTTCTGTTTACTTGACGTAAATCATAAATGTCAGATCTTTTGTTCCCTAAAACTATTTCGCCCCTATCGTATGTGATAATTGCTGTATTCTTTTTGGATCCAGCACGCATACCACGTAGAGTACGGCCCGTTAATCTCATATTAACAAATTTTGATTCTGTATTAGTAGACTGTCCTTCAAATCCTTTAAGCTTCTTGCCGTCAGTAAATCTTTTCATACTATTCTTTTTATATTTAGCATATCCTGAACTATACTTATGCTTTTTATATTGCGTTGCAGTATCCTGGAAGATCCCTTTGTCTGCGTCTTTAATAATAAGATCTATGCCTGACTGTGCAACAGCTTTCATAAATCTGTTTGAAGTCTTTGGTATATCAAATATCTTCATACTGAGATCCAATCGTGTCTACAATTATAACCACCACGTCTACTAAATCCTTCAAAGCCAACAATCTGTAAGGCGTTTATCTCTTTAATTGTTAAAGGCCCACGTTTTGCTACTTCTTTAAAAACTTTCCTACAAGCAGGTCTAACTTTATCATCTGTTTCAGGTTTAGGGCCTACATACTTAAATCTAACGTCAGGAAAATCCTGAAATACTTTTGCTCTTGTTGCATTAGAAAATGTTGCAAAAGCGTCATTAATTAAAAAAGAAGCTTCACTACTGCTTATAAATTTCCCTACACCAAATCCATTTCTCAAATTCTGTATAACTTGTGTATTTGTTTCGCCTGTTATTACCGATCTGAACATAGCATTTTTAAGCTGATCAGAATAAGATCTCACACCATTTGTTAAATAAGTTAATTCAAAGTCTGCTAGATCTTTTATAATGTCTACGCTTGATACTGTCAAACCAGCTAATTGATTTTTACTCAATTCCCCAAAGATAAAAGCTATTTCATCTTGGTATGTGGATCTTACTTTATCTAATAAAGAAGCGTAGCCCAGCCGTTCTAATTCATTAAAAAAGTTTATCTGTTTAGCTATCTGTATTAATTCAGCATCATTCAGTCTTGATAATCCGACAACAACACTATCCAACTTATCAATTAATTGGGCCTGTATGTTTGCTAACTCTTTATTATAAAAGTCTAATTTAGCCAACTCGTTCGCCTATTTTGTCAATGATAGATTGAGTTTCATTAGCTTCACTAGGGGCTTCCCTATCTAATTGTTCTACCATATCCTGTATTTCATCTTCCTGTAAGTCAGGATTTTTCTTTCTTAAATAAGACTGTCTTGTTTCTAAATCATTAGCAAAAGCCCACGTATAATATTGCACTTCTTCCTGCTGACTCATTGGGATCTCTCTCTCAGAAAAGTCTACACTAAATTGGTCGCCAAGATTAATACCGCCTGATACTTCACAAATACGTTTAGCTATTTCAAATTGTTGTTTTTCAAATGGCCTATAAATCTGTTCTGTATCAGATCTTAAAGCGTCCATAAGATCCAATTCACTCATCTTTTTGCTTAATCCTGATTCAGCACTCTTATCAGTCCAATTAATTCTAACGTTATTAGCTTGTGCAATTGAGTCTACCATATACTTCGTAGATTCAATCATACCATTAATATCGGCACTTGGGCTTGCATAAGAAAAGTTAGCCCCTTCAGGAAGCACTAGGGCTTTATCTTGCCCCATTGTGATACGTTGTTCTGTATCTAATCCTGTAAATAAAGGCTGTCCTAATTGAAATCTGCCGTGTAAAGCCAATTCAGTTAACATAATGTTGATAGATCTCATTCCGTCTACAAGATCGCTTGCCCCTTCTCTAAAAAAGTCCCTAGTGTAAGGATGCCTGTGTGCTATGTTAAATGGAAGCACGTCGCCATAAGGATTTCTGTCATCAGGGACAACAGAAGTGATCTTTCCACGTGAACTGATCATAAAGTGTTTCCCTTCCATATCATCAGTGTCTTTGGACCAAAACATATACTGTGCATCTTCCGTTCTAGCCATTAATTGACTTTCGGCTTGATACATAATTGCAAATGGATCGTCCTCATTTGGCTTGAAGAAGGGGACAAAAAAGTGAATAGGTCTATACTTTAATTCTCTATTGTTTTCGTCCCAGTGTGTATACAAAGCTTCTGTCCCTAATAAATAGGTTAGCTGCTCAAATTGTTTCATAAAACTATCAAACCCGCCAATAACTTCATTATACTTATCATTATAACGTATTGGGGCTTGTTGATATACCAATGCTCGTCTAGAAATTATGTTTCTTACCAAGTTAATATACATTGGTGGAATCTGTGAAAGTGATTCGCTGTCAAAATATTTTTTCAGATCCTGTTGTAAGTTTACGCCTTCGAAATAGTCAAGCAGTGTTTCTCTTTCTTCCATTTGGTTATCATATCCGTCTTGGATCGTGTCCATTAGCATATCATACAACATTTTCTCTGTCAAATTCGTAATTATCATCTCGTACCTTTATTTTACCATTCTATTGTATTTGCCTGACCTTTAAATCCATACCTGTATTCAATTGGATACATAAGCCCGTCAAGAAAGTGTGAAAGCGTTTCTGTCTTTAATATGTGTCCGTTTTCTAATGTAGTTAATTCTAAATCTCTTATAGTGTTTTTACACTTTGGATCCACAAAAAGCTTATGTTTGCCTGTTGCGTCTTCCAGCATTCTATTCAATGCGTTTAGCCTGTCTTTTTGTGTTGGATTAGCTTTTTTACTAATCACTGTGAATCCTGCTTCTTGCAATATTCTATGATCTGACTTTGTGCTGTTGCTTGTTCTTGCTTTTCCTGCTGGATCGGGATACACAGGTAAGCCCTTAGCTTTTAATTGCATTAATCTAGCTAATTCAAACGTATTTGAGTTTTGTAAGCCGATCTCATCAAATACATATACTTCCCCAGCTGTGTTTTCGCACATTAATAAAGCTGTCATATAACTAGATACACCAAAGTCAATCCCCCAGAACATACGTGGACTTTTTTCCATTTCTTTTACGTGTATGTTTCTGTTGAAGTTATAAGCACACCTGTTAGAAGCTGTTTCAAAACTTGCTTCGTATTCCTGTCTAAATGTGCTTGGATCCAAATTCTTTTTTGCACTTTCTATTTCTTCTGCCGAAATAAAGCCACCTTCAATAGTAGTAAACTGCCAAGACTTATAGTCTGAATTGTCTAGCTGTCCATTAACATACATATCGTAAAAGTGATTTTGTATACCTGTTGGCGTTCCTACAAATAAGGCCTGTCCCTTTGTTTCTGCTAACATAGGTTGCACAATTTCGCCCCATACGTTCGGCTTCATATAAGCATATTCGTCTAAAACTACTTTATTTAAACTAACACCACGTATGTTGTCTTCTTTGTCGGCCCCTTTCAATTCAATCTTGGCCCCGTTATTCAATTCCACAGATAATTCTGACTCATTGATCTTAACGTCTTTGCCCCTGAATACACGCTTTAACAAGTTCCAAGCTACCATTTTAGCCTGACGATAGCTTGGATATATAATCCACCTTCTTTCGTTAGCTTTTAATTCATCGTGCATTAACCATATCAATGAAAAAAAAGTTTTCCCCCACCTACGACCACAAACAAGAATTTTATATCTTGATTCGTCAAAGAGAATGGATCTTCTTGTATCGTCAATCTTCCACTTCATCAATATCAAATACCTTTATTGGATCCTCATTAACTTCGTGTAAGCCGATAGTTTGCTTCGGTTTTCCTTCTAATCTGTCAGCTATAAAGTGAACTGCCCAGCTTTCGCCCTTAACAGCAAACTCAAATACTTTACGCATAATAAACTCTAATTTGTCTATTTCTGTTTCAGGTAGCTGTTCAGATCCTATTTTTTTAAGTATTCCATTGATTGTTGTAGTACCTTTGGGGCGTCCATTTGGATTACCGCTTTTCCCCTTCTTAAATTTTGCCATACCTGTTAATTCCCTGTTAAAACAGGAATTTTATCACTTCATCAGCAATTATTCCCGCTTTCTGTTTATCCTTAATTTGAATTACTTTCAAATCAGGCTTTAAACGTTTGTTATTTAATATATTTTGGATCTTTGTATGCCTTGACTTCTTAAACTTATCTGATTGTGTATCATTACGTTCTATATGCCTTTGTTCTAGCGTTTCTTTGTCTAGATCCAAAACTATTAACTTATGCTCATAGTTCTCTTGTATATGCAATAGATTTTTTTCTGTAAATAATCTGTCGCCTTCAAATAAAATATCACAATCCAAGTTAGTAATAAATTTTTCATAATCTTTTTGCACCGCCATTGATAGCTTATCAGTACCGCCAAATACTTCTTTTTTATTATAGATCCCTAATATTGCAACATTATCTTTTAAGTATCCCCTGACTAATCCAAACTTAAATGTTTTCTTTGGATCCACTTTGTCTAGTATAGTTTTTAACAAAGTAGTCTTTCCAGTGCAGGGCACCCCGCCTATTGCTACAATTCTTTTAGCCATTTCTTTTCATACGTTTCGTTTCTGAAATCCCATAGTACTTGCCAATTCACACCTTCTGCTACTAGATCTTGCATTTTTTGGATCTCTTTTCTTTGACGATCTATATAATAACCGACATAACGCTTTCCTAGTTTATACTTCTTATAAGCACATAGCGTTGTTTCTATATTCCAAATGTTAGTGTGATCTATATCAAGCTGTTCTATTTCTTCTTTAATAAGCTCAAATTGATATTGTAAAAAGCCAATCTGATTTTTATTTAATCTTTTTTTGGATCCGTGTGTGTCTAAATCATATCTTTCAAGACTATATACTAATCCGTTTCTACAACTATCTGCATTTTTGAGATCTAAATAAGTAGGCTCTAAATCAAAGCCTGTTAAAACATTTACCATTTCTAAATAAATAAACATAGTAAATCTGCCAAAATAATGTATTTTCATCAGATCTTGATAACAATTGTCGTATGTCATCTGTCTGTTTGGCTGTTTCAGGGAATTAAAATATTCTTCCTGCGTTAATCCGTTTAATAAGCTTTTATATGATTTAAATATATTTACAAACTCATTAAAGCTTTTAACTTTTAGCCGATCTGTTTGAAACACAGTCTTTTGTTTGTTGTCGTCCCACCAGCGTTGTAATCTATCTACGTCTACATTTTCAAAGTCAGGAAACTCATTGTATATATAGTAAACTGTCGTCCCTGAATAACAACAAGCATATAAAAAAGCCAACCAATAACGTTGCTCTATGTTTAATTCAAACCTATTGCTGACATATTTCAAACAATCATTTGCTGGATCTATGTCTTTTGCTATTGAAGATTGAACGTGATAATCAATAAATTCATCTACCATTGCCAAATATTCTGCTTTACGCCCTTCTTTGTTTGCGTTTTCCCTACTTTTGTCATACCAATCTTTTCATAAAATTTATTACCTGCTTCATTATCAAGATTGCATTTCAATGTCATAGGTTTAGGTAGATTTTCTACAATAAATCTTGCTACGCCCTGCTTTTTAAATTCGTCTAGTACGCCGATCTCATATATAATCCAGCTGCTATATTTTTTAGACCAGCCATATCTTACAAAAGCTTTATCTTCACATATTAAAAATTTATAAGTCGTATTTTCTGTTAAATACTTATCCCACACCTGAAATAAATTAAAGGATCCAATGTGTTCTTTGTCTTGTTTGTGTATGTCTTTAATTAGATCTGCGTCTTTACGCATAGCTCTTTCTAATTTATACTTCATATAATACACCAGCTTTTATAGGTGTTGGCTCAAAAGCGTCATTTACTCTTTTAAAAATATCTCTTGTAGAAGCTAAAAAAGTAGCATTTTCATATTCTAAGATCCAACAGGGCCGTTTTTTATTACGGATTACAAACATATTGTTCTGTGAATCTAAAATTATGCCTGCAAAACTGCCTTTAATGTCATTAACAAATCTTGATATTAATTGTTTATCATTTCCACAGCGTTGTATTAATATTTCGCCGTCATTATCTGTTTCCATAGTAATATTGTAAGCTTTTTCCATTTGGCGTTTTGTTCTCATATCAATTACGCCATTAAACACTAATGCCATATCATCTATATGTATTGGCTGATTATTTTTATGATCCTTATAGTCGCCAGAAGTCGAATACCTATTATGATAAATTATTTTTTCTGATACAGGAAATACAATCTCGTCTAGTGTGTGATATTTTCTAGTTATTAGCTTATTTTCTTTTATGTAGCTATATCCATAACTATGCAAACCACGTATAGAACTTTCAATAATTAAGCTGTGTAGAATAGCAAAATGTTCAGGCTTTGGATCCAGTGAACTATAACCTACAATTCCACACATCAATATATGCTTTCCCCTGATCTTATTTTTCTTTGTTTTGCAAATTCTTGTTCTTCAATAGCCGTACCACATTTTTCCATATTTTGTCTGTAATACATTACCAAAGAAATTCTTGTAGCTTTTTCGTCAATTTTTGTAATAGGTGTATTTCCGTGCCATTGATGAACATCACATAGTAAAAGATCGCAATTCTGCATATCAAATGCGACTGCCCATTGCGGAATAACAAAATAACCGCCTTCATATCTTCCTTCACGCAACACAACTAAATTTCCAAAGCCCTTCTTGAAATCGCCTTTATCTGTGTGGACAGCTGTTTGCCAATTTTTATTCACTGTTATAGTCGTGAAAGCTGTATCTTTAATAACAAAATCTTGTGAAGTTTCGTCTGCTACTTTTCGTTGAAGCTTATAGTGATCAGGCATTAATTCTTTATATTGATTATCTACAAACTTAATTATGCCATACGCTTTTTTGAATTTATCAAATTCATTTTTATTGAAAGCTGTTTGCCTGCAATAAGGTGTTCGCACTGTGCGATCAAAATAACCTATTATACCGCTTTTTACGGGATTTACCCTGTGTGTATTAGAAATTGTGCCGTCTTTTTTTTGTAAAAATTTTCCTTTTTCGGCAGAAGCGATAGCCCTGTTTCCTGTGGATCCAGCTGCTGCTTTTAAATTAGTATATGCTGTTTTTGCCATATTTGCAGGAATAACATTTTTACGAAATTTAGCTATAACGTTTCCTGACTCTTTGTCATATACATCTGCGTCATAATCTATTAAAATCTTATAACTTGTGTCATTAAGTAAAGCCCCTGCTAATTTGCTAGCTTCTTTATCAGATAATACTGGATCCAAATATATTTCTCTAGCCATTAATAATATGCTCCAAAGATTTAAACACAGTGTCTGTTAAATTGTCTGTTTGAAACTTTTTTCTTAATTCAAGTTCCATTTTTTTAAACACAGGCTCAGTTTCGTCATTTAAAAACAATTGAATCATTCGTACGTGGCTTGTTTGTGCGTCTTCAGGATATTCAATAGTCTGATCATAATTATTATTGACTTCAAATGTCAAGCTGCTATCTACACCTAGCTCTTGTTCAATAAATCCCCAATTCAACAAATCATCTGTATCAAAGTTATTTGCCAACATATCCCAATCCCATTCGCCTGTATTTTTATTCAGCCTGACGTTTAATTCTTTTTCTTTTTCCAAAGACAGATCCAATTCAACACAAGGTACTTTTGCAATACCAAGCATTGTTGCTACTTTCACTCTTTGGTGTCCGCCAATAATAACATTTTTTCTTGATTTGTTTTTGTTAATCAGTATTGGATCCACAAAACCAAATTTTTCTAATGATTCAACAAGCTCTTTATGTTGTTGTTCTGTTAATTGTCTTGGATTATATTCCGCCTGTTTTAAATCTCTTATATTTTTTTCAACTATTTTCATCATATCCTAGCCCATAATTTTCTTCATCAAATGTTGAGTGTGCGTCCCAATCTTTCGGCGTAGAAACTTCTTCATCGCCGTGTGGATCCACAAACACTATATTCTCAATACTTCCTTGACTAAATTTTTTCATATTTTTAGTCCTATTGAAAGCTTCGTGTCCTACTTCTGAATTCTCAGTTTCTTGATCTATTTGTTCGAGTATTTTATCAATATCCATATTTTATTACCTATATATATGGAAATTTTAAACGTTTTTTAGGTGTATTTAGGTTTGTGGAAAGCTGTAAGTCTTGATATTGCTAGATATATTTTTTTTGGGCTATAACCCTGTTTTTAGGAAACAGGGGCAGGAAAATGAACAACCCGCCCCATTGAGTAGCTAACTGAACAACTTATTATAATGAGATCTATTTTTAAGAAGGTTTATAACTATTTTATTTAGTTTTTTTACAGATCTCTTATAAATCCTACTTACTGATTGTGGCGTTATGTTGTATTTTTTACCGATCTTTGCATAAGTCATAGTATCGTGTTTAAAATATACTTCACGTTGTTTTTTAGTCCAAGAGTGTTTATGATCTTGGGCCATAGCCACCATAATTGCTTTTCCATAAAGAATACTATTTTCCGACTTTTGATACTGATCATCAATATAGTATTCAAAATGTTGTTGCATCTATTGCATAAAATACAACAATAACAAAGAAAATGCAACTACAACCAAATATGAAGCTAAAAACAAAGCAAATCTAGCATCAGTATTGTATTTCAAATATTGTATAATGCCTGTGTTTGCAATCATAATTTTATGTTCATATTGAATAGCTGCGAAGTCAGGATCGAAAGTCATTTTGTCAGGATCTCTCATAACTTTATTTCTTTTCCACCTGTAATTATAATTATCTAACGCTTCTTGTATTGGATATTTACTCATTTTTGTTTCCTTTCATTAAGCTTCAACATCAGCTGAATTTGTCAAATCTTTCACAAGATCGGCAAGTTCTTCAGACATTTTGTTTTCATTATTACCTAAAACTGCTTGAACATTTTTCGTAAATAGTTCATAGTTATCAAAATAGATCCAACTTACTATTTTTCGAAATTCTTCTTGATTGCCTTTAAGCTTTTCAATATGTATTTCTTGAATTTGTCCTAGCGAATCATTTATGCATTTATGTAATAAGCTTATATATACTTTTGAATCTGTGTCATTTATTTCGTTCATTTTTACCTTCTTTCGTTATTTTCTATTATCAGGAACATAATATTGCATAATGTTTACAAAAACATCATCTTTTTTATTTTCCCAAGTTCTTTCTACAGTTTGGTGTCTAATTGTCATACCTTGAAAAATCCACCAAGCCCTTCCGTGTTTTTTATACCATTCTTCTTCAAATTTAGCTCGTTCTTCTGAATAAGCATATAAAGGTTTGACTTTTTTCATTCGTTCTTGCAGAGATCCTGCTTTTTTACCCCATTTTTCATATGTTGGATGCCCCATTATCTTTTCCTCCTAATAGCCGATTGATTATTATGATTCATATATTCATAGCCAAGTTTATCAAGTTTTCCCAATAACTTATCTATGAGTTTTTGGATCTTTACTGCTCTTTTTGCATTTTTCATATTTATTTCGTTCATTTTATGTCCCTTCATATTCAAAGTCTGTGTGTTCTTTACAACTACCGCACAGGCCATAATGTTCATCTTGAAATTCGTGTATGTTTCCATAAGCTTTGGATCCACAACAAGTAGATAACAATTCTAATTCGTCATTCATACAGCATTTTTTGTATTTCTTTCCGCTTCCGCAATCACACTTGTCATTTCTTTGTTGTTTAGGTTTAGATTTTAATATGCTTTCAAAGTATATTTTATATCCACCTAATTTTCTAATTAATTCGCCCTTCTTCATAATTCAGGCTCATAATTTGTGAGATCCATACCAACTTCTACAGATTTCTTTTGTTTATCTTCATAATTGGATCCACGCAATTCAGGTATTTCTTCTTGGATCTTTCTACGGCATCTTGCAATTGATTCCCAATTCGTCAATTTATCCATATTTAACAAATTGATAATATCATCGTGCCACATATCTTTTATTTCATCACGCCATATCCAAGCTACAAGCTTATGATCCGATTCCCTTAAATAAACATTAAATTCTAACGCTTCTTTTACTTTTGACTTTAAATTATCTTTCATTTTTATTTGTTTCCTTCACTTTTTAAGGTTTATCTTATAGTTTTCAAAAACTTTTTAGAAACAATGCCATTATTAATAGCTTTGTCATAAGCTTCTTGTTCATCGTGTGTCAAAACTCTGTCCTGCATTTCGTCCCAAAGTCCTTCGGATCTTAACAGCTTTACAGCATTTTTAAACTGATTGCTATTGTTTCCTTCAGTATAGTGAAATTTCATAAACTTTATTAATTGATATTTGCCTTCTTTATATTCCCTTAAATGTTCTTTAAGCTTTAATAATACATCATCTTTTTTATAATCATAACCAATGACAGTATTAATAATTTTAAAATTTAAGTTCCCTAATCCAGCGTGATTGGAAGTAGTAAAAAAATACAAGATTAACACCTTATAGTGTAAATCTAGATCCATAAACCAAACTTCTTCCCAAATAGTATTTTCGACTTGTCTTTTTGACATTACAAGCTCCCTTCTTTATCTTTTATTAATTTATCTAACTTCTTCTTTATCTTGCTTCTAAACTCTAATGACAAGAAGTATTTTTTTTCGCCTGATTTTAAATGCGTGTTTCTTCGGCTTCTTAATGCGTCAAATTTCTTTTGGCCAAGCTTTGCTAATTTGTGTTCCATATGTAAAACAGGATTACCGCCTAAATGACTATGACAGCCATAGCAAAGGGCTTCGCAATTATCTTCATCAAATCTAACACTCCAATTTCCACGTGTCCAAAAGTGTGAATTATGTAAGGCCGAAGTCGGCGGATCGTACTTTTTTCCACACCTTTGGCAAGTCCAATCATCACGTGTTCTAATGTATTTACTAAAAATTACATCACTTGGAAATAGTTTAAGCTTAGGCATTAAAACGGCAACTCATCTTCAGGAATATTATTGTCTACAACTTCTTCTTTTTTATCTACAACTTCTTCCTGTTGTTGCTTATTCTTATACTTTTCGGCTTCTTCTTCAGTAGTAAATTCAAAAGACAAATATTTGTCGCCTGTTTTACTGCTTGTTGAGATCCAAACTGCAACTTCATAATTTTCATTATTCACTTTGCACGGGCCTTTGTACTTAGGATGCCTATCTGATTCAGCATATTTATTAATAAATGCTAAACCTTTATTATTCTTTTCCATTTTCATCTTGATCCCCTTCCACTTTCTTTTTGTTTGCTAAATTATCTTTAATTAATCTACTGTCTAAAGCTTTTAAAGTATCCGACCAAAGCTTCATATCCATAGTTTTTAGACTTGCATTATATCTGTCAATTTCCGTTAAGCTTAATAATCCAGCTTTCCTACACTCGTTCATTGTTTTATTCAATGTTGCAATTTGATTATTAGTAGGTTTGCCAATGGATTCTAATTTGGCTTTATCGGTTATTTCTACGGCGTCAATTTGATCTTCTTGGCCAATATATCCCATTTTTGCCAATGCTCTACCTGTTGCCGAAGTTTCGCAGTTTTCTAATGCATTTTTACGATTTACAAAGCCGTCATCATCAGTTTCATAAGCTAGGCCCGTAAAGATCCTGTCAGGATTTGACACGTCAGGCACGACAGTGCACATTACAATAAACATATGACAAAATTTATCCGTAATAGAATTACGCCATTCTTTATCAATTTCGTATGTGCAAGTTATGGATCCATTTTCGTGGTCTTCATTAAAATCACTTATTCTTTCGTGAACGAATTTATAGTGTTTTAAATGTTTCGGTTTATCTTCTTGATTCATTATTTACCTTCTTTCGTATGTTCAACTGAAACAGGATTAGCAGAAGTTATGCGTTGTTTTTCGTTCGGCCTACTAGCTGCTAATTCTTCCTTCAGTTTTTGTTCATTTGTGTATTGCTCTCTTACTTTTCGTAAGTCTTTTGCTATTGCTTCAATATATTCCAATTCGCCCTGCCCACTTTCTAGATAAAGTATTATTGCGTCCAATATATCGACTGGAATATTATGTATAGTAATTTTTGGCTTATTCATCATTGCTCAACATTTCTGATAAGTGTTCATTGACTTCGTCAAGATCAATTTTTTTATCAGCCCATTTAACGCCGTCAGGTGTGCTAGATTTATACAAATCATAGCGTAAGATCCAAGCTTCGTAAATAGTTTTTAAAGGCCTTATTACACCTTGATATTTATAGCGTTCATTGTATATTTTTTTTACTTGTGAATACATTGTTTCATCATTATTAATCCAAAGCATTACGTTCCAAGTTTCATAGTTTTTCCAACCATTATATTCATTTTTATTATATATTAATTCACTCATAGCCAAGCTCCTTCATTAAATCAGTTTTAATTTTATCACGCAATTTTTGATCTTTTAACATTTTTTTAAGGTGTTTATCATATTCTTTACCTTTATAAAGATCATAACAAATATTGTGAATTACGTCATCTACGTTTGTTTCTATCATTTCTCCGTGTTGTTCATAAAAATCTCTTTTTACGCTCATTTTTATATCCTTCCCAAATGCCTATACACCTGAATATTTTAACTAAAACACGATAAATCATATGCTTAATTTGCAAATATAATTGGATCCAAACAATAATTTTTATTGATAAAATTCTTTTAAAGGGCTTAAAAAATGTTTTTAGCTATAAAAAACAATTTTTTGTCCCAATAATAATAAACATAATAATATTCATAAAAATAATCATAATAATGGATCCACAGCATAAGTTGTCTTTTGTGTCGGTTATTCACAGATTTGTGTATTATGAGTTTAACTAACAAAGGAAACAAAAAAATGATTGAAAAAAATGAAAACAAAAAAGAAGTAATAGATCTAGTTTACAGATTGAATACTCTTGAAGGAAAATACCAACATTATATGACTAACATAGACAATATATATGCTTGGGCCTGTGAACAATACAACACAGATAAACCAACCGCTAAACAGCAAGAAAGTATCTGTGAGTATCCACAAAATATGTCAGATTATGAAAAATTAACTGACAAAATCGCAAAAAAACAAAAAGACATTATTGCAAATCTCGGAAGTAATTGGGCTATCGAAGTCGAATATGACGGCTGGGATTATAAAATAAAGGAGTGTAAATAATGAAAAAAGATAAATTTAAAAGAAATGAAAGTTGGTATTTGAAAGCACAGAATTTGCTTTTAAATAAAAAGATAACAAACGTTCAATGGCAAACTTGGGACAAAGACGATGAATA
>MDTG01224960.1_pt1 | contig 15344 bp, 19 predicted proteins | sample 811421 | NCBI WGS metagenome assembly MDTG01 (sample SAMN05326645, study PRJNA326480) | marine metagenome | isolation source: seawater | place: Pacific Ocean: South East | collected 2011
ATATGAAATTTCTTTTAAACTATCAAATAATTTAAAAGAAATTTCATATCTAGGATTGGGTTGGGAAAAATATAATCAAGACTCGCAACCTTGGACTGATGGACCGAATTCATCTTTGATATTGAAATTACCAAATCTAAAATCTGGAGAAGATTATTTCATTGAAATTGAATTTCAAAAAAAACCAACTATTAAAGAAGAAATGATTAGATTAGAAATTTCTTCTAAAGGTCTAGATAAAGATTATAAATTTGATTTTAAAAATACTTCTAAAAAAATTATACTTAAGTTGCGTGATATAAATGAAGATAATAGAATATTAATTTTAGATCTTAAATTGAGTGGAATGATTTCGGAATTCGAACGATTAATTTCACCAGACGAAAGATTAATAGGTTTGAAATTGAAAAGTCTTAAACTCTCTCAATAAAAGAATTATTTTAAAAAGTTATTTTTCTATTGTATTGATACAAAAGTCCAAATTTAATGCATCTAACATAAAGATTAACATTATCTTTAAATTAAGAAATTTAATAAATTTTGGTTGCGGGGGACGGATTTGAACCGCCGACCTTCAGGTTATGAGCCTGACGAGCTACCAGACTGCTCCACCCCGCGATATCCCTAAATTCTATTTTTAAGTTTATTTAGTTTTTTTACTCTTTTAATATTTTCTTGCAGAATCCGTTTTTTTTTTTCAGATGGTTTTTCATAGGTATTCTTAAGCTTTATAATCTTAAAAAAACCATCACGTTGGAGTTTCCTTTTCAGAACTCTAAGTGCTTGTTCAACATTATTATCTTTAACTTCTATTTTAATAACAACCTCCAAAAAAAACGTTAGTTAACACTTTTAAAATTTTATGTCTATAATTAATATTAAAAAAATTCATTGATTCTTTGCTGCCTTTTCTTTTTCCTTCTTCTCTCTTTTTAATCTTCTTTGAGCTTTTTCATCAGCATCTACTAAATCCTTTTGTGAAAAAAGACCCAATGCGACAGGATCTTTAGAATTTAAATTATTAAAATTCCAATAGCTTTTATTTCTTATCGATGTAACTGAACTTTTTGTCATTCCAACTAATTTAGCAATTTGGGAGTCTTTAAGTTGGGAATAGTGTTTAATTAACCATAATGCGGAGTCTGGTTTATCCTGTCTTTTTGACAAAGGAATATATTTTTTATTTTTTTTATCAGTAAAAGATATTTCAACATCGGAATTTTGAATTTGCAAAGGTCTATCCTGATCAGTTGATGATAAGTTTATCTCTTCTCTAGTTAACTGACCTGAAATAATTGGATTATATCCTTTAATCCCTTTTGCAACTTCTCCATCAGCGATACCTTGTATTTCTACTTCATGCAATTTACAAAAATCTGCAATTTGTTTAAATGTTAAAGTAGTATTTTCCACTAACCAAACGGCAGTTGCCATTGGCATTAAAGGTGCATCAGACATCTATTTTTTTTCAGTTTTAAAGTTTTGGAATTTTTTATTAAATTTACTTATTCTACCTTTGTCCATTAATTTTTGTTTTCCACCAGTCCAAGCCGAGTGAGATTTTGGATCAATTTCTAATTTGAGAACATCACCCTCATTTCCCCAAGTGGACTTAGTTTCAAATTGAGTACCATCAGTCATTTCAACTTTAATTTTATGGTAATTTGGGTGGATATTTTTTTTCATTTTGAGACTTATAACAAAAGATTTTTTTAAAACAATTAAAAGTTAGTAAGCTTTTTATTCAATTTATCACTAATATCAGGGCTAGATGCAATTACTTTAATATTTTTATAATTATTAAGGTTAATATCATTAATTATTCCTCCAGCTTCTTTAACCAAAATGATGCCTGCCGCAATATCCCATAAATTTAAATTTGATTGAAAATATCCATCATATCTTCCAGACGCAACATATGCCATGTCTAGTGCAGCACAACCGGTTTTTCTAAAAGGAATTTCCTTAATAGTTTCAAGTTTAGATCCACCTGCTGCAAATAAGCATTCATTTAATTTATTTTTTTTTGAAACCCTAATTCTTTGATTATTAAAAAAAGCACCATTATTTTTCTCAGCATAAAACATTTCATTTTTAATAGGATCAAAAATTAATCCTGACATAATCTCACCTTTAGACAATAATCCAATTGAAATTGCAAAATGAGGTATACCGTGTAAAAAATTTACTGTTCCATCTATAGGATCTACTATCCAAGTATTATCTTTATCACGATTTTTTTTTATACCATTTTCTTCACTTATAATTGAGTACGCAGGTCTTGCTTTTTCTAATTCATTTAAAATAATTTTTTCTGTTTTGAGGTCTGCATTGGTAACAAAATCTGTTGGTCCTTTCTTTGAAACTTGTAATTTTTCAATTTCACCAAAATCTCTAATTAAAATTTTTGAGGCCTTTTCACTAGCTTTGATCATTATATTTAAGTTTGCAGAAATTGAATTCATAATTTATATTTTTTTCACATATTCTAAATTTCGAGTATCGACTATTATTTCGTCATCTACTTCAATAAATGGTGGTACCTGAATGTTTAAACCATTATCTAAAATTGCAGGTTTATAAGATGATGACACTGTTTGTCCTTTTAATGCAGCATCAGTAGTTTTTATTTTGCATGATACTTGATTTGGTAAATCTATTGAAATTGGTAGTTCATTGTAAAAACTTACTGATACCTCCAGATTTTCAGTTAATAATTTACCCTTTTCACCAATTAAATCTTTTTTAATTTCTATCTGTTCAAATGATTTAGGTTCCATAAAAAAATAATTATTTTCATCTTCGTATAAATAATTATATTTTATCTCTTCAAGCGATGCCTTTTCAACTGTTTCGCTGGACCTAAATCTTTCATTGAGTTTAGTATTTTTATTAACACTTTTCATTTCAACTTGCGCAAAAGCACCACCTTTACCAGGTTTTACATGCTGAGTTTTCAGTACTTGCCATAAATCATTTTTATGCTCTAAAAGCATACCCACTCTTATTTCACTAGCGTTTATTTTCATTTTAATTTTTTAATTGCCTCTGAGGGTTTTAATTTTTTATTGTTCCAAACGTATCCTGAAATAGCCAAAAAGTTAGCTTTATTCAATAAAAGTTTTTTATAATTTTTATTATTTATACCGCCTATAGCTACTATAGGAATATTTGTAATTTTATTCATTTTTTTTAATAAATTAATAGATGCTTTATATTTAGTTTTTTTAGTTTTAGTTAAATAAAAAGCACCTAAAGCAATGTAATCTGCCTTATTTTCCAAGGCAACTTTTGCTAAATAAATAGAGTTGTGGCATGTAACACCAATTATTTTTTTTTTAAAAATTTTTCTTGCTTTTAATAAAGACATATCTTTTTGTCCCAAATGGCAACCATCAGCCTTCAATTGTTTTGCTAATATAACATCATCATTAACTATAAATTTTACTTTATATTTTCTACAAATTTGTCTTATTCTTTTTCCAATACTTAATTTTCTTTTAAAGGTTTTCTTTTTTAGTCTTAATTGAAAAAAACTTACTTTCTTAAGTTTTAAAACATTTTCTAAACTACTGTAAAATGATTTTGTTATTTTAGTTGGAGAAATAAGATATATAAATTTTTTTTTATTAACTCTCAAGTTCTTTCGACCATTTTCCCTGAGCAGCTAAAGTGTTCATTTTTGCTCTATGATTAAATATCTTTTGTGTACCTTCAATATTCTGAATATCTTTTGACCAAAATTTAAGTGCACTTTGTTGAAGAGCCCTTCCATAAGAATAGGTCATAATAAAATTAGTTTTATTTAGTTTGTTTATTGAATTTAGATTTTCAGTAGCCTCTGTCTCTGATTGCCCACCAGATAAAAAAGCAATTCCAGGCACTTCTGATGGAACTGAATTTTCTAAACATTTTAGTGTTAGTTTTGCAACTTCCTCGCTTGAAATTTTATTTTTACTTTTAGTGCCTGCTAAAATCATATTTGGTTTAAGAATAATTCCTGTCAAATCAACTTTATGCAGTATAAGTTCCTCGAAACATTTTTTAATAACTTCGGAAGTTTTAAGAAAACAATCCTCAGCCGAGTGATCCCCATCCATTAATACTTCTGGCTCAACTATTGGAACCATATCGCATTCTTGAACTAAAGCAGAATATCTTGCTAACGCATGTGCATTTGAGTGAATTGACAATCTACTTGGAAAGTTTTTAGAAATATTATAAACGCCTCTCCATTTTGTAAATTTTGCCCCAAGTTTTGAGTATTCTTTTAATCTTTCTCTTAATCCATCCAAACCTTCTGTAATTTTTTCATCTACAGAGCCTGCCAAAACTTTTGCACCAGTATCAACCTTTATTCCAGGATAAGCACCTGTATTTGAAATTAACTCTGGTATTTTATTTTTTTTTGTAGAAATCTGTTTAATAGTTTCGTCATATAAAATTACGCCTCCAATACAATCACTCATACTAGAAGAACTAAAAAGTATCTCCCTAAACAATAATCTATTTTCTGGTGTTGATTGAACATTGACACTTTCCAATCTTTTTGTCATTGTTCCTGTGCTCTCATCGGCAGCTAATATTCCCTTTCCATTCATTAGGATTTTTAATGCTATATTATTTAATTCAGACATTTTAATTTAAAGCTTTTATACCAGGAAGTTCTTTTCCTTCAAGATATTCCAAAAATGCTCCACCAGCAGTTGAAACAAAGTTAAAATCTTTAATTGCATTGATTTGATTTAAAACTGCAATTGTATCACCACCTCCTACAACAGAATAAATTGAATTGTTTTTATTTTTTTTACTAATTGTTTTCGCAATTTCCAAACTCCCATTAGCAAAATTTGGATTTTCAAAATATCCCGCTGGTCCATTCCATAAAACAGTATTACTGGAATCAACAATTTTTTTAATTTTGTTAATTGTTTTTGGCCCGATATCTAATATCAAATCGTCATTTGCAATTTGATTAATTTCTTTAACTTGGGATTTGTCTTCTATATTTTTTCCTACCATCACATCCTCAGGATAAATAATTGAACATGAATTTTTTTTTGAGTTTTTAAAAATCTCACTAATGATTAGTTCACAATTTTCTTCTTTAATTGATTTTCCAATAATATTTCCGTTATATTCCAAAATATTGTTTGCCATCCCACCTACAATAATCATGTTATCAAATTTTGGGATTAAATTATTAATAACAGCAATTTTTGTTGATATTTTTGATCCTCCAACAATACAAGTGATTGGTTTTTTTATTTCAGTTGTAACTTTTTTTAATGCATTAACTTCAGTTTCTAATTGTAACCCAGCAAATGAGGGTAAAAATTTTGTTATTTTACTTACAGACGCATGTGCTCTGTGAGAACAAGAAAAAGCATCGTTTACAAATATATCAGCAAGTCCAGCCAAATGTTTTGCAAAAGAGGTGTCATTGTTTTCTTCTTCCTTGTAAAATCTTATATTCTCTAAAAATACTATTTGATTATAAGGGTCTTTGAATAAATTGTCTTTTTTTAAATTAAAAATATTGTCATTAATCAATCTAATTTTTTTTTTAATTTTCTTTTCTAAATGTTCACAAATTGGCTTTAAAGATAATTCTTTATTCATTTTGCCTTTTGGGCGTCCTACATGAGAAATTACAATTACTTGAGAATTTTTATTTAGTAAAAATTCTATTATTGGCAAGATTTTATCAATTCTTGTTTGATCTTGAATAATTCCATTCTTAAGTGGAACATTTAAATCTAATCTTAATAAAACTTTTTTTTGATTGAGATTTTCATGATCTTTAATGCTATTCATTAAGAAATTTTGTAAAGATATTTCGCAATATCACACATTCTATTTGAAAAACCCCACTCATTATCGTACCAAGCAGAAATTTTACCCATATTTTTATCTATTACATTAGTTAGATTTGCATCAACAATAGATGAAGCAGGGTTATGGTTAAAATCAATAGATACAAGTTTTTCTTTCGTAATTTCAAGGATCTTATTTTTTTCACTAAATTTTTGAAATGCTGAATTTATTTTTTCAATACTTAAATCTTTTTTTGTACAAAAGACAAACTCAATTAAAGAAACATTTGGAGTTGGAACTCTCATTGCCACTCCTTCTAATTTACCTTTAAGTGATGGTATAATTTCACCAATTGCCTTGGATGCTCCAGTTGAGGTTGGTACTATAGATTGGCTTGCAGATCTAGCTCTTCTTGGATCTTTATGAGAGTTATCTAAAATTCTCTGATCACTTGTAAAGGCATGAATTGTTGTCATAAATCCTTTTTCAATTTCAAAATTTTCGTTTAGAACATGAGCAACTGGAGCAAGACAATTTGTAGTACAGGATGCAGCTGAAATAATTTTGTCTTCTTTTTTGAGTTCAGACTCGTTTACTCCAAACACAATTGTTTTATCAGCATTTTTACAAGGCGCTGAAACAATCACTTTTTTTGCCCCATTATTCAAATGAGCTTCCAATTGTTTTTTTGAATTAAATTTTCCAGTGCATTCAAAAACAAAATCAACATCATATTTTTTCCAATTAATATCATTCAAAACAGTTTCTTGACTAAAAGAAATTTTTTTTTTGTCAATAATCAGATGCTTATCATCAAAACTTATATTAGAATTAAATTTTCCATGAACAGAGTCATATTTTAAAAGTGTTGAACAAGCTTCAGCACTCGTTCTGTTATTTATATGTTTAATTTCTATGTTTTTGTTATTACTTTCATAAATAGATCGAATAATCATTCTTCCTATTCTACCCATTCCATTTATTCCAATTTTAATTTTCATAGGTTTTCTTTAATCTTTTTAACTATACTTTCAGGGTTAAGTTGAAAGTGATCGTATATTTCTTTATATGGAGCACTCTTACCGAAATCATTAATTCCAAAATTTAATCCTTTTTTTCCAGTATATTTTTTCCAATAATTTGTTTCAGCAGCCTCTATAGAAACAACAAGCTCAGTCTCTGTTAAAATCTTATTTTTGTATTCTTCATTTTGTTGATCGAATAATTCCTGACATGGCATTGATATAATTTTTGAATAAATACCTTCTGTGGCTAATTTATGACCAACTTCACTTGCTAAAGAAGTTTCCGATCCAGTTGCTATAATTGTAACCTTAATAGTGTCTCCAGTTCTTAAAATTTCATAAGCCCCAGCTGATGACATATTGGTAGTAGAACTTTTTACTCTAACAGGTTTAATTCCTTGTCGTGTCAAAGCTATAACACTTGGGGAATCTTTATTCTCAAGTGCTAACTGCCAGCACTCAAAAGTTTCAATCATATCTGAGGGTCTAAATACATTTAAATTTGGAATTGATCTTAGACCTGTAAGTTGTTCTATTGGCTGATGAGTTGGACCATCTTCACCTAATCCAATTGAATCATGTGTAAGTACATATATAACTCTTTTTTTCATCATTGCTGCCAGTCTAATTGATGGCTTACAATAGTCACTGAATATCAAAAAAGTACCTCCATATGGAATTAAATTACTATGCAATGCAATACCATTCATTATACCACACATTGCATGTTCTCTTACACCATAGTGAATATAGTTACCTGAAAAATTATTTGGTTTTATCATTGAATGGTTTTTAGTTTTAGTATTATTCGAACCAGCCAAATCAGCAGATCCACCTATTAAATTTGGCAATCGAGATGCAATATCCAAAAACATTTCAGATGATTTTCTAGTAGCAATAGGTTTTAAATTTTCAAGATATTCATTTTTTGTTTTTTCTATTAAACTTTTTAATGAATTCATATTTTCATAATCATCAAAAATTTTCTTAGATTTTGAATTTTGTTTTTCTGCTTTAATTGAAGATTTTTCTCCAATTTTTCTCCATTCACTAAGTAATTCTTTTGGAATTTTAAAAGGCTCATAATTCCATTTAAGTTTTTTTCTCACTAGCTTTATTTCATCTTCACCCAAAGGACTTCCATGCGATGATGCTTTACCACTTTTATTAGGTGATCCATATCCAATTTTTGTTTTACAAGAAATTGCTACAGGTTTTTTAGATTTCTGTGCTTTTTTTAAGGCTTTGTATATTTCTTTATAATTATGACCATTAATTTTTAAATAATCCCAACCATAACTCTTTAATCTTTTTTCATTATCATCTGAGACTGCAAGACTTGTTGGACCATCAATAGAAATAGAATTGTTATCAAAAAGTAAAATAAGATTCTTCAGCTTAAGGTGTCCTGCTAAACTCAGAGCTTCATGGCTAATTCCCTCCATTAAACAACCATCACCTGCAAGCACATATGTTTTATGATTTATAGTTTTTTTTCCAAGTTTACTTTTTAAAATTTCTTCTGAAATAGCAAAACCTACAGCATTAGATATCCCTTGTCCCAACGGACCAGTTGTAGTTTCAATGCCAGTATTAGGATGATACTCAGGGTGACCAGCGCATATTGATTCTAATTGTCTAAAATTTTTAATATCCTCCAAAGAGATACTTTTATAACCAGTTAAATAAAGTAGAGAGTAAAGAAGCATTGATCCGTGGCCTGCAGAAAGAATGAATCTATCTCTATTTATCCAGCTAGGATTTTTTGGATTAAAATTTAAAAAATCTTTAAAGAGAACAGTAGCAACATCAGCCATTCCCATCGGCATTCCTGGGTGACCTGAGTTTGCCTTTTGAACCGCATCGATTGACAAAAACCTAATACAACTCGCCAATTCTCTATATTGTTTGCTCAAAAATAATCCTGTCTAGACTAAGAAGATTCTATTTAATAATATAATTATATATATATGAAATCTGTGAACGAAAAAGAAAAAAAACTAAATTTAGCCCTAACAAAATTAAAAAAATTAAATCTGGGTGATTTAGATTCAAAAAAAAACATTGAAAATTTAAATACTCAGAAAAATCAATTAGAAATTGAAAAAAGAGATTTAGAAGAAAAATATAAAAGTTTGTTAAGCGATTATAATGAATTAAGTGAAAAAATTGAGCAAATTAAAAAAAATGAAAAAACTGAAAAAAAAAAACAGATAGAGTTTTCAGAAAAAATAGATGAATTAAATCAAGAAACAGATACTTTACTTGAGGAAATTGATAAATGGCAAACGTAAGTATTAAATTTAATGGAAAAGAATTCTTATTATCTTGCTATGACGGACAAGAAGAGCATCTTGAGGAATTATTAATACAAATAAATAAAAAATTTAACGATTTAAAAAATAATCTTGGAAATTTAGGAGAAAATAAACTTTTATTGATAACAGCGGTAAAAGTAATGGATGAATATTTTGAAACTAAAAAAAAGGTTGACCAAAAAAAAGATGAAATTAAAAACTTATCAAATAAATTTAAGGAGTTAAAATCTTTGATTTATGATTATCGAGACAAGAAAGAGGAAGAAATCAATGAATTAAAAAAAGAATTAATTAATTTAAAAGGTCAAATAGACTCAAATCAAAAAAATTATGAAAAGTTTATCAATGATGCTGCAGATGAAATATCTGAATTTATTGAAAAAACAAATTTAGAAAATCTTTCTTAGAAAATTTTTGTGGATAAATCTAAAATCAGAAAAAGGATATTAAAACTCAGGAAAAAAAAATATTTTGTTAAAAAATTTATTAACTTTAAAATAGTAAGTAAAATTTTGAAATTAAATAAAAAAAATAATGGTGTAATAGGCGCTTATTATCCTTATAATTATGAAATTGATATTATTGAAATTTTAGAAAAATTGGAAAAAAAAAAATATAAGATTGCCTTACCTAAAATCAAGAAAAACAATCAAATGGATTTTTATAGTTGGTCATTTAAAGAGCCTTTATATATAAATAAGTATGGTATTCCAGAACCAGTTTCAAAAAAAAAGAATTATCCCAATATATTATTTGTTCCTTTAGTAGCATTTGATAATCAAAATAATAGAATAGGTTATGGAGGAGGGTTTTACGATAGGTATATTAATAAAATTAATAAGAAAAAAAATATTTTAACAATTGGATTTGCACATTCATTTCAAAAAGTTAAAAAAATTAAAACAAATAAATATGATATAAAACTCGATTTAATCATTACAGAAAAATCAAACTAAATGAGAATAATGTTTTTAGGAGATGTTGTAGGAAACGCTGGTTATTTAAAAATTTTAAATGATCTATCAGACCAGATTAAAAAACGAAAAATTGATTTTGTTATTGTTAATGGAGAAAACGCAGATAAATCTGGTGTAGGTCTAACTAAAGAAATTTGTGAAAACTTTTTTAAATGTGGAATAAACGTAATTACAACAGGTAACCACGTTTGGGATCAAAAAGATATTATGAAGTATATAGAAAATGAAAATAGACTTCTTAGACCAAAAAATTTATATGAGCCAGCGCCAGGAAAAGGATTTGAAATTTATCAAACTAACCAGAATCTCAAAATTGGTGTTCTAAATTTGATGGGAAATGTTTTTATGAAAAAATGTGATGATGTTTTTGAAACCTCAACAAAATTTCTAAAAAAATATAAATTAAAAAAAGATTATGATTTTCTAGTTATTGATTTTCATGGAGAGATTACAAGTGAAAAAAATGCAATTGGAAACTTTTTTGATGGTAAGGCGAGTCTTGTTGTTGGAACTCACACCCATATTCCGACTAATGATGCAAGAATTTTAGAAAGTGGAACTGCTTATCAAACAGATGCAGGAATGTGTGGAGACTATAATTCCGTCATAGGCATGAATAAAGAAAATTCTTTGAATAGATTTATGAAAAAAGACTCGGTAAAACATTTCCCAGCAGAGGGCGAAGGGACTTTATGTGGTTTAATCGTTGAATGTAATATAAGTACGGGTTTAGCAGAAAAGGTAGAAACTTATATTTTTGGTAGTGGATTAAAAAATTTTTAATTTATTTATGGCAGGACATTCTCATTGGGCAGGAATAAAACATAAAAAAGGGAAAGCTGATAAACAACGATCAAAAATTTTTTCTAAATTATCTAAAGAAATAACAGTTGCTGCAAAATTAGGTGATAAAAATCCAGATATGAATCCTAGATTACGTTCGGCAATTCAAGCTGCGAGATCTGCAAATATGCCAAAAGATAATATCGAGAGAGCAATCAATAAATCATCTATTAACACTGAAATTAATTTTGAAAATTTAAGGTATGAGGGTTTTGGACCTGAAAAAGTTGCAGTTATTGTTGAAGCATTGACAGACAATAAAAATAGAACTGCATCAAATATAAGAACTATTTTTCAAAAAGCTGGTGGTAGTTTAGGAACACAAGGCTCGGCTTCACATAACTTTAATCAATCAGGTGTTATAAAAATTGATAAAAATGAGATGTCAGATGAAGAAATTTTAGAATTAGCGATTGAAGCAGGAGCTGAAGAATGCAACTCTAAAGATGATTTTCATGAAATTCAATGCTCAACAAGTGAGATTTATAATGTTAAAAAGGAATTGGAAAAAAAAATTAATAATTTTATCTCGACAGAAATTGAATGGATTCCACTTAATAAAGTTGAAATTTCAAAAGAAAAAGAGGAGGATTTGGTTAATTTTTTTGAAAGCCTTGAAGAAGATGATGATGTACAAAATATTTACTCAAATGCAAAATTTTCAAAATAATTTATGTTAATTATAGGTATAGACCCTGGAATATCTGGATCCATTTGTTTTTTTGAGAATGGTAAAATCATTGAAGTTGTTGAAATGCCAACGATGACTGAAGGAAAAAAAAATAAAAGACAAGTTAATGGTGCACAAATTTATAATGAAATTTTAAAAAGAATTAATAAAAATGACAAACAAAATACAAGGGTAGTTATTGAGCACGTATCAGCAATGCCAGGCCAAGGTGTTACTAGTATGTTTAATTTTGGTCAATCTTTTGGAATTCTAAAAGGGATATGCTCAGCAATGCAATTGCCAATGTATTTTATTAGGCCAGCAAAATGGAAAAAATATTTTGGACTCATAAACTCAGAAAAAGACGCAAGCAGAACAAAAGCAATAGAAATGTTTCCATATTTCTCATCTCATCTTTCAAAAAAAAAAGACTCAAATAAAGCTGATGCAATATTAATTGCCTGTTTTTATTATGAAACTTATAGATTTGACCAATAAACATATTAATTAAAGACAAATTCATGACACAATTAAGTGTGAGAAGTCATTATGGAAGCTGATATATCATCTCAAGCAGTTGGATTAGCATCAAATGCTGATTTTTCTCTTTTAAGTTTATTTATACGTGCAGACATCATAGTAAAGTCTGTAATTATCCTATTGATTGCTTGTTCTATTTATTCTTGGGCCGTAATTATTGAAAAAATTAGGTTATTCAAAAAAATCAATCAATCAACAGAAGAGTTTGAAAACAAGTTTTGGAATTCGAAATCTGCGGAAACTTTTTATAATAACATGCCTGCAAATATAAATGATCCAATGGCATTGGTTTTTAAAGATGCTATGCAAAATTTATTAAAAAGAAGATCCAAAACAGATTTGCACGAAAGAATGACAACAATGTTAGAAACTGGAATTGAAAAACAGATGTCTAAAATAAGTAAGGGTTATACCTTCTTGGCAACTGTTGGATCTACAGCACCATTTATAGGATTGTTTGGAACTGTTTGGGGAATCATGAATTCATTCCAATCAATTGCAATATCAAGAAATACGAGCTTAGCAATTGTTGCACCTGGCATTGCAGAAGCTCTCTTTGCTACTGCATTAGGACTATTAGCTGCTATCCCAGCAGTTATTGCATATAATAAGTTTAATAACGACTCAATTTTATATACAAAAAGATTAGAAAATTTTTCAAAAAGATTTTTAACTATAATTTAAGATGGCCTTCAAATTAAACCGTTCCTCAAAAGAACCTATGAGTGAAATAAATGTTACCCCATTTGTGGACGTTATGTTGGTACTTTTAATAATTTTTATGGTTACTGCACCACTTTTAACTGTTGGTGTTCAAGTTGATTTACCTGAAAGTTCAGCGGACTCACTTCCAGAAGAGCAAGAGCCATTAACTTTATCAATAAATTCTAAAGGAGAAATATTTATTCAAGAGTCAAAAGTAGAATATGATAAAATAATTGCAAAAGTTTTGGCAGTTTCAAAAAATAGAACAGATACAAGAATATATGTAAGAGGAGACAAATCTATAAATTATGGAAGAGTCTTAGAAATAATGGGATTACTTTCAGGATCAGGATTTACTAAAGTTGCATTAATATCTGAACCCTATAAAGAAAGGTAACAAAGTTGAATAGGAGTATTCTCATATCTTCTGTTTTTCATTTGCTTATAATTATTATTACAGCTATGAGTTTGCCATTTCTTTCAAAAAAACCCATTGAATTACCTCCAATTGTATCTATTGAATTAATACAGATTACAGACAAAACTAACATTCCTTTTGCCCCAAAAGCAAAAAAAACAATAGAAAAGATAAAAGAAAAGGAAAAAAAACTTGTTTCTGAACAAGCTCCTCCTAAAAAAGTTAAAAAGATCAAACCAGAGGCTATCCCAATGCCAGATGATAAGGTAAAAAAAATTGAAAAAGTAAAAGACGATAAACAAAACCCTGAGAAAATAGATAATGAGGTAAAACAAGTCTCAGAGTTTGAGAAGAAAGAATTATTTGACCCTAATAATATTGCTGCTCTTATAGATAAATCAAAAATAGAGAGTTCAGAAACTATTAATAAAACAGATAAAATAACTCAAGATCAGGATAAAAATTTTCAAAATGTTGGTTTGTCTTTGAGTGAAGAAGATGCTTTAAAGGCTCAAATTTTTGGATGTTGGAGTATACCTTTGGGATTACCATATAATGAAAACCTATTAGTAAGAATAAAATTACAATTAAAACCAGATGGCACTGTAATTAAATCTGAAATTTTGGACCACGCTAGAATGAATAAACCAGGACAAGGTTTTTATAAGGTTTTGGCTGAAAGTGCATTAAGAGCAATAAAATTATGTCAACCCCTAAGAGTTCCCACTACTGGTTATGATAGGTGGAAAGATTTACAATTAAATTTTGATGCAAGAGAGATGTTAGAAGGTTAATATACTATTATGATAAAAAAATTTTATTTATTGTTACTATTAATTTTTCCATTGAATTCTTATGCTTTAATCGAAGTGGATATTACAAGAGGAAATTTGAATCCACTTCCCATTGCAGTTTCACCTTTATCAATTGATGAAAACTCGAGAAAAAGTTTTCAAAAAATTTTAAATAAAAAAAATATAGGTTCAGAAATTTCAATCGTAGTTGAAAACAATTTAAAAACTTCTGGACTTTTTAATCCACTCAACAAAGATGCATTCCTTCAAAAACCAGACATCGCAAATTTGAAACCTAGATTTGAAGATTGGAGTCTTATTAAAGCTCAGGCTTTAATTACAGGAAAAGTCAGTTTTGCAGATGAAAAGTTAAGAGTTGAATTTAGACTCTGGGACGTTTTGGCTGGAAAAGAAATGATGGCTTTAGCCTTTACAACAGTACCAAATAATTGGAGAAGAGTAGGTCATATAATATCAGATAAAATTTATGAGAGATTAACAGGTGAAAAAGGATATTTTGATACTAGGATTATTTATGTTGCTGAGGAGGGTGCTAAAACTAATAGAATTAAAAAATTAGCAATAATGGACCAAGATGGATTTAATAATAAATTCTTAACACTTGGTAATGAATTGGTTTTGACTCCACGATTTAATCCAACTAGCCAGATGGTAACTTACTTATCTTATTTCAGAAATTTGCCTCGAGTTTATCTATTAGATATTGAGACCGGTACACAAGAGGTTGTTGGTGATTTTCCAGGAATGACTTTTGCTCCAAGATTTTCTCCAGATGGAAAAAAGATTATAATGAGTTTTGCAAAAGATGGTAATTCAGATATTTATACAATGGATTTAGAAAATAGAATTGTAGATAAAATTACAAACCATCCTTCAATCGATACTTCACCATCATATTCACCAGATGGAAAATATATTTGTTTCAATTCAGATAGAAGTGGTTATCAACAAATATACATTATGAAAAGTAATGGAGATAATGTGAAAAGAATTTCATTTGGAAAAGGTCTTTATGGAACACCGGTATGGTCTCCTAGAGGAGATCTGATTGCATTTACAAAATTACATAAAGGAAAATTCTATATAGGTGTTATGAGAACAGATGGAAGTGGGGAGAGATTATTGACAGAAAATTATTATCAAGAGGCTCCATCCTGGTCTCCAAATGGAAGAGTTTTAATTTTTTATAGAGAAACTAAAACTAACGCAAAAGGTG
>MDTG01036210.1_pt1 | contig 15343 bp, 15 predicted proteins | sample 811421 | NCBI WGS metagenome assembly MDTG01 (sample SAMN05326645, study PRJNA326480) | marine metagenome | isolation source: seawater | place: Pacific Ocean: South East | collected 2011
CTAGGTTTAGTTAATGGTCAAACGAGACGTATACACCCATGGGCATCAACCCGCAGCGGTAAACCAACATGCTAAGAGAACAGCCGAAAGCTGCGCTCAATTTGTTCGTCCGATGATTTCGCCGCAGGCAAAAATTTTGGATGTTGGGTGTGGTCCGGGTTCCATCACGGTCGGCCTCGCTCAATGGGCTGCTGAGGGTTCTGTTATCGGTATAGACGTCGGTTTAGAAATCCTTGAGATGGCGCAACAAGCAGTAGACCAAGCGGGATGTTCAAATATTTCGCTAGAAGAGGCGTCCGTTTATGAGCTGCCCTATGCCGATAGCTCATTTGACCTGACTTATGCGCATCAAGTTTTGCAACATTTGGCGAACCCAGTGTTAGCAATACGAGAAATGGCAAGAGTCACTCGTCCGGGCGGGCATGTGGCAGTGCGCGACGCGGACTATTACACGATGTCGTGCAGCCCAGAATCTGAGATTATTGATGAATGGAGGCGTATTTACCATCTAGTTGCTCGACATAACGGGGCCGAACCAGACGCAGGAAGACATCTGTTGAGTTGGTTCCATCAAGCTGGGCTGTATGAAGTCAAGTGCTCCGCGACGGCTGGGGTTTATGCGACAAAAGAAGAACGAGAGAATTGGGGCCTGTCATGGGCGGACCGATGTCTCACTACCAGCTTCCCGACCCAAGCGATGGAGTATGGTTACGCGACTTGGGAGGAATTGGAAGCTATATCAGAGGGCTGGCGCAATTGGGCAGCCCACCCAGATGGCTATTTCCAGTTCATCAACGGCGAAGCAATCGCAACAGTCCAATGATTATTGTTCTTGAAAGAAAGAAGCAGATATGACGGGGCCAATTCCTGACAACTTCCCCGCTCTGGTCGACCGGGCTGCGAGAGAATTCGCCTCAACTGAGGCTATCTCTGACGGAGAGACCAGCCTGAACTTTTCGGAGTTAGGGCAACAAATTAAACAGGCAGCAGGGGCTCTAGTCGCGTCTGGAGTGGATAGAGGTGATCGGGTCGCCGTGTGGGCCCCTAACTCATGGGAATGGGTGGTCGCTGCAATGGCGGTGTTCCGAGTCGGAGCTGTCTTAGTGCCGGTTAATACAAGATTTAAAGGAAGAGAAGCCGCTTTTGTCCTTGAAAAGGCAAACGTGAAGGTTCTGTTTACGGTTGTTGGTTTTTTGGGCAATGACTATGTCTCTGACTTAAGGGAATCCGGCCAACAGGTTGAGTCCATAGAGGACGTTGTCGTGCTGCGTGGTGACGTAGTGGATGGAACGATCTCTTTCGAGGATTTCCTCGCTCGCAGCAGCAGCGAGACTTTTACAGAAGCCGAGGACAGAGCCGCAGATGTTTCTGGCTCTGACCTTGGTCTGATTATGTTCACATCGGGAACGACCGGAGTACCCAAAGGCGTAATGGTTGAACAAGGTCCCATCATTCGGGGTTTCAGCCACTACGCCCGGGAACTTGGAATGCGTCAGGGTGACCGGATGCTAATTGTGAATCCGTTCTTCCATGCATTTGGCTTCAACGGAGCCATTAATCCATGTTTCATTCATGGGGCAACGATGCTTCCCCACCCAGTGTTTGATGTCCCAAGCGTCTTACAGAGGATTCAGGATGACCAAGTCACAGTGTTCCCGGGACCTCCGGCCATCTTTCAAGGCCTAATCAACCACAAAGATCTCGATGACTATGACACAAGCACATTGCGTTCCGCTCTAACAGGGGCCGCGAGTATCCCAGTGGAGACGGTCGTGGACATGAGAGATCGTCTGGGCTTTGAGACTGTGATCACTGCCTATGGCATGACTGAAACACATGGCTTGGTGACCATCTGCTCTGCTGATGACCCTCCAGATGTTGTAGCGAATACCAGTGGTAAGGCTTTGCCTGGACTGGAAATAAAGCTTGTCGATGAAGACGATAACGAAGTCGGGTTGGGGGAACCGGGAGAGCTACTGGTTAAGGGTTATGCGGTGATGAGGGGCTACTTGGATGAACCAGAACAAACTGCGGAGACGATTGACGAGAACGGCTGGATGCGAACTGGCGACATTTGTGTGATGGACGCTGAAGGGTATATCGACATAACAGACCGCAAGAAAGACATGTTCATTAATGGCGGATTCAATGCTTATCCGGCAGAAATTGAAAGCATGATGCTTGAGCACCCGGAGGTCGGTCAAGTTTCCGTAATTGGAGTGCCAGATGAGCGTCTAGGCGAAGTCGGGGCAGCTTTTATAGTGGCAACTCCGACCGGTCCGCCCGATCTCGATCAATTAGAGGCGTGGTGCAAAAAGGAGATGGCTAACTATAAAGTGCCTCGCCACTTCTGGATGATCGATGAATTGCCGCTGAATCCCTCCAACAAAGTCCTAAAAACGGAGCTTCGAGAAAAAGCAGCGGAGTTACTCGCCTAAGGCATACGCCAGAGGGCAGATGTAACTCACCCCGACGATCAATTTAAGAAGTCTGGATTTTCAGCGAGGATTTTGTCGTAAATCGGTTGATAGCTAAACCATCCGGCAAGGTGACTCCCGACTTGAGTGGCAGTAGTTTTGGCAACTTCATCTCGTATGGGAATAGGGGTGCCAGCAGCTTCTGCCAAAAGTTGGCTTTGGCAGGTGCGTTCCATTGTGATGAACCACCAGGCGGCCTCGTCAACAGTGTGGCCGACTGTTAAAAGACCATGATTTTTTAGGATTACTGCCTTCTTGTCACCTAAGGCTTCACCGATGCGGTCCCCTTCACCAGTATCCAAAACAACACCAGTAAAGTCGTCGAATAGTGCATGGTCCTCGAAGAAGGCACAAGAATCTTGAGTTAGAGGATCAAGTAGGCGTCCGAGACTCGACCAACTCTTGCCATAAAGCGAATGGGTATGGGCTGCAGCTATTACGTCTGGGCGAGCTTTGTGTACCCGACTGTGGATTGCAAAAGCTGCTTGGTTCAAGGGATGGCGACCTTCGACGATGTTCCCGTCATGGTCGACAAGAAGAAGATCAGAGGCCTTGATATGGCCGAAGGGAACACCAAAAGGATTAACCCAAAAATGGTCTTCCAATTCAGGATCTCGAGCCGTTACGTGCCCAGCTAGACCTTCCTCGAAACCGAACTTGGAGAAAACACGAAAAACCGAAGCAAGACGCTCCTTGCGGTGCTGTCTTTCTTGTTCGATTGAATCGAAAGTAGGAGCTGACGGAATCATCTGGTCGATAGTTTGAGTAGGTTCGGCAGTATCGGTCATAAATAAGAGCTTAGAACTTCACAAAAGAGAGCGCATCCCGTTAAGCCTGTTTCGCTCAGAGTTGAGTATCGTGAGACACCGAAGTCTGATGCAGAACTTGGGGGAGTGAGTGGGGAACTTTGGTGCTTATAAAGGCATCCGGGTAGTCGAATTAACCGAAGGAATAGCCGGCCCTTACGCGACTCGCTTTATGGCTGATCAAGGCGCAGATGTTATTAAATCTGAAACAACAGTTGGCGATCACTATCGCAGCGACCCAGGCTTTCAAGTGTTGAACAGGAATAAACGTTCCGTCGTCTTAGAAGATGACAGTCGGTTATTGCAGTCAGCTGATGTCATAGTGGTGGATAGTTCCTCAGAAGCCGATCGGGCTCGGTCTATCGCCCCCGGATCTGTGATTATCTCGATGCCGACTTGGGGGTCCAGTGGGCCTCTAGCTGATCAGCAAGGCTCTTGGGAGCAAGTTGCCGCGGCGACGGGGATCTCCTGGAATCAGGTGAGTTGGACCGAAGGACCAGTGCACGTGGTTTTGCCGCTTGCCTCATACGGTGCTGGGATGCTTGGAGCGCTTGCTATAGCTGCTGGTTTGTACGCAAGGGAGGTTCACGGTTCAGCGCCAACTTATGAAGTCTCGGAGTTGGCTGGATCTGGAGCGATGCAAATTGGTGACTTTTGGTCACCCGGCACTCCAGAAGAAAGAGATGGGGCAAGCCCTCTCGGTCCAGCGGGTAGGGCGCCCGCATATCGCCCGTTCCAAGCAGCAGATGACCTTTGGCTTTTTGTTGCATGCGGCACCTTGCGTTTTTATAAAGGGATGCTGGAAGCACTCAGTCGCTCGGATCTACTCAACAACCCTTCGTTGGAAAACCCACCTTGGGGTCTTATAGAACCCGACCCCTTGGCATATGTAACGCCCATCCTTGAAGAAGCCTTTCGGAGCCGGAACCGAGACGAATGGATAGAGAAGCTTCGCCTTCATGACGTTCCTTGCCAACCAATTCAGACTCGACAAGAGTTTTTGCTTTCCGACCTAGCGAAGAGCAACTCGGTTATTGAAACCATTGAACATCCAGAACTGGGTCAGTTGTCCATGCCGACTCAGCCGCTCCAACTTGGGGCATGTCCTGCCGCAAAGATTCTCCCGGCACCAGCACTAGGCGCAGATACTGACGAGGTAATGCAAGAGCAACACGTCCCCGGCGGCGGCTCTGGTCAAGGGGGGTCGCCCTTAGATGGTGTGCGGGCGGTTGATCTGGCGTCATTTATTGCGGGACCGGTGATTACTCGCCATCTAGCGATGCTGGGGGCTGACGTCATAAAAGTTGAGCCGGATTCCGGTGATCCGTTCCGAACCTTCAGCCCCATGTTTAACGGATGGAATCAAGGTAAACGCGGAGTAGTGCTCGACCTGAAAGAGGAAGTAGGGCGAGAATTTCTATACAAAATGGTGGCGGCTTCTGATGTGGTAGTCGAGAATTTTCGGCCCGGTGTGGCTGAACGTCTCGGGTGTGCGCCGGATGACCTTAGATCTGTGAGCGACGACCTCATATTGGTAAAGAGTCCCGGCTACGGATTTGATGAGTCGCGCGCTGATCAACCAGCCTTTGATCCCCTTTTGCAAGCGCTAGGTGGAATGATGAGCACGCAGGGTGGAGATGGTGAACCTGTGTTCTTAACCGTCCCGGTCCACGACGCAGCAACGCCTATCATCGCGGCTTTTGGTGTCGTGACAGCTATGTATCACCGGACCCGCACTGGTGAGGCGCAAACTGTCTATACCTCACTTGCTCAGACCACTGCAGCGGCTCAAGCAGCAGAATTTGTCGATTATCCCGGCAGACCGAAAGTTGACCAAGGCGGTTTTGACTACAAAGGGCCCGATGAAGACCATTGTTATATTGAAGACAGTGGCAATTGGTTCTGGTCCGGACCCGAAGGGCTTACCCGCGTCGAAACTAAAGGATTTGTTGGAAGTGAGTTGGCCGCAGCGAACGATTTGATCTGCGAGCACGCGGATTCACCAGGCTGGGGGCCACTGATCCAAGTCGGCCAGCTAATTAGAGGCGCTGGTCCGCACCCTCAGCGAGCACCTTATTTTGATGAACACGCTGATGATCTCAGAGCTGAGTTCAGCTAGGCAGATCGACCCCGTTTAGGCCTATTCGACGCGAGTGACTTTGGGCGTCGGGGCATTCTCGACATTGACCCATCCTGACAACAGGCCCGAGGTGTAACCGCCATCTACCACAAGGTGATGGCCATTCACCCACGAAGAAGCACCAACTGCCAACCATTCTATTGCTTGCGCAATCTCATCAGGATTGGCAGCGCGCCCAGCATGACTTACCACCCAATCGATGCGATCATCTCCAATTTGTTCTCGAAAGGTCGGCAGGAGAGGTGTATCGACGGGGCCAGGACTTACGACATTGCATCTGATACCAGTTCCTTGCAACTCACCAGCATGAAGCATGCTCCAAACAATCGCAGCTTCTTTGGAAAAACTGTAAGGGTCGACATTGACCGACTTATTCCAGTCCCTCCACCAGTCTCGGGCCTCTCGATCGTCAAGTGCCAGTAGGGATTGATAAATCTCAAGGCGTTGCTGCCAACCATTTCCCGATATGGAACCGACGTTTACGATCGTGCTACCTGACGAAAAGTGGGATGCGATGATGCGGCTAAGTCGACGAACTACGAGCAGGTTGACTTCAAGAACCTTCGAGGCAGCTTCAGTCCCGGGAACACCTGCCACGTTGATGAGCGAAGACGCGGTTGATAGGTCGAAATCTTTGGCTATGTCAGCTAATAACTGCAGAACACTGCCTTCGTCGCCCAGATCACATACGTAGTGCCCTTCGACTTCCACTGATGGACCTTTTGGGTCAATATCGATACTGATTATTGGATTTCCCGATGCAGCTAGACGTTTACAGACAGCATTACCGATACCTGAAGACGCACCGGTCACTATTGTCGGACCGTGAAGACTGTTAGACGGGGTCATTAGGGTGACGCTAGCCCTGCCGAAGACAGAGGGGTAACCAAATGGATGTCCTGGTTGAAAAAGTCGAACGACGTAACCACCCAGCCTCACTGTCCTCGTTGAGGATCCGCCGATAGGGGCGTAGCATCCTTAGCTAACGACGAAGGATAAGAGCATGGTTGAACCGGATTATCTGAAATTCGACACACTGTCACTTCACGCTGGCCAAGAACCCGATCCCACTACTGGTTCGCGGGGCGTTCCCATCTACCAGACCACGTCGTACAGCTTTGTCGACACGGAACAGGCGGCGGGACTTTTCAACCTTGAGCAGCCGGGACATATATATAGTCGGATTTCAAATCCCACTGTCGCCGTGTTGGAAGAGCGTCTAGCGGCTCTCGAAGGTGGGGTTGGGGCAGTATGCACAGCGAGCGGCATGGCAGCTTTCCACTTGGCATGCGCGACGATAATGAGCGCAGGGAATCACGTTGTCGCTAGCCGAAACATTTATGGCGGTTCTCACAACATGTTGAACCTAACTATGCCGCGCTTTGGCATCAATACGACGTTTGTGGATCCTCGAGATCCGGATGCTTGGCGAGCAGCTATTACTGACGACACCAGGGTTCTGTTTGCTGAGACTTTAGGGAATCCAGGCATTGAAGTGCTCAACGTTCCCGTGATTGCGGAAATCGCGCATGAACATGGTCTGCCTCTGATGTTGGACGCCACCTTCACCACCCCTTACCTTATGAAACCGATCGAATTAGGTGCAGACATAGTGATGCACTCAGTCACCAAGTTCCTTGGTGGGCATGGGATAGCTCTAGGTGGCGTCGTGGTCGATGGAGGGCGTTTCGATTGGGCTGCTAGCGACAAGTTTCCAACTTTGTCTGAGCCATACGACGGATACCATGGGATCAGCTTCGCTGAGGAATACGGACATCAAGCTCTCTCAATGCGAGCTAGGGCAGAAGGGCTCCGAGACTTTGGTGCCGCCATGAGCCCCGCCAATGCATTTCACCTCCTGCAGGGAGTGGAGACCTTACCTTTGCGAATGAGACGTCACGTTGAGAACACCACAGCGGTAATAGAATTCCTTGAAGAAAATGAGGCCGTATCTTGGGTAAGTCACCCCTCTGTTAGCAGTCACCCAGACCATGAACTCGCTAAGGAGTTACTACCGAAGGGGGCGGGTGCCATCCTCTCATTTGGGATTACGGGCGGCAGAGAGGCCGGACGAAGATTCATCGAAAACGTACAGCTGGCGTCACATGTGGCGAATGTTGGTGATGCCAAAACGCTGGTCATACATCCAGCTTCAACCACTCACCAGCAATTAAGCGCCGAGGACCTTGCTGCTGCTGGGGTAGGTGAAGACTTGATCCGTCTATCAGTCGGCCTAGAAGACCCAGAAGACATAATCAACGATCTAGCCAGAGCTCTTAGAGCTTCGCAGAAGGGTTAAGTTGTGGATCTCGAATTTCAAGGAATAACGGTAAATTTTGCAACCGGAGGGGTCGAAATCGATCACAGTCAACCCCCGGTTCTGATGGTCCACGGGGCTGGGATGGACCGAACGGTTTGGAGTCAGCAAACTCGTTACCTTGCGCATCACGGGTTTTCTGCGATGGCAGTTGATTTGCCGGGACATGGTGATTCGAGCGGAGAGCTTTTGTCGACCATAGATGAAATGGCTGATTGGCTAGCTGGCCTTATTCGTAGTCTCGATCTTGGACCTGTTCGACTTGTCGGACATTCCATGGGATGCCTTATAGCTCTTGAAACAGCAGCCCGTCATGGCGATGTAACGGAACGCTTGGTCTTAATGGGAGCTGCTGCCGCTATGCCGGTTCACCCAGATTTACTTGGGGCAGCTGAGCGCAATGAAATTCTCGCACCACAACTGATGACGGCTTGGGCTCATGGAACACGGGCTCACATCGCTGGCAACCCAACGCCGGGTTTATGGATGCGAAGTGGTTGTCAAGCACTACTGGAACGAGCGGCTGATGGCGTGATCTATAACGATCTTTTTGCCTGTAGTTCTTACGAAGCCGGCGATATTGCTGGACAAGTGAAATGTCCCATTACGGTGATCGTGGGTAGCGAGGACAAAATGACTCCACCTAAAGCGACCGCCCAACTTGTTGCCGGGTTTTCAGAAGTTGAGTTACTGCATTTGAAAGGGATTGGTCACATGATGATGCTTGAAGCCCCCGACCAGATTCGCGAGATGATGTTGACGGCTCTTCAGTAGATCGAGGCGACAAGGTCCGCTAAAAATGTCATGATCAAGTAAGTCCTACTGAAGAAAAGGGGAGAGCATGGCAGTTGAACGGTTCCCAGTTGAGGCCTCGCACATCTTGATGTTCGCTAGGTCAATCGGTGACAGCAACCCGATCTACTCAGACGAGTCACACGCAGCCGACACAGAGGCGGGGTCAATAATCGCTCCCCCTACTTTTGCTCAAGCAAGCGCACAGTTCGATCCTGACTATTTCCTGCGTCCAAAAGATGGCCAGAAGTGGTTTGGTAGTGGAGGAACCGCATCGGGCACTTTGGCAAAAAAGCAGGACGAGGATGATTCCAAATCAGATGATGAAAAATCAGGTTCCTCAGCCGGAGGGCTCCATGCCGAGCAGCATTTCACTTATCACAGACACTTGAAGCCGGGCGATGTCCTAAGCGCAGAAACCAAGCCAGGCGAAAGTTGGGAAAAGGAATCTAAGAGAGCTGGTGTGCTGAAATTCAGTGAAAGTATTACCGAATACCGCGACCAAGATGGCGAGCTTGTTGTGACCGCCCGCAGTGTCGGTGTTGTGACAGAAAAAGTCATCGAGCAGTAGGAGAAATGCAATGGGATTAAAAGCAGATGAACTCAATGTCGGCGATTCATACTCTGAAGTGATTGTTGAGGACCTAACTCGGACTCAAATAGTGCAATACGCAGGGGCCTCCGGCGATTACAACCCAGTGCACAGTGACGAAAAATTCGTTACAGAGGTCGCGGGATACCCGACGGTGTTTGCTCATGGGATGCTGACGATGGGAATGACCGGGCGAATGGTTACTAACTATGTCGGTGATGGACGCCTTACCTACTACGGCGTGCGTTTCGTTAACCAAGTTTGGCCAGGCGACACTTTGACAGCGCGAGCGGAGGTAGCCGAAGTTCGAGAAGAGAATGGTCAGACACTTGTTGATTTGACTATTTCAACGACAAACCAAGATGAAAAGTTCGTGTTGACAGGTAACGCCACAGCTCGAGTCGATTAAAGCTACGCCGGCGGCCGTTGCAGGCCGCTTCTATCAACCTTTAGCGCGTCCCGCATAGCCGAACAGTTTGCCCGCTACTTTGCGAATCTGGATCTCCTCAGCGCCCTCTGTTATGCGATAGCGCCGATGATGTCGGTAGATGTGTTCGAAAGGCATTTTACGGCCGTATCCGATGCCGCCGCAGCTTTGCATTGCACGATCAGCGGCATCGCAACAGAATCGGTTTCCGCGGTAGTTGCACATGGCGACGCGATCCGTGATCTCCATATGGTCAACGCCTTCATCCATTTCCCAAGCTGTTTTCCAGATCAGCGCCCTAATCATTTCCGCTTCGGTGTATAACTCCGCTAGCGGAAATTGGATTGCTTGATTCTGGGAGAGTGGCTTCCCGAAGGTTGTCCTGTTATTCACATAGTCAACTGCAAGATCGATGCAATGAAGTCCAGCGCCGACAGATGATGCTGCCTGGCGAATCCGGTTCTCATGGACAAATAATTGCGCTGTTTGGAGACCCCGCCCTTCTTCTCCGAGGATGTCGTCGTTATGCACTCGAACCTCACTTAGGCGCACGTGAGCGTGGTCCGTTGGCATATTGAAAGTCCACATGAATTCCTCGACACTGAATCCTGGAGAGTCGACCGGAACGATAAAGCAAGTGATGCCGTGGCCTTCCCCGGGGGAGCCTGATGTCCTCGCAAAGATGTAGTCATGTGTTGCATGGTGCAAACCTGTGTTCCAGTATTTTTCCCCACTGATGATCCACTCGTCCCCGTCACGAACAGCGGTGGTTTCCATCCAGGTTGCATCGGAGCCATGAAGAGGTTCAGTTAAACCAAAACCAATTCGGGCTGTCCCTTCCAGCATCTTGGGTATCCAATATTCTTGCTGTTGTACCGATCCGTACTTCTCCATCATCAGAACAGTTGGGAAGTTACCGATGATCGAATTTTCGTTTTGTAGGTCGTTGTGGAGACCTAATCCTCGTCGAGCCAAATGCTCTCGCACGATGGCCATACCGAGGTTTGTGCCTTCTTGGCCCCCGAAGCGTTTAGGGAGATGCCACCTCAAAAAGCCAGCATCGTCTGCTTCGCGTCGCATCCGACCGAGCAATGCCTCCCATTCAGCGTTTGGTAGACCGTCGCGTTCCCAGTCGGTTCTGGAATCTTCTCGACGGTGGTCGAAAAACCTAATGTTGTCGTCTTCATTTTCGATTGGCTTGATCACGTCTTCAATAAAACCGTCGAGATCGCCTATTAATTTTTGAATGTCAGTGGGAATAACGAAGTCCATACCGTGCGAACGTATACCGTCGTTGCGTATGGCGCTGCCAATTATCGTCTGGTCCGACTTTCTTTGACCTTGGTGTCATCTGGCGCGGGCCCGGGCGGCCCGTTTAAATGAGCGGCAGGATGTCGATATTTCGTGGCTTCCGTACGAACTTCACCCTGAGATTCCCGCTGGTGGTAGCCCAAATGAGCGAAAGTTTTCGGCGTTGCGGCCGATTGCTGATGAGCTCGGCGTAGTCATGAATCCGCCAAGCCGGTTTCAGCCAACTAAGAAAGCACACCAAGCAGCTCTGGTTGTGGAACATATCTCGCCCGAAGCTATAGAGACCTATCATGACCGTCTTTTCGCAGCCATATGGGTGGAAGAACGAGATATCGAAGACCCTGCATTTTTGTCAACCCTGGCGCGGGACCTCGATGTACCCCCTGAATTAATCGAAAGAGTGGTCACCAATGATGAATTGTGGCCAGCAGTGATTTCTTCGATGGAACGTGCGCATGCATGGGGAGCGACTGGAACTCCGAGTTGGGTCATTGATAACAAACTCATGGTGCCGGGCCTGCAGGATGACGAGTTTTTTGACCGAGTAATTGAGAAAATGTCGATGGCTAACGGTGATGAAGAGCCATTGAAATAGTCATCTGATCGTTGACGGCTGTACTGTCCTGGGTATGCAGCCGACGTATTCCGAAGAAGCAGAGTCCTATCGCGACAAGATCCAAAAGTTTATAAACGAAAACCTTCCTGCTAATTGGCAGGGCATCGGGTCTTTGACCGGCGATGCTAAAGCAGAATTCGTGGGTGAGTGGCGTCGGATTCTGAGTGATAACGAATTGTTAGCAACTATGTGGCCCAAAGATTACGGAGGCCCTGGTTTGTCTGCGAATGAAAACGTCATTATCGCTGAAGAATTCACTAAGGCGGGCCTACCGACGGGTGGTTCCAATGATGGATTCGGAATTGGCATGGTCGGAAATACATTGATCGAATGGGGTACCGAGGAACAGAAGAAGCATTACTTGCCGCGTATCCTCGATGGCGACGATCTTTGGTGTCAGGGATACTCGGAACCCGGCGCTGGATCTGACTTGGCAAATCTAGGTTGCAAGGCTGAGTTGGATGGCGACGAATGGGTCCTCAACGGACAGAAGATTTGGACCTCTAGTGGGCATTTAGCAAACTGGATCTTTGTGCTGGGCCGCACCGCTCCCGAAGACGCTAAACACCAGGGCATCACTTTTTTTCTTTGCCCAATGGACCAGGCCGGGATTGAAGTCCGACCCATTGTGAATATCGCTGGGCACAGCCACTTCAACGAAGTGTTCTTTTCTGATGCTCGAGTTCCAAAAGAAAATGTCATCGGGCAAGTCAACGGTGGTTGGGCGGTTGCTATGACGCTTCTTGGGTATGAGCGGGGCTTTGGGGCTACAACTACTTATTTCCGTTATCGCTCCGAGTTGGACCGTCTAGTTGAGATGGCGCAAGCAAAGGGTCGGACCGAAGATCAAAGCATTAGGCAACGCCTGGCATGGTGCCATAGCAAAGTTGAAATAATGCGTTGGTTAGGGCAACAAGTTTTGACTTCATTTTTGAACGGAGAAGCACCGGGCCCGAAGAGCTCCATCGGCAAACTGAATTGGAGCGAATACCACAGAACAGTGACTGAACTTTCCCTGGACATCCTCGGCGCAGATGCCATGATCATGGAGGGTGACACCGCGTATGCGGCTGGGCTAGGAGCTGCCGATGCAGGAACTCCCAATACCACTTCCGCTTGGATAAATAGTTTTTTGGCGGCACGGTCAGGAACTATTTACGCAGGGACCAGTCAAGTCCAACGCAACATCATCGGAGAACGCGTTTTAGGTTTACCAAAAGAGCCGCGAGCGGACGAAGGCCCTTGGAACGAAACCCTGCGTTGAAGTGCTGATCGGATTTAGTGGCGGATCTTGCTCAGGTAAAACAACACTGGCGAAGGCCGTTCTGCAGATAAGTGGCCCAGCCACGTTGCTTGCCTTCGACGACTACTACAGAGACCTTTCACACATGGCTCCTTCAGAGCGAGCAGCGGTTAATTACGATCACCCTGATGCATTAGATGTTGAACTATTCATCGCTCACATGGACGATCTTGCTGCGGGGAACTCTGTCAAAGTCCCCAAATATGACATGGCTACCCACACGCGACCCGGTGGCAACTATCAACTGGACCCTGCGCCCCTCGTGATTGTCGACGGTATTTTGTTGATGGCAGTGGAGGAATGTCGTGAAAGGTTAGATCTCAAGGTATTTGTCGACGCCCCTAGAGAGGTGAGGCTGGCTCGCCGTCTGGTTAGAGATGTCGAAGAACGCGGCAGAGACCCTCACAGCGTGGAAGAGCAGTTCATGACCTCAGTGGAACCAATGCATCAGTCACTGGTTCTGCCAAGTTCAAAGTATGCAGACCTGAAGTTTGAACATCCTTTTGACCCAGCCGCTGCCGCCCAGATAGTTGTAGAAGAAGTCAACGCAACTTAGTTAGGGCCAGCCAGGCTCTACTTTTCTATAAATTCGACCCAATTACCGTCGGGGTCCTCAACCATTCCGACTACGACGCCTGGGCGGGCTTCTCGACGATCCCAGATAATTGGAGCGCCGACCTCCTTGCAAGAATCCAGTGCCGCCTGCACATCACTTACCGAAAGTGTGAAATAACGCATGCCGGTTGCGCCCATCATTCCGCCACCGATTCCAGGATCAACCTCTTTGGTCGGAACGACGATCTTTAACAGACTTTCGTTGGCCCATAAGCGATGCATCGCAGCGACACCCAGAGCCTCCATGTTGATGGTTGCCTCGAACTCCATTCCTATTACGTCTCGATAGAAAGCAAGCATCTGGTCACCATTAGAAGTAACCATTCCTAGGTCAAAACCAGACTTGGTGAACGTGTTGGCCATTGGCCCTCCCTAAGGTCGTCGTATTGCTCAGTCGTAGCTAGCGCCGAGGCCAGCTCGAGCATCACTTTGGATACCGTAATTCGGTATTGGGTAACGGAGGCCATTCCGAGCTAAATATTCCATTCCTTCAACGGCAACCAGGAGATCTTCGGGGGTTAAGGCCATCAAGAGTTCGTCCTCCATGACTCCGCCATACCGCCGTTCAGCAAAACAAGGAATTGACAGGCTGGGCTCTCCAGTTTTTAGGGCGCGACCCCAACTATCAGCACAGGCAGACTCTCCGACGCAGCCCCACTCGAGTTTCTTGTAGCCACGCCACTGGAGTCCGTTGATCAAAATAATCATCTGGGCTGGAGTGGCGTAAATCATGCAAATGTCAGGAGGATCGAGACGCTTAGCAGACAGCGGGGAAACTGCCATTGCAGAGAAAGACCCAAAGGGGACACAGTCCATGGCTTCCTGATGGGCTGAGCTGTCTTCGAGGGTCTCGAACCAGACGCCTTTCATGCGGTGGCCTGATAACCATTCGTCGTCTTGGGGGTGAAGGCCGATCACTGCGCCGCATTGATCACCAACCAAGTCGTCGCGAGTTATGCCAACTGTCCAATTCAGTCGGCTAGCCATACCCACCACTTGGTCAGTCGTATGGATGGCATTTGGCCTCCGAATACGAGGCACTGATTCCATCTCTTCCACCGTCGTAAACATTTTCATGCCGATCGGCGTGGTCCTGATGCGTAAAAGTGCTTGAAGCCTGCCCAGTAAGTCATCCCAATCTAGGTGGGCGGTCCGTAAATGAACCTGTTGCTCGTCGTTCTCATCCATCACATCCCCTAACGTGCTGCCGCCAACTTACCTGTATGTGGCAGATGTTCAGGATGAATAGCCATTTCCTCGAGGGTTCGCTCGCTCGTGGCTTTAACTCGACGTTGGATTAGGGTGGCCTTGAGCGCTCGAAAGAGCACTCCGAATTCATCCGAGGAGAACCCAATGGCTGACGGCCTTCGAGTCGAAATTCACGGCAATGTAGGAGCAGTGATCATGGATCGCCCGCCTCATAATTTCCTGAATTTCAAACAAATACACGACATCGCTGACGCACTCGATGCAATGCAAAATGACATGTCGATCCGCTGCGCGGTTCTAGCAGCAGATGGGCGATCATTTTGCGCCGGAGCGGATTTTGCAGGAGATGGAGTGGGAGGCGGAGACGACGAAGTTGTTGGAGGTGACGCAACGCTTGCCCTATACCAAGGGTCTGGCCGGCTGTTTGACGTCACGATCCCAATTGTTGGCGCCATCCATGGTCCTGCTGTTGGTGGCGGACTCGGACTGGCAATGGTGCCAGACATAAGGATCACGTGCCCAGACGCTAGGTTCTCTGCGAACTTTGCGTCACTCGGTATCCACCAGGGTTTCGGGATGAGCGTCACACTCCCGCGCTTGCTCGGTCCGTCAAAGGCGGCTCAAGTTCTATATAGCGCTAAGCGATACAAGGGAGAAGAAGCCGTAGGAATCGGCCTTGCTGATGAGTGCGTGCCGAACGAAGAAGTCCGCAATAGGGCCTTTGAAGTTGCTCAAGAG
>MDTG01110126.1_pt1 | contig 15343 bp, 14 predicted proteins | sample 811421 | NCBI WGS metagenome assembly MDTG01 (sample SAMN05326645, study PRJNA326480) | marine metagenome | isolation source: seawater | place: Pacific Ocean: South East | collected 2011
AGGTTCATGTTCAGGATGTTCGTCTGGGTCTACTGGAACTTTATATGCAATCGAATCTGTATTACAACAAAAAATTGATGAAAATATAAGAGTTTTACCAATTTAATAAATTAAATATAATATAAATATTTTAAAAGGCTCATTCTTTAGAATGGGCCTTTTTTATTTGCTTATAAGTAATTATTTACTACATTATTATATGAATAATATAAAACCTACTAGAAATTTTACTCCTGCTTATGGCTTAATAAAAATAAAGCTAATAAAAATATCTTTATGATTATTCATGTTCTTGATGAACCCTTTATGAATAAAGATGTTCTTCCTTTAAAAGAAGAGTTATCTAAAAATTGTATTTTAGAAATATATGAGAATGGTGGACACTTAGGTTTTATTCAAGGAAGTGTTTTTAACCCTGATTATATGCTAGAAAAAAGAATAATAGAATACTTTGCTGAGTATTATTAAAATATATTTAAACTAAGGTTAAAAATGGGCATTAAAAAAATAGTTTTTCCTATATCTTCTTTATTTTTTGCAATTGGATTTTTAGCAATTGGTTATGGAATGATTTTAACATTTATAGGAATTTATTTAAAAGAGTTACAAGTTAGTAATTCTGTTATTGGTATTATTAATGCTTCATTTTTTTTAGGGGCTGTTCTATCTTCGATTTTTAGCCAAAAGATTATTTCTAGTGTTGGACATATTAGAAGTTTTGCAGCTTTTGCAGCGTTAATGGTAATTACATTTTTATTACATGCAGTTTTTTTTAATGAAGTATTATGGGCAATTTTAAGACTACTTTCTGGTTTTTCTTTTTATGCACTTCTAATAATATTAGAAAGTTGGCTAAATGAAAAGAGTTCTGAAGAAAGTAGAGGACAAATATTAGCTATTTATACAATTGTTTTCTATCTAGCAACTGCAATTGGACAACTTTTTTTAAATATTGATGAGCACTTTAAGCAATTTATTTTTACAATTGGCTCTGCACTTGTTTTATTTTCAGTAATTTTTATATCTTTAACAAAAATAAAAGAACCAACAATAGCACCTTTTGATAAGTTTAGTTTTCCAAAAATCTTTTCAATAGTTCCCCTTGCAACTGTAACTAGCTTTATAAGTGGATTTTTAATTGGTGGATTCTTTACTATGCTTCCCCTTTTTATTCTAATGCAAAGTGATTCTGTTGAATTAGTATCAAAATTTATGTTATTTTCAATTATAGGTGGATTAGTTTCTCAATGGCCAGTTGGAATACTTTCTGATAAATTTGGTAGAAGAAAACTTATATCAATAGTATCTTTACTTAGTGCTTTAACTTCACTAGTTTTTATTTTATATGCAAATGAAGAGTTGTATTTACTTATACTTGGATTTTCTTTAGGATTAACTATATTTACTTTGTATCCTTTAGCAGTTGCACGTGCAAATGATGTTGTTGATGAAAATAAAGATATAGTTGAAATTAGTAGAACATTACTTTTTACTTATGGAATTGGCTCATTTCTTTCTCCTTTAATTATAGGATTAGGTCTTAGTTTAAGTCCTAACTTTTTATTTATATGTTTTTTTGTTTTATGCTTAGGCTTAAGTATTTATGCTTTAACACAAGAAAGAGTTAAAGATAAAGATTTAAGTGTGTTTGTAAATATACCTATTACTTCAGGTGCTGAGTTGCCAGAGTTAGATCCACGACAGGATGAAGAGTATACTCAAACAAATTAAAGAAGATTCTATTTATTAAAATCTTCTTTTGTTTCCTCCTTTTCCGTCCATATTTTAGATACTAAGCCAGCTTCATAAAAATAATACTTTTTTGATACTATGTTCTGATATTCTTCTTCTATTAGATTTTGAGGAGTTATCATTTTACTTACAAGCTTAAAAAAAATATTAGTAACACATTTTTTTAGATATTCTTTAATTCCTATTTTTGTTGTAGAAATTGCATTATTAATTCTTTATTTTTCTATAAATACATACATCTCGAATAAGAATACAGATTTATTATTAGAAAATGCTCAATCACATACAGAAGAAGTTTTAAAAAATGAAGCAAAATTTATAAGTGATAAGTTAAATGAAGTATCAAGAATTGCAAGTATACTCCAAAATGAACATCAAGCAATAATGAAAAACCCAACAAGTTTTGGATTACCAAATGGAGATCCAAGTTTCGCTGTAGCACCAAATGGTGTTTTTTATAAATCAAATAAAGTTGGCTCTTCAATATACTATTCAGCAAAAACAAAAATCGGACCAGAGCAACTTAACAAAGTAAAATATACAGAGGCTATGGATATTACTTTTAAAAGTATTGTAGATACAAATCCAAATATTGTTTCTGCTTATTTTAATTCATGGGATAATATGAATAGGCTTTATCCCTTTATTGATAAAACATATGAGCAATATGGACCTCATATTAATATACCAGATTACAATTTTTATTATTTAGCAGATTTAAAACATAACCCTAGTAAAAAGCCAACTTGGACAGGAGCTTATTTAGACCCAGCAGGTCATGGCTGGATGCTTTCTTCAATTGTCCCAATTTATAATGGGGATTTTTTAGAAGGTGTTACAGGTATTGATATTACGATTGATAGTTTTGTTAAAAATATTTTAAATAGAAAACTTCCATACAAAGCACAACTATTTATGGTTGATAAAGATGGAATGATTATATCAATGTCTGAGTATATTGAAAATCTTTTAGGTTTAAAAGAGCTAAAAGAGCATTTATATACTGATGCTATATTAAAGACTATTGAAAAGCCTGAAGAGTTTAATATACTAAAAAACAACAGTCCTTTTGCCTCATATTTTAAACAATTACTTTTTGATAAGCCATCTAATATTTCTTTTTCTATTAATGGAATTGATTACTTAGCACTAGAGCAAAAAGTTGAAGAAACAGGCTGGGAACTTATGATTTTAATAGACAAAGCAGAGATTTTTGATTCTGTAATTAATTTAAAAAACCTATCAAATAAAATAGGTTATTTGGCAATTGCTTTTCTTCTTTTGTTTTATGTAATATTTTTCTATGTACTTCTAAGAAGAATAAATATCTTCTCAGATGTAATTACAGAACCTATTGTAAAGCTTTCAGAAGAGACTAAAAAAATAAAAGAAAGTGATTCAAATATTAGTATTATAAATACTGATATCTTGGAACTAAATCAGTTAAATACAAATTTCTCTAATATGATGAATGAAATTAATAAAAAAACTAAGAAATTAAATATTGCTAAATTACAAGCAGAAGAAGCTTCAAAAGCTAAAGATGAATTTTTAGCAAATATGAGTCATGAGCTAAAAACTCCTCTTAATGCAATAAATCTTATTAGTTCAATTATGGTTAAAAATAAAAACGGTAATTTAGATAAAAAAGATATTAAAAACTTAAATATTATTAATAATTCAGGGAAAGATTTGCTTTTCTTAATTAAAGATGTTCTAGATATTTCACAACTTGAAGCAGGGGAATTAAAAGTAAACTTATCAGATTTTGATTTTTGTAAAACTTTAAAGAAAATGTTTAATAGTTTTGAAGTTCAAGCAAAAGAAAAGAATTTAAAAATTAGTTTAGAATGTGATGAAGAAATTTCTTTAATTTACAGTGATAAAGAGAAAATTAAAATGGTATTAAAAAATTTGCTTAGTAATGCTTTAAAATTTACAGATGAAGGTGAAATTATAATAATTGCTAAAGCAAAAGATAGTTTTGTTGAAATAGAAATTAAAGATTCAGGAATAGGTATTCCTAAAGATAAGCTAAAAAATGTATTTGAAAGATTTCAACAAATTGATAGTACTACTACAAGAAAGTTTTCAGGAACAGGATTAGGTTTAGCTATTGTAAAACAAATTATTATTTTACTTGATGGAGATATAGAAGTTGAAAGTGAAGTTAATGTTGGATCTTCTTTTAAAGTAAAATTTAAGATGAATAAAAAATTAATAAATAAAAATGATTTAAGAAAGAAAGAAAGTTTATTTAGCGAAAAGAAAAAAAACATAGTACTTTTTAATAATGACCCAATAAAGTTTATTTCTTTAGCTATTGAAATACAAAAATCATTTGAACTCATAAGTTCAAGTAATTATAATGAATTATTAGAAGTTTCTAAAAATTCAGATTTTGATTATTTGATTGTTGATTCTTCAAAAATTAAAGAAAAAGATCTTTTTAAACTAGAAAATATAAAAGATAAAATTATAGTTATTTATGATGAAGAATCAAACGATGTAAATTATGTAAATAAAATAAATAAGACATTTACTAATACGTTTAAAAAGCCTTTTAATATACAAGATATAGTTTTACTACTTAACTCTTAAAAGTATTAAAAAGCTTATAAAAACTCACTCATATAAGTTCTATATATCAATGGAATTTGGTTTTGTTGAAGTTTTAGATTAACTCTTTCTTCTATAGTTACCCCTTTAAAAAAGCTTTTCCAAAGCTTTTGGAATTTTTGTTCACTTAAAGAGTGAGTGGGTTCTTGAAATTCTGCAACTTTTTGTATAGAAAAGTCTTTACCTATTTTTACAAAAGCTAGCTTTCTATTTATATCATGGATTATAAAGTTTTGGTTATTAAATCTTTTTAAAAAGTGTTTTGCTAAGTAAAATACACAAGAATTATTGATATTTAGAAGTTGTTTACTGTCTTTAAATCCTAAAATAATATACTCAAGTAAAGCCATTTCAAACTCTTTTGAATCGCACATAAAAATATTTAATATTCGTTGAACTATTTGTTTTGAAAATTTTGATTTTATTGCATTGAAGACTTTTGTATAATTTTCTTTCTTAGTTTGAATATGAAGTATTTCTTCAAAAATAATTTCATTTGGAAGTTTTTTATAAATATTTGAAGGTTTTAGTTTTCTATAATAAACTTCATAAATTAAAGATAAAAAACCCTCAAAAGTAGAATCATAAATTAAAATCATAATTCACCAGTTACCGCACTTACATCAAATAATGAGGGTTGTATTATCTTTTTTGGTTCAGGTTTTATTAGTGCTGTTCTTATATTCTCTTTGTAAAAAGGAACTTGTTTTTGAAACTCTTTATCACATGTTATAAAATACTTAGCTTTTTTAATCGAGATTTTTAGTTTCTTTAAATCATTAAAAGTTAGTCTTTTAAACCTTCTTGCTTTAAGTATTTTAAACACTCCTCTAGCTCCAATTCCTGGAATTCTTAAAAGTTCTTCTTTTGAAGCTGTATTTATTTCCATAGGAAAATGTTTTAGATTATTAATAGCCCAAAAAGCTTTTGGGTCTAAATCTTCATCTAGATTTGGAAATTCATCATTTACTATTTCCTCCCAGGTAAAATCATAAAACCTAAGTAGCCAATCTGCTTGATAAAGTCTATGCTCTCTAACAAGTGGAGGTTTTGTAACAACTGAAGGAAGATTCCTATCATCATTTACAGGAATATAAGCACTATAATAAACTCTTTTTAATAGGGCTTTATCATAAAGTGCAGAGCTAAGTTTTAATATATCCTTATCACTTTCAGGAGTAGCACCTACTATTAGTTGTGTACTCATACCTATTGGCTTTTGATTTTTTTCTAAGCTTAAATCTCTTGCAAATTTTAAAGGTTGAAGTACTTTTTCTTTTGTTTTATTTGGAGCTAAAAGTTTTAGAGACTTGTCACTTGGAAGTTCAATATTTGAACTAACTCTATTTGCAAGTTTTACTATTTGTTCAACTAACTCCATGCTTCCTCCTGGAATTAGTTTTACATGAATATAGCCATTAAACTTATATTCATTTCTTAAAATCTTTAAAGCTTTTAGTATTAAAGTCATAGTATGATCTTCTGTTTTTACAATTCCTGAGCTTAAAAAAAGACCTTCGATGTAATTTCTTTTATAGAAGTTTATAGTAATATCAGCAAGCTCTCTTGGTGTAAAAACAGCTCTTGGAATATCATTTGAAACACGGTTTATACAATAAGCACAATCATAGATACAAATATTTGTAAGTAAGACTTTAAGTAGTGAAACACACCTTCCATCAGGTGTAAAACTGTGACAAATTCCACTTGTATGAGTAGCTCCTAGTTCACCTTTTTTATAGTTAGTTTCAACTCCACTTGATGAACAAGATACATCGTATTTTGCACTATTGCTAAGGATTTCCATTTTTTCATATATATCAGTTTTCATATTGTAATTTTAGTAAAAATAAAAGCTAATGCTTAAAAATATATCAATCTGTAATAAAAAGATTTTTTGTAAATTCATCAGCTATTTTTAAATGCTTTTGCAACTTTTCTTCACTCATTTTATTTAAAAGAGCTATTTGCATTTTCATTCTTGGATTTTTTTCAAACTTACTTGAATATTTATGTAAAAATCTCCAATATAAAGCATCAACAATCTCACACCAACTTTCGCTTTTTTTATAATCACTCATTTTTATAATATAATTAGAACTACTAATATATGGCTTATTTGTAATACTTCCCCCATCACTAAACCCACTCATACCATAAACATTTCCAATCATTACCCAATCATAAGCATCAATATAATATTTCATAAAAAACTCATAAACACTATTTGGTTTTATTTCTAATAATAAAAATAAATTACCAAGTATCATAAGTCTTTCTATATGATGACTATAAGCACTTTTATTTAGTTTTTTTATGCAATCATCAAGAGGAGTAATTCCACTTTTCCCTTCTAATATTTTAAATGGAATTTTATTTCTAAATTCAAAGAAGTTTGAATTTCTTAAATGTACACCATCTTCTTTATAAATTACAAGCATAAACTCTCTCCAGCCAATAATTTGTCTAATAAAGCCTTCTTTCGCGTTATATGGTGCATTTGCATTTGCTATTTTTTTTATTAACTCATTTAAAGAAATTAATCCTATATTTAAAGAGCTTGATATATTTGAGTGGAATAAAAAATATTCCTTTTTTTCTTTTATAATAGCATCTTGATAATCGCCATAGTTTTCAAACTTATCATTTATAAAATATTCTAATTGAATAGCTGCTTCATCAAAAGTTGCAGGATAGTAAAAATCATCATTTATAATTCCTATAGTTTTAAATTTTTTGCAATAAACTTTGGCTTCTTCTATATATTTATTATCAAAGCTAAAAGTTGCAGGTATTTTTATGTCTTTTGGAAGTTTTTTTCTATTTTCACTATCAAAGCTATATTTCCCATGAAGTGGTTTTCCATTTTCCATAAAGATATTTAACTCTTTTCTTCTGTTTTTATAAAAATTATGCATAAGTTTATTTGAATCATTTGGGTTTAAAAAATTTGGATTTTTAAGTGTATTAATATTTGAGAAGTTTTTATAAACTTTTTTTTCTAAATAATTATCAAATAGTTCATAGATATAAATCTCTTCATCTTTATAATCTATTAAGTAAGATTCATCTTCAAAATACGCAACTTCTATATTATTCTCTTTTAGATACTCTTCATAAAACTTCATACTTGCTCTATGTAATACTAGTTTTTGAATATGAAATTCATATTGAGTAAAAAATAGTGGTTCTTCTATTAGAAGTACTTTTGTATTTTTTAGTTTTTCTATATTTTTGAAAAGTTGATTTGGGTATATTATAAATATTTTCATAAAAAGATTTTATGATTTTTTGAAGTTATTTTGTATGTATAATTTGTATTTTAAAAAAGAATTATAAAACAAAAGAGAAATATTTAACTATTTCTCTTCTGCTATTAATTTTTTATATAATTCTTTGTGCTCTTCTATTTCATCTTTACTAGCTTTTCTTCTACACGATAGGTAACCTTTTCTTCCATCAGATGTAGTAGTTGGAAATACTGTTGCAAATACCCAATAATAATTTCCAGATTTAGTAGTGTTTTTAACATAACCACTCCAAATTTCACCTCTTAAAACTGTGTCCCATAAGTCTTTAAATGCTACTTTGGGCATATCTTTATGTCTTACAATATTATGAGGTTTTCCTATAAGTTCATCTACACTATATTCTGCTATTTTACAAAAATCATCATTTGCAAATATAATACTACCTTTTTCATCAGTTTCACTAACTAAAAATGCAAATTCATCTAAAACTATTTCTTTTCCCATCATCTTATCCTAATTTACTTTTTTACTTTTTGCATCATCAACTAAAACTTGTGCCATTACTAGTGTTTCATCTGCAAAGTCTGCTACTTTACTAGCTTCACTTGCATTTTCTTGAGTTACTTTATCAAGTATTGTAATTGCATGATTAATTTGTTCTATTCCCGTTAGTTGCTCATTTGAAGCAACACTTACATCTTGAATAATATTAATTGTTTGAGAGATTAAACTATTTAAATTATTGTAACCACTACTCATTTGGTCTGAAATCTTTTTACCATGATCTGTTTTAGAAGTTGCATTTTCAACTAAATCTTTTATCTCTTTTGCAGCTTGTGTACTTCTTGTAGCTAAGTTCCTTACTTCACCTGCAACAACAGCAAAACCTTTTCCCGCTTCACCAGCAGTTGCAGCTTCAACTGCTGCATTAAGTGATAAAATATTTGTTTGGAAGGCAATTTGATCAATAACAGAAATAGCCTCGTTTATCGCTCTTACTTTTTCATTTATTTCATCCATAGCTAAAGCTGTATCTTTAGCTAATTTCTCACCTAAAGTTACAGATTGTTTTACTGTTTTACTTAATTCTGCCATTTTTATAGCATTTTCATTATTGTTTTTTGTTATTGAAGTAATCTCTTCTATTGCTGCTGCTGTTTCTTCAAGTGATGCTGCTTGTTCATTTGCACGCACTGATAAGTTTTCAACAGATTTATGCATACTAATAGAATTTGATTCTAATTTAGTACCATTTTGTAAGTTAAGTTTTGCATTGTCATTTAACTCTTTTCCTAACTTATTTATTTGCTGCATTGTTAAAAACATTTTCCCTTTTAAAATAGGGTTTATATTCATTTGGTCTCTATAATCTTGATTTGAGTATTTATCCATAATATCAACCAACTCTTGCATATTTTCATTGGTTGTTGTAAGCATTTCATTTACAATTACTTTTAGAGTATGAATCATAAAGTTATTTGAATCGGTATGAATTTTTGAAGTATAAATCCCTTGAGAAACTTTATTTAAAGCTATTACAACTTCTCCTAAAACATGCATATCATTTTTTCTCATTGCATCGAATTTATCTACATATATATTTAACTCTTTTAGTATAAAGCCAATATCATCATCTTTAATAAATTGAGCTTTTTTAATACGATTTGTTTTATAGAAAGCAAAATTCATAAGTTCATCAATATAATTTTTAAGCCTATCAATACCTCCCACAATTCTATTCATAGAATGTATAGCTAAATACGTAGTAATAATTGCAAAAATAATATTTACAGTAATAATCGCAACAATTTTATAATCACTTAATATAGCAACTGCACTGATAACTGCAAAGCCCAATTGGCTCAATACTAAATTAAGTAACATCCTTTTTTTTGTCGATAGGTTTAAAAGCATATTGTTTTACCTTTTTTAATTTCTTATAAAATTATATAATAAATAATATTAAATAATTTAGTATATTTACTAGTATTTTAATTATTTAATTCGATTTTTATTCGTACAAAAAAATTTTTATTTATTAAATGTTATATTTTAAATTAAATAATTAAAATAAAATGGAAAAATAAGAAATTTTAAAACTTTTAGTTATAATCGGGAAAAATATAAAGAGTATAAATGGAATTTTTACAAGAGATAACAACTACTTGGATTGTTGTTTTTATTATTACAGGATTTATTGCAGGTTACATAGACTCTATTGCAGGTGGTGGTGGAATGGTACAAGTACCTGTTTTACTTTTAAGTGGTATTCCACCAGTTTTTGTATTAGCAACCAATAAAATGGCAAGTTTATTTGGTGTTTCAATGGCAACATTAAAATATTTTCTTAGTAAAAAAATTTCTTTTAAAGTTGTAAGTATTGCAATTATTCCATGTTTAATAGCTTCTTATATAGGAAGTGAATTAGTTATGTTTTTATCAGATGAGATTATTCAGTGGGCTATTTTAATATCAATACCAATAGCACTGCTTTTTTTATTAAAAAAAAGTAAAGATATTAAAGAAGAAGATACTCAATTAACAAAAAAAAATATTATATTAGCTACTGCACCAATTGGTTTTTATGATGGATTGTTAGGACCTGGTACTGGAACTTATATGACAATTTCTATGAAAAAGTTTTTACATTTAGATTATATTGTTTCAACTGCATCAACTAAGCCTTTAAATCTAGCAACAAATCTAGGTTCAGCAATAGCTTTTGTAGCAGCTGGAAAAGTTTTATGGATGATTGCACTCCCTATGGCCTTAGCAAATATGGCAGGGTCTTGGACTGGAAGTCATTATGCTATTAAAGGTGGTGAAAAGTTTATTAAAAAAGTATTGATTATTGTCTTAGTTTTTATGCTTCTTGCAAATCTTATTAAGATAATTGCTTCTTAAGTTTTGGTATAATAACAAAATGCAAAAAAAACTTTTATTGATTCTTCTTAGACCACTTACTTCATTACTTATTGTAGGCTCAATAATTGGTTATTTTCATAAATATGATTTTTTTCTTTTAGTTTTATTATTTTGTATTCTAGTCTACAGACTTTATAAAGATACAAAAATTAATCCTGAAAAAAACAAAGTTTATATTTTATTAGCTGGAACTTTTATAAGCGCAGTTTTAGGAGTATGTGCTGAGATTTGGGGAATTGAAAATGGATATTGGTTATATTATGATTTAAGTAACAATAGACAATTTCCATACTGGTTACCTCTTGCCTGGGGTTTAACTTTTATGTTCTTTTATCGTATTGAAGAGAACATTTTAAATATTATAAAAATAAATACTTTGAAAAGTAAAGTAATTATGCTGGTTGCTTTATCTGCAATATTACCAACTTTTGGAGAGATTATAACTATACAATTGGGTGTTTGGATATATACTTGGCCTTATCAATTCTTTGGTGTTCCACTACTTGCAATTTTTTTACTTGTAGTTTTTCATACTTCAATATTCTTCTTTTTTATATTTATATGTAAAAAATATAATATTAAAAATAAAGTTTTCAATAACAGTTAAAAATATAGTTTATTGATTGCTATCAATTAAATTAATTTATCTTTTTATTATAATGTTAAAAATTAAAATAAGGCATTATAATGGAAACAATATCATCATATTTAACACAAGATCATAGAGCTTGTGATGAAGAGTTCGCAAATATGGAAAATGCAGTTGCCTCAGAAAATTGGATAGATGCTAATTCTAAATTAGTTAAATTTACTTGTGATTTATTACATCATTTTGATATGGAGGAAAAAGTAATGTTTCCTGCCTTTGAAAATAAGACAGGAATGACTCAAGGACCAACTGCAATGATGAGAATGGAACATGACCAAATGAGAGGTCTTTTAGAAGATTTAAAAGCTGATGTAAATGCAACAAACAAAGGTCATTTTTTTGGTGTTAGTGAAAGTTTAATGATGCTAATGCAACAACATAATATGAAAGAAGAACAAATGTTATATGCTATGGCAGATAGTCATTTAGGAGATATTGTAGGTGATGTTGTAGAAAATATGAAAGCAATATAGATATTCTATGTTCAATCAAGGTTTAAGTTTAGAACAAGCACCACCTATTGGTGTACCTATTAAGTCTTTTTTAAGTGCTCCTATTTTTGGAGTACTTTTAGGACTTCTTTTCCTTTTCACTCCTTTTAGTGAAATTTCAAATCAATATTCATTTTTTGCAATTGGCGCAGTGCATTTGTTTACTCTAGGTATTCTAAGTATGATTATTTTTGGTGCAATGCAACAAATGATGCCAGTACTTGCAGGATCTGTAATTAAAAAGCCACTTTTATTTGGAAATATTGTTCATACTAGTTTAGTTTTAGGTACTTTAGGATTAAGTTCTTTTTTCATCTTTGATATAAAAATGTTTTTACATATTGCTGTATTGTTTTTATCAATTGCTTTTTTGCTCTTTTTTATAATCACAGTAAAACTACTTTTTAAAGTTGAGTTTTTAACATCAACTGTAAAAGCAATGAGATTGTTTTCTATTTCAGGGTTAATTACTTTTTTCTTAGGATTATTTCTTGCTATTTCTCATATAAGTGGAAATATGGGAGAAAACTATTTAGTTTTTGTAAACTCTCATATTTTGTTTGCTCTTTTTGGTTTTGCAAGTTTACTTATAATGGGCGTTTCTTTTCAAGTAATTCCTATGTTTTATGTAGCTCAAGATTTTCCAAAAGTTATGCAAAATAAAGTTCCATTATTTTTATTTACACTTTTATTTATAAGTTTTTTCTTTTTGTTATTTGAAATAAATTTTTTTATTTTAAAACTGCTTTTTGTATGTATTTTTATTACATACTCATATTTTGGATTAAAGTCACTAAAGAATAGAAAAAGACCAGTTTTTGATATCACTTTATGGTATTGGAAACTTTCTTTAATTATGTTCATTGCATCAATGATTTTATGGCTATTTGATATCTTTGAATCAAACTTTATTTTAGCAATTGTATTTACTTTTGGCTTTTTATATTCACTTCTACAAGGTATGGTTTATAAGATTATCCCATTTTTATCATGGTTTCATTTAAGTTCAAAAGGTTACTTTTCAATTCCTACAATAAGAGAGTTTATTGAAGAAAAAAATATAAGGTATCATTTCTTTTTACATTTATTTTCTATTGTATTTTTTATTTTAAGCTATTTTATAAATCCTTTAATCTATTTAGCTTCAATTCTTTTTATTATTTCAAATATAATATTTTTTCTAAACTGTTTAATTGGTGTAAAAAAATACTCAAAAATAGCAAAAACAGATCCTATGGATATGTCTGCTTTTAAATAATATCACTTATGTTATAATACGCGAAAATTAAGCTTTTATAACATAGGAAGATAGATGTCAAATCAAAATAATCAAATTTTAAAAAATACAAATGCTCAAATTCTTGATGAATTTAATGCTTCAATTATGTTCGATAAAGAACTTTATTCACAAGATATAAAAGGTTCAATTGCACATTCACAAATGTTATGTGAACAAGGTGTACTTACATCTGATGAACAAAAATCAATTGAAGATGGTTTATTACAAGTTAAAGAAGAAATTGAAAGTGGAGAATTTAAATTTTCACTTGAATATGAAGATATTCATATGGCAGTTGAAAACAGACTTACTGAAATTATAGGTGAACCAGGAAAAAGACTTCATACGGCAAGAAGTAGAAATGACCAAGTAGCAACTGATTTTAGACTTTATGTTCAGGAAAAATCACTTTCAATTAAAGAACAATTAAAACAATTAGTTAATACTTTTGTAGATGTTGCTTCACAGCATACTGAAACATTAATTCCGGGAATGACACATTTACAACATGCGCAACCGCTTAACTTTGGGTATCATTTATTAGCTTACGCAAATATGTTTAAAAGAGATTTACAAAGATTTGAAAGTTCATATGAAAGAAATAATTATTCACCCCTAGGAAGTGCAGCACTTGCTGGAACTCCTCATAATATCAATAGAGAAAGTACAAGTAATAAGTTAGGCTTCACTGCGCCAACTGCTCATGCTATGGATACTGTATCAGATAGAGATTTTGCATTAGAAATTTTATTTAATATTTCAACTTCAATGATGCATATTTCAAGAATCTCTGAAGAATTAGTAACTTGGTCATCTTATGAGTTCCAATTTGTAAGAATGAGTGATGAGTATGCAACAACTTCTTCAATAATGCCACAAAAGAAAAACCCTGATGTTCCTGAATTACTTCGTGGAAAAACAGGACGTGTTTATGGAAATCTAATCTCACTTCTTACCGTTATGAAAGGTTTACCATTAGCTTATAATAAAGATACCCAAGAAGATAAAGAGGGTGTTTTTGATTCTGTAAAGACTATTGAAATTTCATTAAAAATATTAAATGAAGTTATTAAAACGATGATTGTAAATGTAGATAAAATGGAAAATGCTTGTAAAATAGGGCATTTAAGTGCCACAGATTTAGCAGATTTTTTGGTTCAAAAACAAAATATGCCTTTTAGAACTGCATATTATATTACAAAAGATGTAGTAGAAAAAGCGAACAGTTTAAATAAAGATATCTCAGAATTAACAGTTGAAGAAATCAGGGAATCAAATGATAAAATTAAAGATATCGATGAAGAAATTGTTATGTATTTAGACTTAAGAAATTCAATGAATGCAAGAATATCACTTGGTGGAACATCAACTATACAAACAATAAAACAAATAGAAGATTTTAAAAAGTGGTTAGAAGAGATTAATTAAGGAAGATAAACTAGAAGATTTCTTCTAGTTTAGATTATTTTAGTATTAAGTTAAGAATTTTTTAGTTAATTCAAATAGTGTAGGAATATCTGTTTTTCCTACAAATCCATCAACTCCGATTTGATCCATTTTCCCTCTTACTGCATCTGTTGTCATAGATGAGTTTATAATAACTGGAATATGTTCATATTTTGTATTTGCTTTAACAAATGAAGCAACTTGATATCCATCAGTTCCTGGCATTTCAATATCAGTAATTACCATACCAATTGATTGAGGATCCATCTCTTCTAATCTTTTAATAAGAAGTGTTCCATTTGTATATATTTCATATCTTACTCCAGTTTTTTTAAAAAAACTGTTTAATACTTCTCTCGCAACTCCTGAATCTTCTGCTGCAAGGATTACTTTTTCTGAATGTAGTTTATTTTCAACATATTTTTGAACATCATCTTCACCATCATCTGTCCATCCAATATCTCTTAATAATTGTTCTGCATTAAATACAGTACAAAGCTCGTCTTTATCTTGAACTTTTACATAAGTTGTATATGTTATTTTAGAGTTTGTTTCTTCAGTATGTCTTAGTTCATCAGTTGTTTTTTCTACAATATCAAGCATATCTTTTACTAAAAATCCAATCTTTTTGTGATTAAATTCACAAAATATTACTAATTTGTATTCTTGAACTTCTAATGCTTTACGTCCTAACCATGCATCCAAATTGATTAATGTAACTGGTTCACCTCTAATAGTAGCAATTCCTGCAATTACATCAGAGTCAGTTGGAGTATCATTTATAGCTACTTCTTCTGTGATTATAAAAGCTTTTACTTTTGCTATATTAATTGCGTAAATATTATCGTGACCAGTGTAAAATACTGCTAATTGTTGAACATTTCTCAAGTGAGCTTGTGTCATTTGCTCAACACTACCACTAATTCCGCTC
>MDTG01241825.1_pt1 | contig 15342 bp, 11 predicted proteins | sample 811421 | NCBI WGS metagenome assembly MDTG01 (sample SAMN05326645, study PRJNA326480) | marine metagenome | isolation source: seawater | place: Pacific Ocean: South East | collected 2011
GCCCCTCGACCGGAGTTCCGCCATCTTTCCGCCAGGCGGCACTTTGGCGGAACCCGCGTACGAAGTGCCGGGGTTCGTCAGGCGAGATTGCTCGAGATTTCACACCCCATGGTGTTCACACCCGTTGCCCTTCCGCCATCTTTCCGCCAGGCAGAACAAATCCGGAAAACGTGATTCTACATTTCGAATAGCTATTATTCCGTTTGGCAACGGAAGACTTTGGGGAAGGGGTACGGGCATGGCCCGCTCCACTAGCTACCAACAGACAGGACAGTGCTCGAGCTACGCGGCTCTCGCACGGGACACGCTCGTTCGCAAACGGAGTCCACGTGCGTGCAAGGAAGGGTGGTGTTGCTGCTGCTAGCAGCGCTTCAAGACACCCCGTGCCCTCACTCCTAGTCGGAGTAATCAGAGTCGTCCTCGTCGTCCGACTTTTCTCCAGAGTCCTCGCCAGACTCCTCATGGTACTCATCGCCAGACTCCTCCTCCGAGGAAGAGTCCTCTTCGCCCGCGTCGTCCGACTCCTCCTTGTCCGAGCCAGAGTCGTCGGGGGCCGTGATGATGCGCACGTAGATTTTACCTAGTGCGATCTGCTGCGCGACGGTCAGCGTGGTGGCGTTGATCTCTTCGGAGAGGCCGTTACTGAGGTTGAAGCTGGCGTACACACCAAAGTTCTTGTGAACCATGTGGAACATGCGGTGGATCTTGGAGTTGAGGGCCGCGGCCATGCGTTGTACCTCTACGTACTCGCGCATAATCTCGGGCCCCTTTGCCATCTGAAGCATCTTTGCGGTGACGATCGTGTCGCCCTCAAGATCCGCCGACGGGAAGACCAGGTCCTTGGGCATGTAGCAGCGCTCGTCGTTGTCGTGCTCGTAGGAAAGCTCCGCGCCACTCGAGAAGGTTGGTGCGGAGACCTTGGGCATGCGGGTACTCAGATCGCAAACGCCGACGTGGGCAAGGAAGAGGAAGAGCTCGACGATGTGAGGCGAGATGCTTTTCTTGAACTCGCGGGTGCGGAAGGCGATGCCCCGGGCCGGCTTGACCTCCTCGGATGTGAGCTTCACGTTGTTCTGGACAGTGTCGCGGCTGGTGCCCATCTCATCAAACGTCTTGCGTCGCTTGGGTGAGGGCTCAATGGGCTTCTCGTCGTCCTCCGACTCGCCGTCGTGCTCGGACGCAGAGTCGTTGGAGGAGTCCGAGGAGTCGTGGTCAGAGTCAACCGCACCGACAAGGTCACCTTCGAGAACGGAGTCGAGGCGAGGGGCGATCTTCTTGCACAAGGAGGTGAACTTGGTGCGCAACTCCTCAATCTCAATGACGGCGTCCTTGAGCGTCGAGCGAGCAGTCAGCATCTCGGCGATGGGGGTGTTGGCTGCAGCGCGAGACGGGCCCGAGCGGGTGATGTGCTTTACGATGAAGCTGACGGAGTCGCAGCGCGTGCCGTTGGGGTAGTTGCGGAGCACGGGGTTGTGGATGGCGTCGAAGAAGGGGTACATGCCGTGCGGCGTGGCGAAGCGGCCAAGCTCGATGAACGGCCTGCCGTCGATCGGGCTTGTGGGCAGAGCCGGTGCGTCGGGGTTGCCGAGCTCGTTGAGCTTGAGGCCCATGAAGACGCCCGCAAGGTTCTCGGAGGGCAGCATCTTGCTGTACTTGTTTGTGTCGCAGGAGTCAAGGGCCATCTTTATGATGCCAAAGTTGGTCCGCATGGGCGCCTCGTCTAGTGTCTCTATGTCGTGCTGGATGTCAGAGAGCTGCTTGCTCTGGGTGTCCACGTTGGAGGCGTAGCTCGCAAGCCACGGGGCGGAAGCCAGGAGGTGGTTCATCTCGGTGGCGGCACCGTGAGCGGTGGTGTAGGCGGGGTTGGCTGCCATGTCGACTGCGAGCAAGCAGCAGGGCAGGTCGGTAAGATCCGGCGCTACAAAGGTCAGGCGCTACGGGGCTACCACTCTGGTCCGTGTCCGTAGCACCGGAGGGTAACGACGCCGCGAGACGGAGCACGCACCTCTCTATCGATCCAATACAATCTGCAGGCCGGAGATTGCGAGCTGCCCAAGGTAACTGCCACGACACTCGTAGCGCCGGAGACAGTACCCATACGAAACTTGCCAGTATCCGGCGCCATGTTCAGCTTGCCCATATGCATTGTCAGCAAGTGCTCAGAAGCAATCCTCACTACAAAATCGAGCCATGGCTTTGACGCTTCCACAGGTCCTGTGCAACCTCGGGACCAAACTGGCAGGCGCCGAGGAGACGGTCGTGGTCGACGAGGCGATCTCCACGCTCGACAAGGTGAGACTGGCCGCTTTTACAAACGACGTTGCATCCATCGACTGCAAGCCTTCCTTGCTGTGTTCGGACTCGCTGATCCCTGGAGACCTGTTCCTGTACAACCAGGGGTGCGAGAGCAGGATACGGGTGGGCCCGAGGCACGTGCATGTTGTCAGTGGACTTCGGATTGTCGGTGGGGCAATCCTGCAGACCCGCTCTACACAGTTCCCGGTCAGTGTGCTGTACTCGGAGCGCAGCGAGATGGTCATGCTCCACGCAGGGTCGGTCCCGTTTGCCCAGCTCGAGGCAGAGTTTTACGACAGTGCCTTCCAAGACTACCCCGCGTGGGAAAGCAAGATGCTTGGAGACGAAGCTCAAGAGTTCATGGCGTGGCGGCGAGAGGCAGCAAGCGGGGCACGTTGTGCCGGCCTGACCAGCACCCCCGCGTATTTGTACGATGGCAAGGGGTACCACGTCGTTCGCAACGGAGTGACCGCGTTCATGTCTCTGCGAGCCCCAGAAAACGAGTGCGAGGCGGACAACCTGGCGGCGCGCTTGGCATCCGACATGCAAGCCGTTCCGTGTGGCAATATCAGCTACATGGAGACACACAAGGAAAAGTCGGGCGTACTCATGGGGTTCATAGGCGAGACTGCTGCCGAAATAATGCACAACAAGGAGCTCCCCGAAGTAGAGTTTGAGGAGCGGTTTCGTATTGCCCGCTCAATGATCAAGGAGCGTGCGATACTGTCGTGGCTGTCAACAATCATCCTCCACAGCGCTGTAGACGACGCAATCGACCAGGGAGAACACAAGAGCGAGTACTGCACGGGCCTCAAGTACAGGCCGTCGAACGATGCCGCAATTCAGTCTGCCTACGCAGACGAGCTGCGGTCGGTAAGCGCGTCTTTGGCAGTCAAATGCTCCGATCTGGAACGGGACGAGATTCGCAAACGGGGTGGGTACACGCTGGCGTCCGTCATGAGCGGCATGGGGCGCGATTGGACCACCAAGTCGATCATCAGCACGTCGGGGACAAACACGCGTGCGGTGATGGAAGCCACTGCCATTGAGACGTTTGACGCGTCCGACGCTCACCTGGTCTCCGAAATATGTGCTCAACACTGCACCGACCACATGACGCCACACACGGCAATTGGCGCGCTTGGCAAGTGTCTTGTCGAGGACCAGGCACTCGTACTAATGACGCGCGAACAAGACGGGCGCATCTCGAACGCAACGCTCGTTGGGAAGGACGTGGTTGCCACCAACGTCTGCAGCGATGTACTGTCGCGTCTGATGCTCTTTCCGTGGGTGACGTGTGTGATCATCGACAAGGAGAACGTGTCCGTGCTGCTAATCAAGGAGCCCGATGGGGTCGACCAACCGACGTTTGCTCGTGCAAAGCTGCGGCTTCGCGAGACTGCCAAACCCAAGAGCGGCACGTCGGACGCGGGCCTGGCAAAGGTTGTGGCGGATTTGAAGTCGGAGGTCGCCGACATGAGGACCGCAAACACTGCCGCCCTGGGCGCAATCAGGGACTTTCAGCGCAAGCTGAACCTTCTGGTGGAAAAGCGGTACGAGAACGAGTCGGAGGAGGTGCCACTTGCACGACCGCGGTCGGAATCTGGACCGCCGGCGGTGTCGAGGGCGTCGGCCACCGAGCCTACGCCATCGTCTAAGGTGGTCGAGTCTCTGAAGCGCACGCTGGATATTCTGACGCGGTTCGAGAAGAAGCTACGCTCTGCGTAAATATGCTCGCTAAAATGCACAATGTGATAGAGGACTTTGTGTGTGCCGTTTAAGTGGCGGACTGGTCATGGTGTTGGCGTTTAGGGGAACCGCACACCCGCCGCCTGGCGTGAGCGATCCGGACGTGGCAAATCTTACTGCTGCTGAGGTAGGTTTGACAGACCTTAGTAAAAATGGCGGTCTACCGCTTCTCTTTGAGCACAACGCGCAAAAAAGGGTGGGATACTGCCAGGCCAGCTGGGAAGGCCGCAACGGCGAGCTCAGGGTTGCGGGCGTCGTCACCGACGCGGAGACAGAGCGCAGCATCCGCAATGGCAGCAACCAGGGCCTTTCATTGGGAACAGACGTCGTTCAGGACATCCGCGGTCGCCCTTTGTACAAGGAGCAGCAGGAATTGAGTGTCTGTGCCGAGCCAAGGCGCCCCGGCTGCTACATTGACACGGTCGATGGAAAAAGTGTCAGAGAGAGCCGCAAATTTTCGGCAGGTAAGACGTGACCACCCCTCCTCCTCCCCCCGCTATCCTTGCGTTCCATGCGCTTTCTTGATAAACCCACCAACCCAAGAAAGTGTCAGACACAACACACCACATCGCGACATGGCTGACGAGAAGGTTGCTGTTGCCGAGACAGGCGAGACGTTTACCAAGGAGTACGTCGATAAGCTGAAGGCTGATCTGGCCGCCAGGGACGAGGAGACCGCCAAGCTCAAGGCCTTCAAGTCTACTCACGATCAGAAGCAGCGCGATGTGATCGCCAAGCTTCAGCCGGAGATCAACTCGTACATCGAGGCCCTGGTCAAGGACCACCCCGACCACGCCGAGGACATGAAGCCGCTCGTCGACTGGTCCCGTTCGTGCCACGATAGCAACTCGCTCGAGACCGCCATGCCACTCGCGCGCCTCATGTCGTGCGCGTCTGTGCAATTCAAGCGGACACGCGAGGAGGCATCGGTCGCGTCGGAGAAGGCGGGCACGCTTGGTGCTACCATGAAGGAGCTCGAGGATGTCAAAGCTGCCGATTCTGCCAAGTTGCAGCGCATCGCCGAGCTTGAGACCCACTGCAACGAGCTCCAGACTGCAAACGGTGCTCTGCAGGAGGAGCTTGCCAAGGCGGGTATCATCAAGGACAAGTTTGACTTCTCGAAGCTCTCGTCGCGTGAGGCCGGTATCAAGGAGGAGATCAAGGCGGAGCCTGCGGCCGCTGAGTCGAAGCTGACGGCGGTAACGTCGAACGCATCACGTCACGCTGCTTTCTTTGAGGACGAGCTCATGAGCTTTGTGCGCGGCAGCGCCTCTGGCAGCGGCTCTGGCAAGATCGCGCAGAGCGGCACCGGCCACTCGTACCTCGGGGCCACGTCCGGCACCCTCGAGGGCGAGATCGCGTCGGCATTTGGTGGTTTCTAGACACCGCCAAACCCAACGACCGATAAGTCGCACGGTCTTATCCGCTGCGCAACTTTGAAGCGTAGTCTATAAGGGTCGAGAGAGAGACACACACACTGACGGGGCCATGGTATAGTGGAATGTGTACGCGTGGCAAAAACAGTCTCAGCTGTCACCGCTAATCAAAGCGTATTGTTTTAACAAACTAGTGAACCAGGGAGGGGAGACACATGGGTAGCCCGTGGTGTGTTACCCCTCCCTCGTCTACAAAAATAAGATTGGGCGACATACATTCTCCAGAAAAGTTTCAGCTATCGCCGACCGCGGCCAGTACGGAGTCGGAACCCCTTGCACTCAAGAAGCCACCGGAGTTGGCTCTAAGCCCCTCCTACGTGTCACACGAGGATGCCATCTTGGAGCAGGTGTGGGGTCAGGTGGATGAGCTGCAGAAATGTATGCCCGTCTCAAACGTCGAGAGGAGGTACGACACAGACTCAGAAGACGACGATGACGAATACACGGCGTCTCGCAAAGAGGACTCGTCCGTGATGGCGGTCCTGCCGTGCGGAGACATCCACGTGTGCCGCGTTGGACGGTTTTGCCCGTACCTCGAGGCGACCGAAGACCGGCTCATGGTGTGCATGTACACCGGCTTGGAACACGGGCCAGAGCACACGGACGAGTTCTTTGACCTGAACGGCGGCATCGGGAAGAAGAGCGGTGATCCGGACCAGAATTGCGGTGGGGTGATGCACGGCAAATGGACTAGGCGCGCCGAGCCGGTTGCCGCATCTCGCATGGCGCTGCAGTCTGCCTATGCATTCGACGACGACGACACGTTCGGTATGTTTCCCGCACCAGAAGACGTGAGGACTGTCAAAGGTGTCGCCAAGAGGGGTGCACTGTGCGTCGGCGAGGAGACGCAAGAGACGAGCGCACGCAAGCGCATGCGCCCGAGCAAGAAGAACGTCGAGTGCTACGAGACGGTGACCAACTTGCACACGGAAGCAGAAGGCGTGCTGACAAAGCTGATCGACCACAAGCGCACGACCAGCTTCAAGCAGAAGGCGCCCCCTGGCAAGGTGGAGCGCAAATGCGCTCCTCCGGACCCGCGCATGTGCGACGAGCACTATGTCTTCAGAAAGTCGGTTGAAAAGTACATCAAGAACTTTACCGTCTCCGGCGTTGCTCCCAGCATGAACGACATCCATAACCTGTCACTCATGGCCAAGACCGTGAGTGCAGACGCTCGCAAGCGGCAGCGAGAAGCCGGGTCGGGTGCCAACATTCGCACGGCCAAGTTCCGCATGCTCTGCTCGTCCTTGATCGTCTCCCTCTGGAAGGCGGTGTGCTCAACGCCTTACATGGCCAATGCGCGTCGCGGCACAGACGCATACCGGCCATTTGTCTGTGGAGTGCTTTACGCCTTCAAGCGAGGGGTTGCATTAGAAAACGGGATGACACTCGTGCCTAAATGCGAACCACTCGCCGACACTCTACCAGTTCTGCGAGGTACCGGAGGCAACACCCTCGCCAAAACACTCCACTCAAGCTCCCACCGAGGCATGTGCACGTTGTCTAGGTGCATCGCAAGCGTTCCCAAGCAAGAGCAGTCGCGAGTGTTCCGAGACGTGGCACAGGTGGCGCTTCAGTTCTCCAGTGAGACCTTTTCCAAATGGGACGTCTGAGCCATGGAGGCCGACCCCTGTCACCGATCCACCCACCCAATTACCGTACCCTGTGCAACAGTCTGCATGCAAGCATGTCCGTGCCGTCTCTAGGTAGGATCATAGGATAGGAGCATGAGCATGTGCATGTATTACTCCATGGTAAACTAAGCAAACTCTAAAGCAAAGTCGACCATCTGCTCGATGAGAGGGTCGGAGCCTCTCGTGCTCCACTCCGACGGCCAGGAGCCGCGATTGTCGAAACTCGACCAGTGACGCCTCAGCTGCGACTTGTTTTCCATGACGTGCTTCCAAGGGTAGCGCTTAGATCGCAGGCCTTCGGTGTTGCGCTTGTAGAAGTAGCACGTCCACACGGACACAAAGAGCTTCTGCAGCTCAAAGTCCGTCTTGTTTGCCGGTTCCATGAAATCCAGGTCGACGGCCCGAACATCGAACAACCACGCGCTGTCGTAGCGATAGTTGAAGTGGACGAGCTGTCTCAGAAGAGGGCAGACGGCCTTTGCCCATCCACGACCGGCTGCTCCAAAGTCGGCGTTGTGGACGTGGGCAGACAAAAGCGCAAGATTAAGCAGCAAGAGAGAGCGCCAGTCCTTGTCGGTCTTAAGGAAGAAGGCGGGGTCGTAATCGGTAAGCCGGAGGGAGTCGGTGCCGGTGTCGGATGGGATGACGAGGAGGTTGCCTGGCTTGATGTCGGAAAAGAGGATGCCCATACGAGACGCACGGTACAGTAGGTCTATCACGCTCTCCGCGACGCCCTCGCCTTTCTTCTCTGTAGTAAGATTGTCCATCTTGCGCGTGAGGTCGCATGTCGCGCGCGCCATGGCCATGACAACGCCGTAGCGCAGCAAGCGGCCAGTGCGACACGCCTCAAAGGCACAGACTCCCTGGAGAGGAACTCCGATCCCGTTTGCAGAGCAGAAGAGTGCATTGTACAGTTCACCGACGCAGGTGTCGAAGCTCTGGTACTTGTACACGCCCTTCTCGGTGTCCGGGCGAGTGACGCGCCATGCCGTGTTGCGAGCCTGCTCCGTCACCTTGTGCTCTGGTGGGTATGACAGCACCACGTTGAATGTGCCACTGCCGATGTAACGACACCCCTTTCCGCCGTCTGCTTTGACCACGACCTTGCGGTTCTGTTTCTCTTCCACGACCAGCCCCGCTACGAGCTCCTTCCACCTGCTAGCCATGCGCCACGCGGAAGGCTGGTCCACATCCGACGAGAGCAATCGACCGTCGCCATCGCAAAGAAGCGCAGTCCCGTCTCTCATGCTAGTCTTGATTGCCTGTACATCAACGTCGTGAACCGAGACGCGACCTTCGTGCATCGCGCGCTCCACGAGTGTCTCCCGTGCAAACGCCACCCCGACGGGATGCACCTCCCAGACGAGGATGGGCCCTTCGTCCCCTTTCTGCCACTTCGCCACGCCTTGCTGCACGCGACGGGCTTGTGCAGCAAACTCGGGTGCGCGCTTCTTCCCCGACGTGTGCATCTGGGTGGCCGCGTAAGCCCTACGTTCACGATCGTCGTTTACAAGCTTCTCTCTCTCCTGCTGCTTGCGGTGTGCTTCTTCGCGTTGTTGCCGCTGGCGCTCTTGTTCCCGCTGTGCGGCCTGTCGCGCGCGCTCCACGTTCTCGGCATAAAGCTCCCTTGCCTTGCTCATCTCTTGTGGTGTCCACCGACACGAAGCAGGGCGTTGCTCCGGTGGAACCCTCGGAGAAGCGCCCCGGTCGCTGCGAGCCGCGGGTGTGGAGCGGGCACGGCGCTGCCCTTCGAGCGGTACGGCATGATGCTTTCCCAGCAAAGCGCTGCGGTTTCGCCACGACATCGAACAAGCACGTGCTATGAGCACCAACCCTGCGTTTGATGCGATCTACAATGGCCACGACACACCTGGCGCCGTGATTTGAGGGGTGGCGCGTAGGATGTGTGGCGTTCCATGCATTGAGTTCCGGCGCCATGTGGTTCCGGCGCTACGTGGTCTTGTCCATAGGTGAAGTCAGCAAATGAAACGAAACACTTGTAACATCGACGCGCGACACGAAATCGTACGTGCCGCCCCCAAATCCTACCCGGTGGCCGTTTCGGATCTGACACGGACCAGTGCGGTCGTAGCGCCGGAACCACCGTAGCGCCGGAAACACCGTAGCGCCGGAAACACCGTAGCGCCTGAGCCCGCCGTAGCGCCTGAACTCCGCCCGCCGACCTGGGTCGATCTCGCCCATCAGAACCTCATGGAATCTTCCCCGGACCCAATCTTGTGCGCGCGCTTGCTTCCTGACTCTCCCGGACGTTTCGGGCCTGACACGGACCCGTGCGGTCGTAGCGCCTGAAGCCCACCTGCCTCCGTAGCGCCTGAGCCCCAGTCCCACCCCTACCGGCCTCGCAGTACACAGCACTCATGGACGCTTCTGCTATCTCCGACGACTCCGTCTGCTACATCTGCAACCAGGCCGGCCTGCTCATCGTATGTGACAAGCCCGGCTGCAACAAGGCCATGCACTGGTACTGCAACGACGCCGAGTACCAGCCCACCAGCGACGAGTACTACTGCACGGGCTGCCGCAAGGAGCTTGGCATCGAGAACCCTCCCCACGCACACCTGAGGCACGAGTGCGTCGTCTGCCACGTCCACAAGCCGGCAGACCAGTTCGTCAAGACCCGCCCCGAGTGCCCTTGCCCCGGCAAGAACAACCGCGCGTGCGCTGAGTGCGCCTACAAAATCGTCGACTTCAACAGTGCCGACCCGGAGAAGTGCAAGTGTCCCACCTGCCGCCAGAGCTTCACCGAGCTCGTCCTCCCCGCGACGGCAAAGGCCCCCGAGCAGGTCATCGCCCTCCGTTTCCAGACTTCCAACGCCGTTGCTGACGACGGCGACGCCGATACGGACTGGCTTGTGCAAGAGCTCATCGATGGCGACGACGACGTCGAGGTGCCCCCCGCCGCCCCCGCATTCGACCTGTTTGGCGGTGCTCCCGTTCTCCCCGCGTCCAACGGCGGCGGCGACGACGACGACGACGACGACGACGCAGACTATGTGCCCGATGCCGACTCCGTTGTCGGCGACGTTGCACCTGCTGGGCGTCTCGGCACTGCTCGCGGTGCAGGCAGCAGCGCCGGCGTTGTCGCGCTCTCCGACGACGACGACGGCGAGCCTGCGCCCAAAAGCCGCAGTGGCCCGGCCAAGAACAAGGTGATCGTTGTCCGCAAGGAGCAGTGCCCTACGGCCAACGTGCGCCCGCACAAGAACCCGAAGAAGGACCCTGGCTACCGCATCGTGGGCACGCTGCCCAACCTCATCACCGACGAGTGCCACAAGCTCAGCACCTACGACTCCGACTCGCACCGCAACCGCTTCCTCAAGGAGATCACGCAGGGCTTTGACGGCGATGACCTGACCGACCCGACCGAGACCGACCCGGACGCCGTGGCTGCGCACTGCTTCGTCCTCATGTTCCGCTCCGGCTACCAGGTTGGCGAGACCGGCAGCTCGTCGCTGACCAAGCATCACAAGCGCATCCGCGCGCTCATGGCCATCGACCGCGGCCTCACGGGCAAGGCTCAGTTCAAGAAGTCGTTCGAGGCGGTCGCGCGCTCCGTTGCCGCGCGCGTGGCCACCGAGGACCTCAAGAGTCCGACACTCAAGACGCCGCACCACACGATCGTGAAGAACTACATGTCGGCGTTCAACTGCTACTGCAAGATGCTGCTCAAAGAGCAGGCGGGCGAGATCAACGCCAAGCTGCTGTGAGCGCGCAGCTCTGTGAGCTCTACGGGTCGCTCATGCAAGATCCGATGCGGACCGTTGCTATCGAAAGCATGGTAGTCTGCGTAGCACATGCGGGTGCGAGTGCTGATAGGAACGTGACATATTTATATATCATGTGACAGTATCAAACTCACTTTTTCATAGAAAGAAGAGGAGCAGCCTGCATGGCCGCTTCCACCACCTTTGCCTCGGTCGCCCCGGGCGTGCCTGTAGATGCGGCTCGCCGTCGGAACCAGACCATGGCGAATGCGGCGGTGGCTACCACTGCGACACAGGCTACAGCAACAATGATTGACACCATTACCGTGTTGTTGTCGCCATCGTCGGAGGAAGGCGGCGAGCTTGGGCTTGGATGTGGGGAGCCGGGGGGAGGCGGCGATGCGACTGGGTCGACCGACACCGGCTGCACCGACTCGACTGTCACGCCCAGAAGGCTGCTGGCGCCAGAGGTATCGTTCTCAAGAGGCGCAAGTACATCTTCAACGGACGTGGCTTGTGAGTACGAGGTGGTGGTGATGCGGGCCTCGACGTTGATGCTGGCGGGGGTTACTGTAAGCTTTATGTGAGAGACATTTGCCCCGGTGGCGTTGGCAAGCTTTGCTTTGTAAGCTTCCTGGTCGAACGCGTCGACCGTGCCGGCAATCGTTGCGGTAAACTTTACGACGTACTCGGCCGCTTCCGGTGGTGGGTGGTTTGGAAGAGGAGGAGTGCCAGGGGATGCCGGAGATGGGGGAGGTGACGGCGACGCGGACGGCGGCGGAGACGCGGAAGGCGGCAGGCTTGCTGTCTGAGAGCAGTTGGCGTCCCACGAGAGTCGGTTTTGGGCGTTCATGTACCCGTGGTATCCACAGACGAGACTCATTGGGCGCGCGTGGCAGTTCGAGTCAGCCCCAAACGTGGCCTCCCAGTTTCCGTAGTAGTATGTGTACGACACGCCAGAATCCACTGGACCCGTGAGATTGATCATCATCCCAGCAGCCGCTGTGCTGTCCGCGGGCTTTGCCGTCATCGTAGGACAGCAACTCGACACGCCTCCCTCGTGCTTAAAGCGGAGTGGGTGCTGCTCTCCTGCAGTGATGTGGAGGTAGAGCGTGCCAGATCCGTATGTCTTTGCGTCGCTGCTTCCGTCGATGTAGTATGTTCCCGACATGGCACTGATTGTAGAGGTGGCCGAAATGCACCCCGGAGGCGTCGGGTGCGCCGGAAGTAGGTGCGTTGGAGGAGAGTGAATTGGAGGGGAAGGTGACGGCGGTGACACTGGTGACGACGAAAGCACTGGCGGCGACGGCGACGGCGAAGCCGACGACGTTGGAGGCAGAGCGGCAGGCGATGGCGAGTCAACGGGCACCACACCTCCGTCCCCATTGGCCGACCCATCCAACTCCGAAAGCCTGCGTCGATTGAGCGGGAATCCGGGTGGGCTGTCGCCGTCTCCTCCGGAGTCGTCGCTCGACTCTATTCCTCTGCACCCAAACGTGGATGGTTCCTTTTGACAGTACTCCTTAGCCGACATGCAAAGCTGGCATGCCAGACACGACACCTTGAACGCTTTACAGCATATGGTGGGACACCCCTCTCGGGTCGCATCAAGCGGTAATACCGCGAGAGAGAGCAAAAGCACCGGAAGCATCCGTGCCTTTCCTCATTGTATCTCCTAAGGACATGCTAAATTGTTTAACACGGTTGAGTTACGAACTCAAAGCGACCACCACCCCTTTGCGGCACCGAGCACAAACGACCGCGCGGTGACTTTGACATCGAATACTGCGTCGTGCAACGGCCCGTCCGGCTTGTTCCCAGAGAGAATCTCGTAGAGCTCGGAGTTGGACGGTGCTTTGGGTCGCTGGGTCTTGGCTGACAAAAGCCCGCAGAAGGCCTTGCCGCTCTGCATGGTACAGAAGACGTCGTTCACGCCGAGCGCCCACGCATCAAAGCCGTGCCGTGCCGCCGTTTGTCTTAGTATGCGCGTGTCGAAGGAAGCGTTGTGCGCCACCAGCTTCTTCCCGCGACGCTGCATGGCTAAGAAGATCTTGTGCACTTCTCTTAGCTCACCTACGGGGTCGAGACCGTCCTTCTCCAGCATCGACGCAGTGATTCTATGCACTCGGACGGCAGCAGGTGATAGCTTCACGTCCGGCGGCAACTTCCACAGCTTGTTGTAAAAGCCGAGCGGCGTACCGTCTTTGCGGAAGAAGCCAATGGCAACCTGCACAGCGCAGTCCTTGCCGGACAAACCACTCGTCTCCGTGTCGAACACACAAAAGTCGGCCAACTCGCGGAGAGGCACCCCGGGCTGCGACATGCTGCATTTTTTTTCAAAGTCGGAGACCTCGACCTCGTCAGGGACGGTGTCCATCTTGGGCTGTGCCGCAACCTCGCCGGTGCACATGGGCAGAGGGTCCGTCGCCGTGGCAACGGTCCGCGTCCTGCCGGCAAAGTAACCCAACCAGTAAAAAGCTTCGTATGGGTCCTCAAAGTCCGCGACGCCGAAGCTGTCGGGGTCCAGGTGGGAAGGAAATTGCTTTGACATGCTTTAGTCTACTTTCGAGTGAAACCGACTGTTACGATTTCCAATGGCTATGACACAATACCGACGGACGGCGCCGGTACACCTACTCCCACTTTTCGTGTCCCCCTCCCAAATCGATCTTAACCATGCCGTTTATGTCGGATGTATCGCACTCAACATCAAAGTCGTCGCAGGAATGAGACGCTACGGACCCTTTCCTGAACTTTAAAGCGCCGGCCACTCGCTTGCGGAAATTCATGCGCGGACGGTCATCCCCGTCTGCGAGCACGACGATGTGTGGACACCCCTCAAGAACCTCGTGTGGAAAAGCAGCCTTTAGCCAACTGGTAACAGGAAGGAAGATGGAAGATAGAACGAACAGCACAACGACCAGCAGCTTTCCCGGCGATGATACACTTTCAGAAAAGTCTTCAAACGCGGTGGACACTGCCCTGAGCACCGCTTTGAGCACGATTGGGCTTGCTCGATCTGCTTGTGCTTGAAGACAAGCAGCCCGCATCTTCATGGACCCACGAGCAACCCCGCTTGCGCATACTTCCAACAGTTCAGAGTCCTGCGCGCGCTCATCGCGCACGGCGGACAGAGCTTCAAGGAATAGTACGCACACACGAGAAAAGGAGACCACAGTGATGATCGCGCCAATGATGGCCACAGCACGCTTGGGTGTAATTTGCATTTGCGTACGCACTACCTCAACCTGCGCTGGTTGCACCTCTGCTAGCGGTGTGCTTTTAGATAAAGCCTCAAAAGGCGCGTACAGACAGAAAGATGGCCGACACCACAATCGATGTGTCTGGGTTCCGCTTCAATGTCCTTAACAAACGCTCGCACGAGATGGTGTCTGTCTGCGCCGACTGCGACTACGAGGAGCAACCCGCAACGAAAGGTGGACCAAAACGGTTTGCACAATACGAAGTAGACGATTTGAACTCTATTTGGTGTCGCGTTGTGTGCCGCAACGTCAACCCGAAAAACAACTTTGCGAACTCTCTGCTCGGGCCAGAAGGGCACATCGAGCGGATGAACGTCTGGACGCACCTCGCCGCTGCAGGAATCTACTTTCTCCACATTGTCATCAGGCCCGCCTACGCGGACTCGCGGCAAAGCACCACCAACTCGCTGGTCTCGTTGGACAGCGGGGCTTTGATAGTCACGTTCCTGATTAGTTCAGTTTATCACATCTACTCTGCAAACTACTTTTGGTCGGCCGTAATGCGTCTGGGCGACTACGCGGGCATTTACTTGAGCATCGCGACCGGGTACATAGTAGACCTTAGCGTCTCGACGAACAACTTGGCGGGCGTGCCGTGGCAGGCCGTCGCCGATGTGTGGATTGCCATGGGTTTCATGGTTGCGTTCTTTGTGGTTCGGCGAATAGTGACGCCAATCTCGGAAACGCGACTTGCTTACTTAGAAGACCGCTGCTCTCTCGGTCTGGCACGCAACACGAACGTGGACCTGGAGCATTCCTCGCTCCGCGCGGCGGCGGGCGCGGTGATGGCCTTTAGCTGGATACTCACCATTCCGGGAGGATTTGTGGTTCTGGAACAGGACTGTGAGCTTGTCTTCTTTCTCTCGCACATCATTGGAACCGCCATCCTAGTGGCTGGCATGGCTTTAGACAACGTGTTTCTTTATCCCGATCAGTGGCTCAAGAAGAAGGGCACACCTCCTACGCGCTGTGTGTGCTACAACAGCAAGCCTGGCTGCGGTGGCGGCTGGATCATGACGTCGCATGCATTGTGGCACATTATCAGCGTGTTCGCCACGCTGAGCACCACGATCGGACTCGAGTATGTTGTCCTTAATAGCGATGTGTTACTGCAAGATTAAAATCATGTTCAATCAAAACTGTCTCACTCGCGCATAGGGTACTTCCATGTCTTGCGGTGGTGGCAATTATGACATAGGAGGTCGCACTTGTCCATCTCGGCGTCCAGCACCGCCTTGAA
>MDTG01100083.1_pt1 | contig 15340 bp, 18 predicted proteins | sample 811421 | NCBI WGS metagenome assembly MDTG01 (sample SAMN05326645, study PRJNA326480) | marine metagenome | isolation source: seawater | place: Pacific Ocean: South East | collected 2011
ACAGTATTTAGCGCAAGCATACTTCCAAAACCTATAAAAAGTTCATTGTTTTTATTTTGTAGAATAGACCTAGTATATCCAACTGCACTGAACCCCGTTTTAGAGTCAAAAAGCCCAATTGAGATATAGTTTTTAGGTTTTTTTTCATTTTGACTTAAACCAAAAAGTGGCAAAAGAAATAATAGAGTAAGGATTAGTAACAGTTTTTTCACATTTTAAATATACGGTTTTTAGTATTGAAAGGTAAGAGTTAGTCTAATCACTAGTTAATGCTAGGTGATTTTTAAATGCTTAAACTCGCTTTTTATAAATATTAATTTTTTATAAATTTTAAAGACAGAGAATTCACACAATGCCTCGTGTTGTTTTCTGTGAATTTTTCTCCGTAAAATACGTGGCCAAGATGACCCTTACAATTGGCACAACATATTTCAATTCTTTTCATTCCTAAGCTATTATCTTTTATTTTTATTGTTGCTCCTTGAATTTCGTCATCAAATGACGGCCATCCACAATTAGATTGAAATTTAGAACTTGATCTATAGAGTGGGCTATCACAAGCCTTACAAATATACATTCCAGCTTCAAAAAAACTATTATATTTACCACTAAAGGGGGGCTCAGTTCCCTTTTTTATGATTATTTCTTTTTCTTTTTCGTTTAAATTTTTCGAATATTTTGTGTCAAATTTATTCATTTGTGTCAAACCTATAACAGGCATAAAAATAAGAATTATTAATTTTTTCACACGCTAAAGGTAGTGTTTTAGTATTGAATGAGGAAGTCTATGAAGGTGGGCGCATTGCTATTTATTAAACCTATATTTTGTCAATTTCAACAAGAATGTCGGCTGCTTCTTTTTCTAATTTATCACTTTCTTTTCTATTTGTTTTAGAAACTTTAAATGCCAGCTCTTTTTTTTTGCGATATAAATCCAAAAGTTTTTCTTTTTGAGATTTCCGTTTAAATAGTCCAAACATTTTAAGTTCTTTTAAGTCTAAATATAACGCTTTTAAATATTTGATTGGGTACATATTAAAATATGTTGTTTTTTTTTGTTTACATTTGATAATTAATTTTATAAAAACACCCACAACATGGAAAAAGGAACAGTTAAGTTTTTTAACAACACAAAAGGTTTTGGTTTTATTTGCGAAGAATCTAGTGGTAAAGATTATTTTGTTCACTCAAGCGGATTAACTACACCAATCAAGGATGGAGACATCGTTGAATTTGAATTAGCAGAAGACCCGAAAGGAATGAGGGCAGTGAATGTAAAGACTGTAGAATAAATTATAGAAATTCTGTAGTGTTAAAAACACCATTGGCTATTTAATGATCACACGACATTTCACAATCTGCCATTGTGTCAAACTCTCCATTTTCACTTTCTATGCAGCCACTGGGCGTTGGAAATATCCCGGGATTTCCAGCTGAACAGCGGTAATGGGTTCCTTCCTGTTCGCAACTAACAAAAAGTATTAGTTGACAGCTAAAACATAATATTTTTTTCATAATTTAAATATAAGATTTTTGTTATTGTTTTTGCAGATTTTAATGTGTTTGAATTTTGACAGCTTCTATTTTTTTTTCAGCTGAGTCAAGTTTGAAGTGAGAATTAATAATTTTAATTTCATGCTCAGAAAAAACAGATTTTTCCGGCCCAATCTTGTGCGTTTTTTGGTTATTACAACTAAATATAAAGAGTCCAAAAATAAATGATAGTATTAATTTAATCATAAGGTGTATTTATAATAAACTTTTTTTCCACGGAGCCATCATCAAATAATTTTAATTGAAAACTTGTATTGTTGTTTTGTCTTCCAAGAAAATCTACGAAGCGAACATTTTTCGTGATCTCACCTTGTTCTATTGTTCCAATTACATCACCATCACACGCATCGCCACTACCATTATTATTTGTGTCTTCTTGGTTGGGATTATAGTTTTCAGGACAATTGTCTGTATTATTACAAAGTCCATCACTGTCAATATCGTTAGAATGGATATCCCACTGCTCTAAATTATCAAAAACAACAGATTGTACTGCCCCCTTTATTAGACTATCATTATATGCAGAAATATTTAAATCTGTTGTCCAGGGTATATCTAGTGGGCTCTTTTGAAACAACGTGGTATAAAAGCACACAGCCGCTACATATGAACCTAAAAACGAGGGGTGACTTCCATCGGGCCCATATAGATCTAAATTATATTTTGAATCTCGGATAAACCTCCATGTAGCCCCTACCGGGGACACCTGGGCGTTATTCTCATTTGCCATAATTAGATATCGATCTCTTAATAAATCGTCCATACCCTCATATGTACAAATTGGTGGCCAATTGGTACAATTATCTTGATCACCATTTTCTCTACCCCAAGTCATAAAAAAAACAACCTCACCACACTCATTATTTTCGTAAATTAGTTGACTTAATTCACTTGCATATGGAAAAACATCTTGTTCTACCTGCCAAATTGGAAAAGAAGGATATTGGCTTTGTTCTTGTATTACAACATAGTCCCAGTTTCCATCGATAATTAATTCAATAGTATTTTGATTATTGGCATGATATTGTAATGTGGCACCACCAACCAGACTAGTTTCAAAACTTATTTGGTCTCCCATGGAGCTTGCAATTGATGAGATTAAAGACGGAAGGTTATTACTTGCAATGTAGCTATTTCCAATAAATAAAACACTTAAAGAATCTGCTTGTCCAAAAGAAAAAAAAGTAATGAAAAGAAAATAATAAAGGGTTTTCATGATAAGCTATTTCAAAATGTAATTTTTATCAACGGACCCGTTGTCATAAATTAGTAATTGGAGTCCTTGCTTAGATGTTTCTCTGCCCAAAACATCCACAACTTTTAGAATACTTTTACTGATGTTTGTTTCGGTTATTTCCGAATTATTATTGCAGCTATTATATAAATCATTATAATAAGGCGACCCCCCCTCAGATATAATATTATTTGTGTTGTCTATGATGCTCCAGGAAACCTCTTCTGGCCACCCACCCTCTTGAACAATTATTTCGACACAATTATTAGGGCTCGAGGGTATGCAGAGATCAAACTCTTCGTAATATCCATTAATTAACGTTTTCTGAGTTAAAATAACACCATCCACTAAAACACTTAAATTATTTCCATTCCAACCGTCTCCATAAGAATCTTCGGCGATTAATAAAACATTATTAAATCCTTCTTGGCAGTTGCCATTACAGTCGCTCCCCCCCATTGTGAGCGGGTCGTTAGTGTAATTTATCATTCCGAGTATAGTGTCTGACGAGGAACCATAGTCATCAGTTACTGTCAGAAACACATCATATAAACCCTGTTCAGGATATACTACTTTTGGTTGGTCACTATATGAGAAGGAGGGGCTTCCTCCTGGAAAACTCCACTCCCAAGTGGTATTCAAATTTGTTAGAGCAGAGTGGTCTACAAACTGAACAGTGTCATTAATACAATTAATGACAAGCCTGTCTGCTGAAATTTGAGCAGAAGGGGCAGAAGGCTCATAAAAATCCACCTCCCAAACACTCCTGTTGGTTCCGTTTTTTAATTTGCCAGTTTTGTAGTATGGAACTAGCTGTGTAGAATATGTACTTGAAGGAAGCCCATTATTAAAAAGAACCCAATCCACCATTGTATTGTTTTTGTAATATACATTTTTACGCGTACCTAGATAAACACCCCCATTTGTGCCCCTTTGGTACTCTATATTTGTTATATTTTCACCGTTTAAACTAGCCCCCGTAATATTATTCCAGCTATCACCCCCATTTGTTGAAAAATATACCTTACTGCCTTCGTAGCTCTCATATCCCAGGTTATTGGGACAGCGAGCCAACCAAACATGATTTGCATTTTCAGTATCAACAGTAATATCAAATGGAATCCACTCATCATTTAAAACACCTGGGAAAGAAGGGGTTATATTTATAAAACTTTCTCCTCCGTCCTCACTTTTCCATACATTTTTGGCGCCCCAATAACTTTCATATGTTGCAACATATATAATGCTAGGATTGTCCCAGCCAATCTCTATTGATGTAACCTTTTCATTAAAATTATATATAGAAATTGATGAGTATCCATTGTCATATGACTTGTATAATGTGTTTTCGTTGCCTATATATATTGTGTTATAACATCTTGGATCAAACTCAAGATTACTTGACTCTCCAGTTGTGTATGATGCATTACTGAGTACACTCATTTGAAAACCTTCTAATTGAACCATTCTGTCGCCTGACAACTTATAGCCCCCTCCAGATCCCCACTCATCTAAGTATACTTTTCTACCATCCCCGAAGTTAACAAAACCCCTATAATTATCCCCCCCACAGACAGACACCCACCCACCGGACTCATCAGTTCCCATTAATGTGTCTCCTTGTAAATATGTGTTATTGTCTTTTAGTAGAGTTGCATTATGATAGGTTCCACCAATCATTACATTTCCGTCAGAAAAACCAGCACCAAAACCCCAAAAATCAGTTCCTGCAATTCCAAACATTCTCTGGTGAATTGTGTCACATTGATTATTTGAATAGAAAACACCGCCATCACTGGCTATCCATAGGTCGTTATCATAATACTTTATGTCATGAATATCTGCATGTACATATTTTGTGTTTTCTTTATCTTCTGCCCAACTCCATTTAGAGGGACATGTAAATGTGTAGCCACCATCATTAGAAATCCAATGATTAACACCCCCTACATGAATAGTATTATAATTATTAGGGTCTACAGCAAGTGCTAAGTCGTAGTAGTATTGTCCACCATCATCGGTTCCCTCATGACTCCATCCCATTAAATTAATATTTTCAGAAGAGGGGGGGCCAGCGGGCTGGTCGCCACAACACCGAAACTCCCAATTTTCACCTTGATCAGAACTCACATATATACCATAAAGACCGCTGCCCCCATTTGCTGAACCAGTAGCAAGAGCGACAATTTGGTCAGGACTATCAGGACTAACACTAATCTCTGTTCTTAATTGTTCATTATTAGGTGAAGGATCGGGCCACCCATTATCAAACAACTCAAAAGTTGACCCAAAGTTTGTAGATTTTAAAAATTCTGTTTTGTTGTCAATCTGTCGGACAGAATATATAGTATTTGAATTATTAGGGTGAAATTCTAATTCTAGTATGTCACCAGACAAGACCTCCTCTATATTTTCATCTAATGTGTTTAGCTGAAACAGTCCTTCCTCACTACAAATGAAGATTATATTGTTGTTGATAGGGGACATTACAATATCTTTAATAAAACCCAAACTATATAATAACTCGCAGTTTTGACCCCCATCAATTGTTCGATATAAATTTTGTCCAGCAGAGAAGTAGACAATGTCAGGGTTTAAAAAGTCAACCTCTAAGCTATAAACCTCATTTATAAAAAGTTCCGTCTCTAGTAATGGAAACCAATTTAACCCTTTATCGTTTGATCGCCACAAACCACATGTTGCACCTCCAGCATATACAATGTTTGTGTTGCTTTTAGATTGCTCAACAGTGTATAAATGCGCAGCACCTGCCGCGTAGGATGAGCTTGCAGCATGTCTGTCAAAATCAAAGGGACCTAAACAATACCACTGGGGCAGTTCTAGGCCACCTTTATTAGGAGTGAAATTACTAGGTGGATTAATCTCTCTAGAGAGTGATCTCCGCCACCTCTTATAGTATTGGGTGTGTTTATTTTTAATAAATTTATGATTTTTATAATATTCATTATATAAAGTTTCAACTTTACCGGGATTGGGCTTATTTTCATATAATGCCTTCACCCAATTAGGAAGATTATTAGACTTGGCATCATATTTATATTCTGCTTGAGAATAGGAGAAGTGGGAAAACAATAAAAGAGCCAGAAACAACCTCATTCTGCAAATATAATAGTTTTACGGGCATTGATAGAATGGTTTCTGTTAATAGAACAATATAAACAATACCATAAACGAGATATAATAGTGTTAACGAGAGGAATTTGGTGCTAGATAAATAATATAAAAGCTATTATTAGCTTACATAACCAGCAAAATGTTCTAATCCAGTTAGAGATAATTAATAAGTTTATATTTTTTTTATCATCTAATGATAGCTGTTTGTGTATTGGTACTTGAATAAAAAAAGTACTTATCCAAATTAAAATTACCAGAAGCAATAATAGTTTAGTTAAACTGGAATCACGGTTTTCAAGCAACATAAAACAAACAATTATAATTTCAAGAAGCATAAGAGGGGCGACTACCAAACCAATACGCCTAACATATTCTTTATGAAAAGAGCTGAAGCCAACTTTTACGTGTTTTAAAAGGGGGTAGTTTACAATTTGCGTAATTATAATAATCCCAGTTAGGATGGAACTTAGTATAAGGTTGTAAAGTGATAAATCTATTGTGTCGATATTCAAATCTATATTTTTTAACCCAAAAGGGGAGGCGTCTAAATTAAATTTGTATTTTAATACTTAAAATTGCCCACCTCTTAGGCATTAATGCTCCTAAAATTTCTGAGTAATCTTCGTCAAATAAGTTTATTATTTCAAGACCATAAGAAATGTTATTGGTCACGTTATAATTTATTTTTAAATTTTGAACAAAATAGCTTTGTTCTAATTCTTGTTCAATTACTGAATCAAAGTCACTTTCACGTAATTTAAATAACCCACTCAAGTTAAACTCTATATTACTAAAATTTAAAAACAAATTATAATTTAATCTACTTCCTGAACTATTGGCAAGATATTTAGAAGCAATAGATTGGCCACCATCAAACATTGATTTAAATGTTGAGCCACTAAAAATTTTTGTGTAGCCAATAGACCCATTAATTTTAATTGAGGATATTTGAATAGATTGAAACCACAATTCAGTTTCAAAGCCAAGTGTTTTAAGGGCGCTTATATTTTGAGCATATAAATAATACACATCAGGATATAAGTTGACATTGGTTATGATATCATTAGCATTAACTAATGTCCAATCAATTAGGTTTTTAGAATTGCGATAAAACACAGTGCTTTTGCTATTAAAGAATCGGTTTTTATTGTAATCAATACCCGCTTCAAAATTTATACTTTCTTCTGCATTTAAATTGGGATTTCCAATATTTCTTCCTTCAGACAATGTGTCTAAATAATTATTGTTGTAAAACCTTTCAGTAAAGTCAGCAGACCGTATGCTTCTACCTACACAGGCACGCAACACATAGTTTTCTAATTGAAGGTTTACATCAAATTGAGGTGTTATTTGGGTATTATAGCTTTCATTATAATCTACTCTTAATGATGGGTTAATTGTAAGGCGATCCCAGGTTTTAATTAAGTTAATAAATCCCCCGAAATAATTATCTGCGTGATTTCCCCTATCTAAACTAGTTATTTTTCTGTTTTGAAAGTCCAACCCGCCAATCATTTTGTGATTAGTGTTTTGGTTAATGTAGTGTATTTTTCCATTGATTAGCTCTGTTTGGTTAGAGTAACTTGGGAAGTTTGGATTAAAAACATATTCGTCGGAGACATTTTGGTATAGACTATATAAATTAATTTCAGAAATATTATTTAGGGTCCAACTTATATTCATTTGTGCCCATTTCTTTTCAATTAATTCATTAGATTGGTCAAAAGTACTTCTAGTATAAAAATACTTGGAGTCAAAAAAATGTTTAGAGAGCGCAGAACGTATAGCTAGGCAAATATTTTCTTTCGGATGGTATTTGTGAGACAAGGAGAATGTTTGATGTTCAAAAAAGCTAGAATGGTTAGGATACAGTTCTTGTCCATCTGATTTGATCAAATTCATACTAAATGATGAATACAACTTATTGTTTATTGATTTTGCAAAAACTACATTTGCCCCACCTAGTCGATTTTCACCAAACTTGGATTCAATTATCAGCTCGTGCTCGTTGAAAGACTTACTAAAAGATTTTGTAATAATATTTATTACCCCACCTACTGCATCTGGCCCATAAATTGAGGACCCGCCACCTCTTATAATTTGAATTTTATAAATTTCAAAGGGGCTAATAGGTATATACATACTAAAGTGACCAGTTAAAGGGTCATTAACTCTGACGCCATCCAATAGAACCAAGCTCTGGTTAAAAGTGGTCCCCCTCAAAACGATGTCTGCCTGAGCTCCAAACCCACCTCTAGATTGAAGCTCAATACTGGGCATTAACTTAATTAGTCCATCAATTGAATGAAATGAATATTTCTGAATTTCGGAAGCAGAAATAGTAGTTGTATTTCTGCCTGAATTTGAGCTATTAACACTGAGACCATATATATTTATGGTTTGTAGTTTGATAATGCTATCATTTTTATTAAAGCCTTGTGTAAATCCAAGACTATTGATGAAACAAATAATTAAAAGTTTTTTCACAATTCAAATATAAAATATTTATGATTGAAAGGGAATTTTTATGCGGATTCTAAATATCTTTTTCTTTAAAAGAAAAAAATAAAAAACACATACAATATAGATTTTATCCCCCCAAATAACAACAGTTTAATTATAAGTAGTAGATATAAATTCAGTATCTTAATAGATGATGAGTATTTAAAAAAAACAATTGAAAGTAGAAAGGGTCATTTTATTTGGAGCAACCGGATTAGTGGGTGGCGAGTTGTTAAAAGAATTATTAAAAGATAGTTTCTTTAAGAAGGTGATTGTTGTAACAAGATCCAAGTTAAATTTCAATCATCCAAAACTAAAAAATAAACAAATTAATTTTTCTAACGCAAATGAAATACAAAATTGTATTAAGGGGGGCACAGTGGTTTTTTCTACAATTGGTACAACGAGTTCGAAAGTTAATGGCGAAAAAAATGAATATAGGAAAGTAGACTTTTGTATTACTAGGAATATTGGTATAGCATGCAGGGACCAAAATATTAAAAAGTTTTTGGTTGTATCAAGTAGCGGCGCAGATCCTTCAAGTTCAAACTTTTATTTAAGTCTAAAGGGCCAAATAGAGGAAGAATTATTAAGATTAAATTTAAAAACAATAGTAATTTTTCAACCCTCTCTACTTATTGGCAAAAGAAGAGAGTTTAGACTTGGAGAAAAAATAGCGCAATCTATAATGCCATTGTTTAGTTTTTTCTTGCCAAGAAACGTAAGGCCTGTAAAAGCGAGTCTAGTTGCGCTCACCATGATTCACTACTCCAAATCACAATTTATAGGAAATAATATTGTAACTAATTCGAAAATATTATCATTCAAAAACGCTCTCTGATTAAAATCAACATTCTCTATAAAATAACCACAGCTATCTACTATAGACATATCTATACAAGTATAAAATCAATATGCCTGTAATATTTGAAAACCAAATATATGGATTTGACCAAGATATGCCGTCAAAACGAACCTCAATAATAGGCCACAAAATTGGTGTGGGAAAAAACTCAGCAGTATGAAAGGGAAAGTCTAAAATTATATGTAGTGGCCAGGCTAACATAGCAAAGCTATACTTTTTGCCAAAGTATTTGAACACTAAATAAATAAAGAAGCTCGCGGTAATTAAGCTATGGGTAATGTTATATAAAATAAACACATAGCTTGGTAGATCTTGAATATTGGGTCGACCATATTCAAACGAAGAACTATCTATTAATAGACTAATTAAAAAATAGACACCAAAAGAAAACAAATCTGGCATCGCGCCACAAAAAAAACTCAAATATGCCCCCCCCCGATAACCATAAACTCCTCTTCCCCATAATGCATGACTTAGTGTGTCCATAATTATTATTTTGTCTATTGAGAAATTATTAATTTCTTTTCCACCGTCCCGTCATCATAGATGTGTACCTTTATTCCAAACTCTGTAACTACAGAAACATCTCTTCCCATTAAGTCTTTTAATTTAAATAATCTTCTGTTAGTGTTTGGTTCGATTAAATTTATATCATCACAGTCATCTCCAATACCATCGTCATTAAAGTCATTTTGGCTCGGGTTGTAGATGCTAACACAATTATCAAGCTCATCACATATCAGATCCATATCTACATCATTATAACATAAATTAATTGAAGTAGAGATTGAATATGGAGGCAATGATATATTTTGATTGCCAAAAAGAGTGTCATTATTTATATAGTTGAAATTTTCAATGTGAGCAAAAATACTATCAGATGTCCAACATATCCAATTTGAATTCAAGGGCAAAACAGAGGATGCATCAATAATTATTGTATCATTAGATATGTTAACAATAATTGCCTTTTCTTGATTTAAACTTGAGAACTTCCACCCAAAAACCTTTGGAAAACTAACTTGATTAATTAATCCATTATTGTTTTGATATTCTACACTATCGACAATTGAACTGTTAAATATAATTTTTTGGGCATAGTTCATGTTTTTCATTTGTTTGTTCCATATTGATGAAGAGTATCCTGAAGACCGTTTTCTAAAATTGTTTTGGGTGTCTATTGCATCAAAGTTTGAAAAGATGCCAGAAACATTATGCTGTATCATAATATCTACCAAATTATTATTTAATAAGTTGTGATTTATACCTGATAACAACAGGACGTGTGCCCAAGTATTTGTAAATACTTTTTCGGTAGTTTTATCAAATAGATTGTATTCTGTCACCCACAGTCTGTGGTTTTGAATAATACTAGTGGTATCTTGAAATCCCCGCCACTTTTCATATAGCGGCACCCTATAAAAGGGGTATGCCAAAACTTGTTTATCTGTAAATGTTGTGTCAGTATCATATAAATACAGATAAAGATGCCATATAAGAGCATCTGCGTCATTAACAATAGAGCAAATACTGTCATTCCACCTCCACGCTCTAGAAGGCTCGCTTCCTCTGTTGCCAGCGACAACGCCAATAAGTGTATTTGGAATTAGCCCTTTAACTGAGTCAATCCAGGTGTTACATTCTCTTGCATAGTCTCCGGCAGTGGGAAATCTGATAGTAGAAAAGGGGTTGTTATGATTAAACTCACTCCCCAATTCAATTCTGTTTAGTATAATTCCAGAGTCAATAGCATTTTGTAGGCTCGATATTTGATTGTCTAATGACGAGCTCATCACGTTTAAAACAAATATGCCCTTCGAATCAATTTGATTTAATGCTTCATGGAAACGAGTGGGCCTAATGTCAATAGGACTTAGTCCGCTCCAAGCTTGTGGGGGGGATAGGATGGTATCGGGAAGTAAAATTGTATCTAGAACGGATTGGTCAAAAAACCAACCCGTTTCCCAGTCCCAGTAATTAGATACGTTTCCACCAGGGTAACGTAACAGGTCGGGGCCCATAGACTTAACAGAATCATTAAAAATTGTATTTATCCACGATGGGCCTCTAATTGTATTGCCATTGAGACCCGTTTTTGGTATAGGTCTTTTGTTTTCGTTAAGTTGTATTTCTATCATATTTTGGCTAAGACAGAATAGCGGTATAATAAATAACAATAAAAATAATTGCTTCATAAATTAAAGATATAATATTTTGATACGGAATTTTTGTGGGTGGCCAACAATAGTCATTTTAATTAATTAGTGTCTATATAAAAAGTCCCAAAAGGAATGATAGATGCAAGTATTATAATTGCTAACTGGTGTTTGGTCCACCCCATTTTCTTGCTTATTGAAAGTGCGAATGTAATATATATTATAAATAAAATACCATGAGGCATTCCAAGAATTTTTACATATTGTTCATTATGAAGAAAGTATTTGATAGGGGTTGCAATTAATAGCAGTATATATGATAATCCCTCTAACCAAGCAATAAACGTAAAAATTTCTTTCATATTATAGAATACAATATTAAATATACTAGTTTTAAAATGTATTATTGTATAATAGCATTTAAACAGTGACTTTAATTTTAAAATATTATTTTTTAGTATAATTTTGCGAATTATGACAATAAGTAAATCAAAGATAGTAGAAGACTGGCTGCCAAGATATACAGGGGCAAAACTAGAAGATCTGGGAGAGTATATATTATTAACTAATTTTTATAAGTATCTCGAAGTTTTTTCTAAAATATATAATACAGAAATTAAGGGGGTAGGTAGACCCATGCAGCATACAAGTATTCATGGAATTACAATGATTAATTTTAATATGGGTAGTCCCAATGCAGCTACCATAATGGACCTTTTAACAGCTATTAAACCAAAAGGATGTTTGTTTCTAGGTAAGTGTGGTGGATTGAAGAAAAAAAACGAAATAGGTGATTTTGTTCTGCCGCTTGCAGCAATTAGGGGAGATGGAACATCAGACGACTATTTGCCAAAAGAAGTGCCAGCTCTTCCAGCGTTCAAACTACAGAGGGCTGTTTCAACTACAATTCGAAAACACAATAGAGATTATTGGACAGGAACAGTATACACAACTAATAGAAGAGTATGGGAACACGATAAGGCATTTAAGGAATACCTTAAAAAAATTAGAGCGATGGCAATTGACATGGAAACAGCTACACTTTTTATTGCGGGTTTTTCTAATCAAATTTCTGTTGGCGCCCTACTTTTAGTATCCGATCAGCCAATGATTGCAAGTGGTGTAAAAACACAAAAAAGTGATAAAAAAGTTGACAAACAACATATTGAAAAACACATCCAAATTGGCCATGACTCGCTAATGGAAATTAAAAATAATGGGGAAAGTATTAAGCATTTAAGGTACTCATATTAGGATTGAGATGACACTTAAAATAGTGTTTTTATTATAATTCAACATTAAATTTTTATAATGATAAAAGAACAAATAAGCAATATAATTAGAGCCAGAAAATCAGTTTACCCTAGAGACTTTAATGGTAAAAGCATAAATAAAAAAACGGTTTTAGAAATACTTAAAAACGCAAATACTGCCCCATCACATAAATTAACACAACCTTGGTTTTATAAAGTTTTTTTGGGGGGCTCAAAAATAAAATTAGCAAAAGCAATGTATTCCTGTATTAATACAGAATCAATACAATTATATGAAAATATTATAAATAGATTTAATAAGACAAGTCACGTGATTTGTGTGTGTATGCGACGTGATCCAAGTCAATCTGTTCCTGAATGGGAGGAGGTTGCCGCCACATCCATGGCGGTTCAAAACATATGGTTGTCCTGTGTGGACAGCCCTATTGGTGGGTATTGGAGCACACCGTCATACGCCAATAAACTAAGTGGTTTTTTAGAGCTGTCAAACAATGAACGTTGCTTGGGGCTATTTTATTTAGGCTTGTATGACTCGGTTTCATTGAGAAAAATAAACAGAAAAGATATTGAGAACGATATTGATTGGTTTGAGTAATGTGAATTCAAAACAGACTTACATATTTTATGCTTTAATAGGTTTTAGTCTCCATTCTGGATATTTACAGCAATTTCATTTCTTCTATTAATCAATTTGTAGGGTGGGTCATAAACAAAAAGCTCAAACATGTTGTTGTGTTTGATTCCATAATCTTTCAAAACCTGTTTTAATTCTTTTATATATCTATTTTCTTTACTACTATTACTATATCCAGAATATGTTATAACAGCTTTATTAGTTTTAGGGCTTTCTACTATTTTTATATTTTTGTCATTAGGTTCTGGCAGGTTGCCTCTAGAGTATTTTGCAGGCATTAAAAACAACATTTCATTGTTTTTATATAGCTTTATAACAACAGGAGAGGTCATTGCAATCTCTTCGCTGTCTTTATTGCCACCAAAAATATAATTTGCTAATACCCGAAAAGAAGAATTGTCACTTTTTTCACTATAACTTACAAATAGTTGTGGAGAGTATTGTCGAATTTCAATTTGTTCAATCGTTTTTAACAATTTATAGGAACCACTATTATATTGTGCTTGTAAAAAAGAGGATAAGAATAATGACATTATAGTTGCAAATTTCATAATTTAAATATACTCATCGTTTCATTATTAGGTAAATAATAACACAAGTTATCTTACACAAAAGCAAGATGTATAGGCGTCAGGAATATAATTACTCATAGGCCGGTAAAGCTGGTTTGGGTAGTGGTGGTCTGGGCCTGTAATTTGAACTGAAAAAGACCACCCTCCATTACTACTTAATATTGAGTTTTTGAAATCAATGTAAGTGTAAAATGAATCAATACCATCATCTTTATTTGTAATGCCGATATTGTTTAAGGGGTTATTGTTAATCCAGTTTTGTAGCTCATTTATTGAAGGCATTCGCCAATCATTAAACCCCCCATGTTCTAATTGAGAACAAAACTTGACGGCATCAAAATAATAAAGAAATTCATAATCATCTGGAACGGTTAAACCCTGTGAAGCAAATTCGGTTACTTTAAAATGAACAAATTCAGGGAATTCACTATAGCGATACATAGGACCAAACATGTTTATGGGTTGGTTTGAGTTATTAACCTGTTCGCCCAGCATGTCTATCATTTCTTGCAACTGCTCTGGAGACAACCCCGACATATTTTCTTCACATGGTAGGGAGTCTATATTATTAGTTACATATTGTAGGATAAGAGTGGCGTCATTGCTGTTTATGTCTCCGCTACAGTCTACATCACCAATAGGGTATATTACTTGAGCAAACGAAATTATTGGAAATAATAATATTATAAATGTTTGTTTCATATTTATTGTTGAGACTTATTAGGTTGTATATTATAAACGAAATTTAACTTGACCAAATGATGAAATAAAATTTTCAGCCGCAATGATATCTTGTTGCTGATTAGTTAATGTGACGCCGGCATAACCATACCAGTATTGGCTTGTAAATTGAGTGGAAACCGCTATTTCTATATAGCCGTTTTCCTTGTTGTACTCAACAAATGACACAAATATTGAGTCACATAATTCAGCTTGGGGTGTTTGTCCAAATAATATAATTGGGAGAAACATTAAAAACAAAGCTTTATTCATAGTTTATGGAAGCAGGTTAACAAGGTCTTCCATTTGAGAAACTGTAGCAATTTGAAGATCTTCTTCAGAAAAATTAACAACTAGATTCTCAGAAACAGTAGTACTTTCAATAGCATATGAAAATGTTCCGTTTGACAATCCAGCTACTAGCAGTATGTGAATATCTAAACCAACGGGAATAGTTTCGTTATAAGACACAAAGCTATTATTTCCATCATACGGAAAATATACTACGCCCCCGTCTTCTCCAGCATAAAGAACAAAAACTTTTGATGTGGAACCTGTATATTCAGAGGGTGTATTGACAGTAACTGTAGTTTTTGGAGACGGCCAAGAGACAAACACATCACAATTATTCCAGCCATTAATAAAAGGCAGTGAGTATATACATTCTGTTGGAAATGTAATATCGCCTCCATTA
>MDTG01335825.1_pt1 | contig 15340 bp, 10 predicted proteins | sample 811421 | NCBI WGS metagenome assembly MDTG01 (sample SAMN05326645, study PRJNA326480) | marine metagenome | isolation source: seawater | place: Pacific Ocean: South East | collected 2011
CGGTCTCCTCGGCCGCCACGCTCGCCGCGCCCGCCACGCTCGCCACGCTCGCCGCGCCCGCCACGCTCGCCACGTTCGCCTCGATCGCCGCCCCACTCACCGCGTCGCCCACGTCGTCCGGGAAGCTCCTCGAGCTGCTCGGGGGTGAGCACGGCGGAGAGTCGCTCGTAGTAGACGGAGTCCAGCTCGCCACGCTTCTCGAAGACCGAGCGGACTGGGTCATCGTTGTTCCAGCGGCCACCCATCATGAAGTTGCCGTTGAGGAACCCGTTGATGCGGTCCACTTGAGCGAGCGCGCGCTTGGGCTCCTCCTTGCGAAGGACGACGAGAATCCGGTCGTTCTGAGCCGCGAGCTCGGAAAGGTATGCGACCTGAAGGTCCAGGACCGCGGCCATGACGTCGTCGTCGAGCTCCATGCGGGCAGCCGCCTCGAAGGCTCGGGTGACGCGGGTGGGACCATAGACGTCCTCATACGCCTCCGCCATCATCGACTGCTTGAGGGCCGCGGCCGATTCGGGATCACCCTCCGCGAGCTCCGCGGAGAACATCTCGATGTACCGCTCGTTGACGTCGCGAACCGCCTTGCGGTACGAGATCTGACGCTCGACAATCTGCTTGGCCTGATCGACGTTCTGGTCCTCCAGCGCCCCGTAGAGCTTGAGGGCGGAGGTCTCGAGGTAGCCGTCCCGCGAGGTCAGTGCCTCGTGCAGCGCAAGCTCGTATTCATCGAACATGGGTTCGATGCGTGCCATGGATTCGGGGGTCAGCGCCTGGTCGTCAATGATCAGGAAGAGATTGGCGTTCTCGCCCGAGAGACGAGCCCTGGGAAGACTCTTCTCCCGGACCAGGAATCGGTTGAAGGCCGGCCACATGGCGAGCTGGTCCTCGGAGAGCTGCGCTTTGAAGTTGTTGATGAAGCGACTGCGCATCTGCGCCTTCTCGACCATCCAGCCCCTGAAGAGCTCGAAGAGGGCGCTCATGGCGGGATTCCCCTGCTGGGTGAGCCCCTGCTCGGCCCGTTCGCTCTCGATTTCACGCTGGACCTGTTCCATCCGGGCACGGATGAAGTCTCGACGCTCCTCGTCGCTGATCTGCCCACCCTGCTCCGCGGCCCGCTGGGAAAGCTCTTCGCGAATCTCCCGCCAGGCCTGACCCATGCGATCCTGCATGTTGCCGGGCATCATCTGCTGGAACATCTCGCGGCCCAGGGTGCGCATGGAATCCTGGATCTCGTCGGATCGTCCTTCGTAATCAAGCTCGTAGTCCTCGAAGAGCGTCTCCAGGATGATCTCCTGGGTGTCGTCAAGCTGGAGCTGGGTGACGAAGATCGGAATGTCCCGTCTCATGAAATCGGGCTCCAGCTGTTCTCGAATCTCCCGCATACCCGCGCCGCCCCAGCCGCCGCGACCACCACCGCGACCACCTCGGCCCTCGCCTCGTCGTCCTTCCCCGCCGCGTTCTCCTCGTCCACCATCCCGGCCCTCGCCGCGTTCGCCGCGCTCGCCTCGCTCGCCTCGTTCGCCTCGTGGCGGACCCGCCTGGGCGGAGGCCTCCTGGGTCAGGCTCAGGTCTTCGGTGAGCACACCCTCGGACAGTCCGATGAATCCGACGGTCGCCGCAAGCGCGAGGAAGGGGTTGCGTGCGGGGATCAACGCTTTGAAGCAGGAAGTGTGGAACACGTGGTACTCCTTTGGTGAAGGTGCAGGCGGCGCTGCGCGAGAGGACAGCTCGAGTCGACTCGGCCTCGCCGGGCCCGGAGGAACAGGACTAGCCTAGCTGATCGTGAAAAGCGAATGACGTCCGGCCTCGAAGCAGGGCGACAATGGTGGGTAAAAATCTCGTTTTATGGACCGGAAGACTGGAAAAACACTGATTTCCCAGCCTTCGGCTGGCCGGAGATCCACTCCACGGCACCCCAGGGCGTCACCTGCAGCATTCGACTCGGCCAGTGCCCGCCGTCGAGGAGCAGGGTCAGCGTGGCGTCGTCCTCCCCGGCGGCCGGCGGGTCCGCGGGCGGCTCGGAGTACACCAGCTGCAACGCACCGCCTCTCCCCACGCCCGGGGGGTCGTCGCAGTCCGCGGTGAGGAGTTTCAGGAGCGGGTGATCCGCCGGGGGGATCCGAGGACGTGGCCGCGGGGACCTGGAGACCCGGAACGGACCGGCCGCCACCTCGAGGTCGACCACGTGCGTGATCGCACCACCGGACGGATCGACGAGGGCCTCGTGGACCCCGAACAGCTCGTGTGGAAGGAACTGGTCACGGGGTGCGAGGTCGATCGGACCCTCGCTCAACGATCGCCCGTCGAGGGTCACGTGAAGCGACCCGCCACGAGCATCCGTCCACATTCGAAAGATGCGATCCTGAATCCGGCGAGTGCACTCGACCGCCCCGGAGGGCCAGCGTACGCATGCATCGAGCGACTGGTGGATGGGCGCGGCGATCCGTTCGGCGACGCGGACCGTCACCCCACCGTCGGGTTCATTCCAGTGGGCGACTCGCACGTACCCGCGGGGCAGGCCCGCGATCACCACGTGGTAGAGGTGCTCGGAGGCGGGGTCCGCGGGCCAGTCGAGCAGGTCGGATTCCGGGGGATCCAGTTCCAAGAACGCGGCGAGCTCCTCCATCAGCACCAACCGCTCCGTCTTGAGGACCAGGGTGCTTCCCTGGAGGATCGCGTGCGGATCGGAGAGCGCCTCGGGCCTGTCCCAGGGATCGGCTTCCAACAGGAGAAAACGCGCCTCGGCACCCCTGGAGAAGGGATCCACGTCGGCCTGCCCCAGGCACCCGAGCAGTCGGCGGACCTCGGCCGGGTCGGTGGGCAGCGTCGCCCCGAGCAGGTGATCGAGGCAGGGCCCCTCCGCCGACCGAACGGAGGTCGGGGCCTCGGGGGATCCGACCACGATGCCGGGAACCGCCCGTTCGTCGAGGCGGACCCGGGACTCGAGCGCCGCGGGATCGCCCGCCCCGGGGGGAAGCTCGACGCAACCGATCCCGAGGACCGCGGCGTGGACGAGTCCGGAGGACGAGCTCCCGGGTTCGAGGATCCGTATGGTCGGTGCCGGCAGCAATCGCAGGTCGGGCCGGCGAACGATGAACTCACCCGGGCGCATCCGGACGTCGAGGTCCTCCCCGATGCGATCGATGACGCCGTCGACGATCAGGACATCGACGGGTGTCGACTCGTCGGCCGCCTCGCTGCCGGGTCGAAGCAGTCGAACGGATCTGACCAGGACGCGCTCGGGGGCAGCGACCTCCGAGCCCGGCGTCGCGGCGGCGGGTGGGTCCGGCCGCGGGCCGGGCGCGGTGAACGTCGGCGGGGTCGGGACGGACGTCCCGGGGGCCAGCAGCCCGAGGGTGATCAGGGTTGGTGCGAGCATGGTGCGAGCTCCCTGCGGGCGTCGATCGAGGGTGTGATCGAACGCGAAGCGGTGCGGCGATACGAGGGAGGGTAGGCAAAAATAAAAATTCGCTCGCAGGCAGACGTCTCCTCCGTCGTCAACCAACAAGCGAACGCAGCTAACGTAGCAGGACCGACCGCGAGTTCAAAGACATCATTCACAATGGTTTGAAAGGAGTGGCCCGCTCCCACCGGAGATGTCCGATAACCCAGTACGAGGCCTGATGCCAGGCGCCCGGCCGGGGCGGGTGGCCTCAGGTGACGGCGGATTGATCCGCGATACGGGCCAGCCAGGCCAGGTCCGCGATGTCCTGGTCGGGGGAAAACCCCTCCACCGTCTGTTCCAGAAGCTCCCGGATCCGACCGACGTCCGAGTCCCGGCACGCCCCCTCCAGCTCGACGAGTCGAGCGTGGAGTTCCTCCCAGGGGAGTTCCGACTCGTTGGCGCGCATGATCATGGGGTGTTCGGTGGACATCGGGGCGTCGCCGATCAGGAGCTCCTCGTAGAGCTTCTCCCCCGGACGAAGTCCCGTGTAGCGGATCTCGATGTCCCCGCGACGCCGGGCGTCGGTGCGTTCCGTGAGGCCCGCGAGCCGGATCATGAGTCGGGCGAGGTCGGCGATCCTGACCGCATCCCCCATGTCGAGCAGGAACACGTCCCCCCCGGTTCCCATGGACCCGGCCTGGATCACCAGCCCCGCGGCCTCGGGAATGGTCATGAAGTACCTGATGACCTCGGGATGGGTGACGGTGATGGGACCGCCGGACTCGATCTGCTCCTTGAAGCGAGGGACCACCGAACCGGAGGAGTCGAGGACGTTCCCGAACCTGACCATGCAGAACCGGGTGGACGAGCCGCGACCGTGGAGGGCCTGCAGAACCAGTTCCGCGAGTCGTTTCGAGGCCCCCATCACGTTCGTCGGCCGGACCGCCTTGTCGGTGGAGACCAGTACGAAGGACGACACGCCATGGTCGATCGCGGCCTGGGCGATGACGTGGGTCGCGATGGCGTTGTTCATGATTCCGGAGGCGACGTTGTATTCGACCAGCGGGACGTGCTTGTAGGCGGCCGCGTGGTAGACGGTGTCGATGTCGAAGTCCGCCATCACCGCGGACACGTGGGACCGGTCCCCGGCGGATCCCAGGATCGGCAGGACCTCCGGGGGATGCGCGACGTCGTTGAGGCCGGCCAGCAGTTCCTGATGGATCGAGTAGAGGGCGAACTCCGATCGCTCGAGGAGGATCAGCTTCTCGGGGGCGAGCCTGACGATCTGGCGGCAGAGTTCGGAACCGATGGATCCGCCGGCCCCGGTCACCAGGACCACCTTGCCGCGGATGCAGCGGTCAAGGAGGTCCTGTCGGGGATCCACCGGATCCCGTCCGAGCAGGTCCTCGATCGCGATGGGACGGATCGCATCGACCACCGCCTCGCCCTCCACGATCTCCTCCAGGCTCGGTACGGTCCGGACCTTGACGGGAAGCATCTGGAGGCGCTCGATGATCTCGCGGCGCTCGTTCCGGCTGCTCGAGGGGACGGCGAGGAAGATGTCCCGACACCGATGGCGAAGCACCAGCCGGCGGATGTCGGCGGGATCGTGCACGCTCGTGCCGTTGATCATCATCTTCCACCGGCCGGGGTCGTCGTCGACGAACCCCACGACCCGGAACTGACCGGCGTCGACCAGGGCCGACTGCAGCTGCGCGCCCGCGTCGCCGGCGCCGTAGATGACCACCGGCCGTGCACCGTCCCGGGTGCCGATCCGGAACCACCCACGAGCAAGCACCCGGATCCCCCCCACCCCGACGATGGCCAGGAACCAGTACATGACGGAGGCCGCCCGGGAGAACTCCGTGGCCTGCTGGGCGAGCAGCACCAGCAGCGGCATGAACAGCGCGGAGACCGTCACCCCGTAGAGCAGCGCGAGCGTGAACTGGGTGCCGAGGTGCCGGATGACGCCCCGGTACAGGCGGACCAGGTGGAACACGGGGAGGGTCACCGCGGGCATCACCAGCAGCAACCACCAGCGCGAGGCGAGCATCTCCGGCCAGGGGTCCGCGAGGCGGAGCGCGAAGGCACCCCAGACCGACGACGCGATCAACATCGCATCGACGATCATGGCCAGAAGGAGCTTCTGGGACCGGGGAAGGTGTGCCAGCAGGTCGCGCAGCATCCGGGCAGTGTAGCACTCGGGCCATGCGGACCCGATCGCCCGGGAAGGACCCGGTTCAGGTGCGCACGCGGGCGGGGACCCCCACCGCGCAGCAGGCATCCGGCAGGTCCGCGACCACGGCCGCCCCGCCGCCCACCACCACGTCCTTGCCGATCGTGACCTCGTGGTTCACGCTGGCGCCGATGCCGATCCACGTTCGATCACCGACCCGGACCCCCCCGCCGAGGTTCGCGCCCGGCGAGACGTGCACCGCATCGCCGAGGCAGCAGTCGTGGTCGATGGTCGAGGCGGTGTTGACCAGGCAGCAGCGTCCCGTGATCGAGCCGACGTTGACCACGGCCTGCGGCATGATGACGGTCCCGGGACCGAGCAGGCAGCGCGGGCTGACCGAGGCGGTCGGTGCCACGATGGTCGCGGGTTCGAGATCGCATTCGAGGACCCGGTCGAACCACCGCTCCCGGAGCGCGTTGTCGCCGAAGGCGACCACCGCGGCGTCGAAGGCGGGGGCATGCTGCGGCAGCTCCGCGCAGGGGCCGAGCACCTCCCACTGATCGCGGGCCGGGGAGTCCCCGGGGTGGTCGTCGAGGAACGCGATGTGGTGCCAGTCACCGATGATCGAGGCGATGTCCGCCACCACTCGGCCGTTGCCGCCTGCACCTAGGACGAGAAGCCTGCTCATTTCTGGATCGTCCCCTTGAAACGGGTCATCGTCGCGCATCCGGGCTCGCGGGTCTCCTGGGTCCTCAGGACCTGGCCGAGGGTCATGAACAGGATCCGGACGTCCAGGAGCAGGCTTCGGTTGTCCACGTACCAGACGTCGAGTTCGAAGCGGCGTTCCCAGCTGAGGGCGTTCCGGCCCTTCACCTGCGCCCAGCCGGTGATCCCGGGACGGACCTCGTGACGGCGGGCCTGCTCGGGATCGTACAGCGGCAGGTATTCGGTGAGCAGCGGCCTCGGCCCGACGAGGCTCATCCGCCCCAGCAGGACGTCCCACAGCTCGGGCAGTTCGTCGAGGCTCGTGGACCGGAGAAACCTCCCGAAGGCGTCGAGCCGCCGGGCGTCCGGAAGCAGCCGCCCGTCGGCGTCGCGCGCATCGCTCATGGAACGGAACTTGTGCAGGTGGAACACCCGGCCGTGGAGCCCTGGGCGCTCCTGGGTGAAGAGCACCGGCCGGCCGAGGCGCAGCGCGACCACCACCGCGATCAGGGCCAGGACCGGAGCCAGCAAGGCGAGCAGCAGCGTACTTGCGACCACATCGAAGAGACGCTTCATGGGCGCAGTGTATAGAGAGACGCGGGTCAGAGGTCGAGGGCGTCCAGAATGTCCCGGGCGACGACGTCAGCATCGAACCGGGTCTCGGCCAGCCGACGACTTTCCCGGCCCATCCGTCCGCGGAGGCCGGCATCCCGGGACAGCACGATCATCGCCTCCGCCAGCCGCCCGGGCGAACGCGGAGGGACCAGGATGCCGTTCCCCCCGTCCGGAACCGTCTCCCGGCACCCGCGGGACTCGGTCGTGATGATGGGACGCCCGACCGCCATCGCCTCCAGGGCACTGCGGGGCGTGCCCTCCCCGTAGTAGGAGGGAAGGACGAAGGTGGTGCACTCCGCCAGCGCGGGACCGACGTCCTCGAGCTCGCCCAGGTACTCGATGCAGCCCCGGGCCTCGTACTCGCGGAGCAGGCTCATGGGGACCCCCCCGCTCCCGGGATCCTCCATGCCGGCGATCCGGAGCACCGCGTCCGGACAGGCGGCCTTCACCAGCTCCGCGGCCTCGAGGTAGTCGCGGACCCCCTTCGCGACCAGCAACCTGGCGAGCATGAGGAACACCGGTCGTTCCGGGAGCTCGCGGGAGGGGAACGCCTCGAGGTCCACGCCGGATCCCGCGGTCATCACGACCTTCGAGGGATCCTCGATGATCCCCTGGCGCAGGAGGTCCGCGCGATCCTCGGGATTCTGCAGGAAGATGCGCTGGTGGTGGCGGCAGGCCCTGCGCAGCATCGACCCGGCGATGCGGGCCCGCCATCCGCCGCCCATGAACACGCTTCCGAGCCCGGTGATCATCGCAGCGGAGGGAACCCCCTCCGCGCGCGCGGCCCAGCCGCCGTAGACGTTGGGCTTCAGGGTGTAGGTGATCAGCCGATCGGGATGCAGCTCGCGGAGCATCCCGCGCAGCCTGGCGACCAGCGCGAGGTCCCGGACCGGACGGATCCGGTTCCGGTCGAGGGAAACGGGCAGCCAGGAGACCCCGAGGCTTCGGAGCTGGTCACGGACCCGGTCCCCGTGCTCCGGGTCCGCGACCGCGACGACCTCGTGGCCGGCGGCGACCAGCGCTCGCAGGAGGGGCGCCCGGAACCGGATCAACGAGGGCGCGTAGGCACCGAAGAGCACGACGCGACTCATGATCCGCACGTCCTCTCGGAGACCAGCTGGCTCCAGAGCCCCTGGTATCGTTCGGTGACGTCCTCCATCCGGTAGTGCTGGTGGATGCGGTCCCGGTCCCGTCGTCCGAGCGAGCGGCGCGACTCGGCATCGAGCCCGATCACGTGCTCGATCGCCCGGGCCATGGCCTCGGCGTCGCCGGGCGGGACGATGCGCCGGGGATCGTCGAGGATGCTGGGGGCATCGCCGACGTCCGTGCTCAGCGACGGGACCGAACAGGCCATCGCCTCGGCGAGGACGTTCGGGAACCCCTCGCCCCAGCGGGAGGAGACCGCGAAGAGGTCCAACCCGGAATAGATCGACTCGATGGACGTGCTCTCGGGCAGCAGGTGCAGTCGATCACCCAGGCCGGAGGCGGAGCGCAGTGCTCGGGTGTCCGACTCGACCTCGTAGCCACGACCGGCGATCACGCAGTGGAGGTCCTGACCCTCATCCGAGGCGATCGCGACGGCCCGGGCCAGCATCCGGTGGTCCTTCATCGGGTGAAACCGCCCCACGCCCCCGACCAGCAGGGCCTCCGGTGCCAGACCGAGCGATCGACGGAGCTCCTCGCGCGCGCCGGCCACGGGACGGAACAGGTCGAGGTCCACGCCGTTGGGGATCACCAGGTTCCTTGGGCTTCGAAATCCGATCGCCTCATGCTGCCGCATGCTGACGCGGGAGTTGAAGACGACGGCCTCGGCCCGACGCGACCGACGGGCACCGGACTTGATCACCAGCCGGGTCAGCCACTTCTCGTGACGCAGTTCGTGCAGGGAATGCCGGATGTTCCAGGCGATGGGCGGCTTCCCCGGAACCGAGCCACGTACGAGGTGGGCGGCGAGGTTCGAGTGATACATCCAGGACTGTATGAGTTGGGGACTCGCTCGTCGAAGCTCCCGCCTCAGTGCGGCAAGGATCCGGGGACTGATTCGGCCACGCTCCGCACCCAGGGCGACCACCGGGATGTCGAGGTCGCGCAACCGTGGACCGACGGTACCCTCCCCGATGAGCGAGATCACCGAGGGCGAGAAGCGGCTCCGATCGACGCGCTCCAGCAGGCGCATGAGGCTGAGCTCCGCTCCACCGACCTGGAGGTTATTGATGACGTGAGTGATCCGTATCATCGAGCTGGCCAGCCACCGGGTTGCGTGGGGAGGTTGCGCCGTCACGGCGGACCACACGAGGCCCAACCCGCCAGGGACGGGTCCAGCCTAGCGCGAACCGGACGTGCACGACAAGCAAGGGCTACAATCGCCACACCGGGCCGAGTGCTTGAACGGCCTGACGAAGGGCGGCGGACCAGTGAAGATATGCTTCCCGTTTCCGGGAGACAGCGTCGTGGGGGGAAGCCACGTCAACGCCGTCGACACGGCGAATCGCCTGGAGGAGCGTGGCCATGACTGCACGATGCTGGTGCACCAGGAAGGCCCCCTGACCGAATGGTTCGGGAGGATCGGCCGAGACTGCGAGATCCTGCCCGGGCGGACGCCGCTCCCGGCCAAGGGCCTCGGCCTGGCACGGAACCTGGGCAGGGCGTCGGTCAACTGGCTTCGAATCGCCCGCTGGCTCAGGAGGAGCGACGTCGACGTCGTGATCCCGACGGACGGACGGGGCATCATCGGGTGGGCGAGGCCAACCAGGGCGGCTGGTCGCGGACTGGTCTACCACCACCAGACCCCGGGGGCCGGACGCATGGTGCGGCGATCCGCGGGCCTCGCGGACGCCGTAGTCACCATCAGCCGGTTCAATCTGGCCAGCCTGCCGGGATCCATGCGGGAACGCAGCACGGTGATACCGAACGCGGTGGGGGAACCGGTGGTCGACCGAGCGACAGCCCGTTCGGAGTTGCGTGATCCCCTCGGGATCGGAGCAGGGACGGTGGTGGTCGGATTCGTGGGCAACTTCATCGAGCGCAAGCGGCCTTTGGTCTTCGCGGAGATGGTCAGGTTGATCGGCCCGGGCAACCTGGTGTCCGTCATGTTCGGTGGCCCCATGGACGAAAGGCTCCACGGGGAGATCCTCGCGCGAACCATCGGCCTCAGGGCGAACGGCTCGTTGATCCTCGGGGGTTTCGTCCCCGACCTCCGGAACAAGATTGCGGGCCTCGACGTGCTGGTCGCACCTCAGGTGGACGAAGGGTTCGGGCTCAATGTGGCCGAGGCCATGGCCGCGGGAGTCCCGGTGGTGGCCGCGAATTCAGGTGCCCATCCGGAATTGATCACGCACGGGTCCACCGGGCTGCTGGCGGAACCCGACGACCCCGCAGGGTTCGCCGGATTGGTGGAACGACTGATCGAGGACGACCGGCTTCGGGAAGGGATCGGCGAGGCCGGGCGACGCCACATCCTGGACAATCACTCGGTTCACGCCTTCGGCGATCGATTCGACAAGGTGATACGGGGCCTAGGAGGGCGTCGCCGATGAACTGGTTCGATCCACACGGGCCGGAACACCCTGGTCGGAATCATGCGTGCCCGCCAGCACGCGCGGAACGGGAGCGCAGCCAGTCATGTGCGGCATAGCCGGTATCCTGGGTGGCGACTGGGGTCACGAGCAACGGGTGGCGCTCTGCTCTCGGATGACCGCGACTCTCGAGCATCGCGGTCCCGATGATCGCGGCATCTTCGTGTCCGACACGCTGCCCGTGGCCATGGGACATCGCCGATTGTCGATCATCGACACCTCCGAAGCCGGCCACCAGCCGATGACCAGTCGCAGCGGCCGTTGGACGATCGTCTTCAACGGCGAGATCTACAACGCACGCGATCTGCGCCGTGAACTGCCCCCCGATCATGAACCCCGGGGCCACTCGGACACGGAGGTGCTCTGCGAGCTGATCGCGTGCCTCGGCGTGGAACGGACCCTGTCGCGCCTGGTCGGGATGTTCGCGTTCGGGGCATGGGACCACCAGGAACGGTCGCTCACCCTGGTCAGGGACCGGATCGGCATCAAGCCGCTGTACGTCGGGGTGCACGATCGGTGCCTGGGCTTTGCGTCGGAGCTCCGGGCACTTGGGGCCGTGCCCGGGCTGGTGGGTGAGGTCTCCCGCCCGGCGCTCGCCTCCCTCCTCAGGTTCGGCTACATCCCCGGTCCGCTCAGCATCCGGGAGCACGTCCGCAAGGTGGCACCCGGGACGATGATGGTCGCCTCGATCCACGAAGGGCAACTACGCACGAGGACGAGTCGGTGGTGGTCGGCGGAGGAGCACGCGTCGATGGACCCGATCACCTCGGACCCGGTCGAGGCCGTGGAGCTGGTCGGATCCGCCATACGGGAATCGGTCCGGGACCGGATGGTCGCGGACCGCCCGCTCGGTGCGTTCCTGTCGGGAGGGATCGACTCCTCGCTGGTGGTCGCGGCGATGTCGGCGGTCGCCGCGGGTCCGGTCAAGACCTACTCGATCGGTTTTCACGAGACTCAGTTCGACGAGGCGGGCCATGCCCGGGACGTCGCGGCACACCTGGGGACCGACCATACCGAGCACTACGTCGAGACCACGGACGCGATCGAGATCGTGCCGGGACTCGGAAGCATGTTCGACGAACCCTTCGCGGACTCCTCCCAGATCCCGACCGCCCTGGTGAGTCGACTCGCACGCCAGGACGTGGTCGTCGTCCTTTCCGGCGATGGCGGCGATGAGCTCTTCGGTGGGTACGACCGTTATGCCTGGACAACCCGGTTGTGGTCCAGGATCTCTCGGATCCCATGGCCGGCGAGAAAGGCAATGGCCATGGGAATCGCGGCCATCCCCCCGAGGCTGGCGGCCTCGATGGCCGCGTTCGCGAACCGGTGCCTGCCTGCCCGCATGCGCATCCGGAATCCTGCAGACAAGGCCCGACTCATGTCCCTGCTCATCGTGGCCCGGGATCCGATGGAACTCTACAGATCGATGATCGGTCACTGGAAGCAGCCCGGGACCATCCTGGCCGGGGGGCTGGAGCCGGGGGACCAACCGCTCTTCCCTGCGGTCTCGCCGCAACTCGAGCTACGACACCAGATGATGATGGTCGACCTGCACGGGTACCTCCCGGACGACATCCTGGTCAAGGTCGATCGTACAACCATGAACGTCGGGCTCGAAGCCAGGGTCCCGCTGCTGGACCACCGGCTGGTCGAGCTGGCGTGGCGCCTCCCGGTCGACCTGAAGTACCGGGACGGACACGGCAAGTGGCTGCTGAGGCAGGTCCTTGGGAAGGATGTCCCGTCCCGGCACTGGGATCGCCCCAAGCAGGGTTTCGGGGTGCCCATCGGAGAGTGGCTTCGTGGCCCGCTTCGAGACTGGTCGGAAAGCCTGCTCGGCCGCGACCGTCTCGTACGCGAGGGGTTCTTCCGTCCTGATCCAGTCCGGTCGACATGGAAGCAGCATCTGACTGGCCCGGTCGATCATGGCGCCTACCTCTGGGACATCCTCATGTTCCAGAGCTGGCTGGACTCGAACCGACCCTCTCCGTGAACACCAAGTCACGCTGGCCATCCAGGAATGCCCACGAGGCACCACCATGGCCCCTCGAGCCTGAAAGTCGCGGTGGTATAGTGCAGGTGCGTATCATCCGGCAGCGGCCACGAGTGACGTCGGCGTGAAGGCACCGATTCAGGCAAAGGGGTGGTGCAGGGGGAACGACATGAAACGACTACTGATGCAATTCTCCCCGTCGTTCCTGAGCCTGCCGGTCGCTGCGCTGCCGGTCCTGAAGGCGCGGGACTTCGAATTCGTCGGCGGCGTCTACTACGGGAACAATCGATTCCACGACTGGTTGGTGAACCAGCCTGAATGCGCCGGCAGGCCGATCCTCCACCCGGACCTCGAGGAACTTGAGTGGGCCGCTCGACCGCTCGACCGGGCGGAGCTCGAGCGGATCCGTGACCGCTACGGGGACGACGTACTCCACAAGATCATCATCGGAGAGAGGCATGTGGGGTTCGGCTACGTAAATGGAGCGATGATCACGGAAACGCAATTGACCAGGGTGATCGAACAGGGGGGGAACGAGGCTGTCTGGCAGTACGTGATCTCACTCGTTCAGACTATCGAGAAATTCCTTGACCGGACCAGGCCGGACTTAGTCTTCCAGTACGCGGTGGCCGGTGCGGTCGCGCTCGCGGTGCATATCGTGGCAAAGGAGCGGGGGATCGCGACATTCTCCTTCATACATACTCGGATCGAAAATGAACTCCTGATAGCAACCCCCCAGGGACTGGATGATCACGGCCAGGCGATCTTACAGATGGTGGAGGACGGGGACGAGCGCTCGATCCAGCGGGCCAGGGAACACATCCACGCCTTCCGAGAGAAGCCACGGCAGCCCGAATACAGCAGCTTCACGGCGCAGAAACTGAGGCGACAACGGTCATTGCGGGGCATGGCGAGAGGGTTCGCGAAGATGGCGTACGGGATGGTGTCGACGAAGTATGACACCCCGCACAGCAGCCGTTTCTTCAACGGACTCAACGAGTTCCGCGCGCCCCTTAGAAACCGATCGGAAGAACGGGTGCTGCGAAGACTGTCCTCGTCATTCGAGGGCTTTGCGAATCGACCGTATGCGTTCTATCCCCTCCACGTCGACCCCGAGGCCTCCACGATGGTGATCTCACCGCACCATACCGACCAGGCCCACGTCATCCAGCGCATCGCCCAGTCGCTTCCGGTGGGGATGCCGCTTCTCGTGAAGGAGCACCTGCCGATGGTTGGTCGGCGGCCGAGGGGTTTCTATGAGCGCCTGTACCGGATGCCGGGGGTCTCGCTCCTCACCGCCGACTCGGAACCCCATCAACTGGTCAGGAACGCCTCCCTGGTGGTTTCGATAACCGGTACGGCCTGCCTCGAGGCCGTGATCCTCGGCCGCCCGGCACTGCTTTTCGGAAGACCGTACTTCAGCCACATGGAACAGGGCATCACCAGGCTGGAGGACCATGCAAGCCTGCGCGAAGCCGTCGTGTCGGCCCTTGAGTCATCACCCGCGCCGGACGACCACCTCGAACGATTCCTGGGGGGGATCCTTGCGAACTCCACGAGCATCCCCAGCGACATGCTGTGGAGCACCCGCGCCCAGGGCGATCCGGAATCCATGCGGCCAACGGCGGAGAGGTTCGCTGACCTGCTCGCGAGGTCGTGCAAACGAGCACTCATGGACCTCCCGAGCTCTTCGGGCATCGGGGAGAACGCCAACTCGTAGGAATCATGGCGGCCGTTTCGTGAATGAGCACAGCCCCTTCGGGCGATCGTGGTCCGGCGGCATCGGGCCAGCTGACCGGGAGCCCTGTCCGGCGTGGCTAGGTCGACACGTCAGGTGATGATCCTGACCACTCCGAACCCCTCCGCCGCGGGCAGGCCGGCGGTATGCCCGAGGACCCTCGCCTCGGACTCGACTGCCTCCAGTGACCGCGTGTGGGGGGGCTTCCGCATTTCCATGGCATACGCCCGCAGGGCCTCAAGCTTCCGCTCCAGCGTCGAATCGATGTCAACGAAGAGGTTCGGTCGGAAGTAGCTTCCAGGTTCCGAGACGCACCACTCGCTGCTGGATCGCACGGAAAAGCTCAGGATTGACTTGACGTCCCTGCCCGGTTGCGGCCGGCAGGCGGTGATGACCGCCCGGTGGGCGACCTGGTGATCGACGTTCAAGTCACCGTGATGGTGGGTGAAGACGGTCTTCGGCGCGATGCGCTCGATGGCTGCTTCAACGATCCTCACCACCTCGATCAGGGGCACGGTGTCGAGCGCATTGTCGGGAAAGTCGTTGAACGTCGGTGGATTCAGACCGATGATCTCGGCGGCGGATGCGGCAGCCTCGCGCCTCGCGGCCAGATCGTTGGCTCCCGGCCTGGATGAGACACCATCCGTCATGAACAGGACGTGGGTCTCGATACCAGAAGCGGCCAGTCGCGCAAGGGTGCCGCCACACCCGAGGACCTCGTCATCAGGATGGGCCGCGACGACCAGTACGGGACCTGTCGACAGTGGATTCACGACCTGCATTGTGCCACTTCCTTCGCGGAACAAGACTACGTTGGTTGCCGGTTCATGGTACCGACAGGCCATATACCGTGCTCTTCGTCACATGCCATTCACATCGTGGACGAAACGGTCACCGACCTTGATTCGTTCGATGAGGTCGGGAGGCGAACAGGAGGTCACCTCGACCTGGCCCGACCCAGCCTGGACCATGAAACCCCTGTCGGCAACGGACAAGACACTTCCCGGCACGTGATTCGACTCCAAGTCCGGGAGGGCGGTGGCCTTCCAGACCAGGATCTCGGAGTCTCCAAGGCGAGTACGCGCGCCGGGATATGGATCAGCCACCGCGCGAATCAGGTTGACGATCTCGTCAGAAGAGCGGTTCCAGTCGATGC